>Ga0307515_10010496_pt1 | contig 17745 bp, 7 predicted proteins | sample 17_EM_MG_FD_194513 | JGI IMG/M metagenome (GOLD analysis project Ga0307515, IMG submission 194513) | Populus trichocarpa ectomycorrhiza microbial communities from riparian zone in the Pacific Northwest, United States - 17_EM | ecosystem: Host-associated > Plants > Roots > Unclassified | place... | reverse complement strand
CGCTAGATAATTTATTTTAAAGGAAAATACCCTTAATTAATATAAGTATACTAAGGTAAAGTATTTTATTAAATATATATAGCCTAAAAGAATAGCTAAATAGTTAATTGTATTGTATTTAGGCAATTTAATAAAAAAATTTATACTTAAAACTAATTTTTTTTGTAATAAAGCTTAATTATATTCCTTTAATAGCTATATAAGCCATTATATAGTTAAGTTTTTAATAAAATATAAAATATACAATATATTGATTCTTTTTTGCTACTTCATTTAATATAATAACCCTTAAATCTATTTTAAATATCCTCTATTAATGTTAGTATGCATTAACAACGTGTAGAATATATATATCACGATGATATATACTATGCGGTGTTGTAGGTGGATCTTGTCGTTTTATCTACACGTCTTAATAATACATATGCGCGTCTCGCGTAGATCACGTACATAAAGCACGTGACACGTGAAACGAATATATACCGACACTGGAGCAACTCTAAAGGAAACCAAATCGTACTATTTCCGTTATTCATAACGTATACGCAATAACTAGCTCTTCCGTCCATAATATATAGTAGCTTCTCCTTTAGTTCTATTTTAGTTATATAACGCTTATAACGATTTATATAAATGCCTTTAAACCGGAGCTTATAGATTAATAAGCTGTATAATAAAGTTAAGACGTTGCGTAAGGAAAGAAGGTAAGAAAACGGGAAGAAAGGGTATATATTGTTAACTTGGTTGCTTAGTTAATATATATATAAAGTAGAATAGGATTTAGGTAGTAGTCCTAGCAGAACTTAGCAGGATTTAGTGGACTTTGGCAGAATATAGCAGAATGCCATAGATTGCCGTTTAATTGCCATTAGATTGCTATAGATTACCGTTTCGCGGTTAGTCTCTAGTTACTAAGTTAGTGGAAATAGGTAGACGTGTGTAAGGTATCGTAGGGTATCCTATAACAACTGCTATTTAATAAAGATACTAAGCTAAGGAGAAGAAGAAGAAGAAGAATTATTAGGGGTAGTAGGTAGATATATCGCGAGGGCCGCTAAGGCGCTAGTAGTAAGCGAGCTAATAGCGATTTTCTATCCTGGGGATAGAAAATTCTGATTAGCTGGTTAAATTTAGGGTCCGTAGAATATGGTAGGTGGCGTGCCCTAGTACTATTACAACGCTAAGCTAAATCTAAGTTCGTTTATTTAACCTACTCTATAGTCTACAGTTCTAAGTAATTAGTATTAATTAACTTCTTAAGAGCCGTAGATGCCTTACTCTTAGTTATCAAGTTAGTAGGGTTGCTGTTACTATTAATCCACTAAACTTCCGTAATTTCTTTATATTTATATAACTAATAAAGACATATAACGTCTATTATTAGACGTTTCTCTTATATAGTGCCTAGCTTAATAAGACATTTGTAAAGTAATTTTAAGTCGGTATAAAGTACGAGTGGAAGTTTAATCTGTAGGAGTTGTTTAACGGTTAACTTAATTGCGGCGCCGATGTTAAATCTATAGGCTATTACATAGAGTTCTGAGGCTAGTACGCTTCTAGTGACTCTCTTACACTTAATTAATAACTAGTGGATAATATTAGCCTTATGTAACGCGTTCTCTAATACTAGTACGTATCTTATTTATAATAAGAGGTTCTTGTTATTAGTAAATAAGGCATTAGTAAAAGCAAGTAGGCATAATATATTAATATCTAATTTGATAAATATAAGGCCTCTTATTAGGTTATCAATCTGCAATTATAGTCGTTTATTAAGTGCTATAATATCTTCCTTCTTAGGGTTAATCACCTAGGCGGTAAAAGAGAGATTAAAGGAAGCTTCTGGTTAATATATAGAGGCAATATACGCACCTCTTACGCGTTACGCGACATATTGTTCTTTTATAGTTAGTGCATTACAGACAATACCTCTTAAGCTTATGGTTATAGCTGTTTTGCTACGGTAAACCATATTTAGGTTCTTATACTAGTGTTCCTAGGTTATTATAATATTGCCTTCCTAGGAGAGTTAGATAATGCATCTATTAAATTTAAGTAACTGCTTAACCGTAAGTTGCTCGCGTTCTTTTGCGAGAAAGTAAGCCTTTTCTAGATATTATTGCTCCGCATCCGTAAAGGTAGTATTAGCTAGGAATAGAGTGTCATTAGTTTAAAGGCTAATAATGCTAAAGTAGTTAGGAGTGTTGCTCTATAAGAGGCAAGGGTTATACGTTAATAGGTTTATATCCAACTCCTTAATATAATAGTTATAGTAGGTTATAAATTAGTAATTACCTACTTCTGGAATACCGTATAAAGGCTTAATCACCTTTAGGATTAAGTTCTTTTTAATACCTAGTTGGCTTCCTAATTCATAAGGTGGTCGGATATAGAAGTCTTAATTTAGCTTTGTAAGAGACTGGATATACGCCTAGGAGATATCTTATAGGTATAACTGTGTACCGTTGCCTTATAGTATCGCTGCGATGCATAAAATAAGGCGTTAGCTAACTCGTTAAATAGTAGGTGACTAGGTTAGTATAATACCCTTTTTAAGATTATTATACGCTTAAACGACAAGTCTTAATTTCTTAAAAGCTTTGTTAGTACTAGGGTTCTTAATTTTATCTATAAATCGTAAGTTAAAGATTCTAACTCCTACGGGTATGTCCTAAGGGTTAATAATCTTAAATACGCCCTTCTTAATTAGTCCTATAATTTCCTTTTAATGGGACGTTTTAAACTGCTTATGGTTGCTATCCTCTTGCAAGAATACGGTAATATTAGCGGTATTAACGTAAAGGGGATGCTTGTAGGGTCTTCCTCTTCCTTAGCGAGGTAGTTATGCTTCTCCGGTTTTAATAAGGGACGGTTTTTATATAGAGACGGTTTTTATAGATGGTTTGTATATACGGACAGTTTTATTAGCTTAAATATTATTAACTTAGGTGCCATTAACTTAAATATCTTTAGCTTAAATATTTCTAGGGTCTGTTAAGTATGGTTTAATAGTAGTACTGCGGAACTTTATAGGGCCGCTAGGTAGGTTAACAGCACACATTTCTCCTTTAATATTTAGTAGGTTATATAGTCCTGCCTAGTATCTAGGTTGTTCTATATTACCTTCTCTCTAGACCAGTACTAAAGAGTTAAGGGGTAGATCGTGAATTGCGGTAGTGCTAAGGCCATTACGTATATTAAGTGCATCTACAACCTAGCGCTCCACTTATATTTTCTTTACTTCCTCTATAGCTTTCTTAAATATAATCGCACGCTATATTACTGTAGGTAAAGGTGCGTTAGACTCTATTATTCGGGGGTACACTCTAAATACTAACAGCGTAGGTATTAGGCCGTCTAGTCCTATAGAGTTGTTAATTACTTTAAAGGTTATTTACAGTACTATGTCCTTATTAATTCCTAGTATCTTAGAAGTGATAATGTGGTATATACGTTATAAGGGGCCGTGGTAATGCTCTACTATACCGATTAAGTTATAAGCTTCGACCGGTGCGCTCTTTATAATAGTGCCTATATTAGTCGCGTATTACTTAAACTCTCTACTAATAAAGTTCTTACTTACGTTATGTGCAATTATATCTAGGGGGCCTAGGTATATGTTAATCTAGTACGCTTATAATATGTCCCATATATATTTAGCACTAATATTCTATAACTATCTTCCTACTTAAAATTGGGTGCCTTTATTAACGATATAAAGTATGGGCTTACTATTAATATATATAATATTAATAACGATATAGTAGTTAAAATTAACGTCGTCCTTTAAGGTAAATCTAAATCTGCCTAGTAACTTTCCGTATTTTTAACAGTATAAGTAGTAGCGGGTGATATACTTGAGGGTCTTTTAATTAGCATCGTTTTTATGGCCAGCGCGGTCTAATATTCTCTTAAGTCGTTCTACTAATAGATATCCGAAGCGTTGGTATAGGCGTCGCAATTCTACATCAGTTAAGTAGCATGGGTTTTAGTTAAAAGACTTTATAATAAACACATGTAATAAAGTATCCTATAGTAAAAACGGGTGTCCGAATTGGCGTACAACTAGTACGGTCTTTAAGGGGGTTATTAGGATATTCTTTAGGTTGTTAAAGTATACTTATAAGTTATCCATATCTACTAGGCAAAGTAGGAAAGGGGTGTTAACTTTAACAACGTGGAACTCTACTGTACCTATTAGTGTAGCTACCTTAATAGAACCAATAGAAGATATAGAACCTATTCCGAACTATAGGCTAACTATACCTCTTATAGACTCGTTTAACTATACTTTGTTAATCTTCTAAAGTATAAGAAACTAACTATATCCTACTATAGAACGTTTAGAGGCTCTATTGTCAATTATTACACCTATAAACTTTATAGAGGTATAGTATAAGGTTATATTATACGCAAACGGGTTTATATTAGTAGTAAATGCATCTATTATAGTATTAATGGTTGTAACTGCGTGGCTATAAGCTCTGTTGGCTAGTTCTAAGGCTATAGCGATCGCATTGTCTAGTTTGATCTCACCGTATAAAGTATAGTATACCGTGGCCTGGTTATCCTTGTTTAGTAGAGTGCTAGGGTCTATATTAACTACTAGAGCGTTAAATGCGTTGGTAATCTTGTCGTCTAAGTTATTATCCTTATTATTATTGCCTTTATAGTCCATAATATATTGCTTTATTCGCTCTTAGAAGCGGTCCTTAAACTTATTTTTAAACTTAGTCTTAAACTCTTCTTACTCTTCCTTAGTATATTTCTATAAGTAATATCCTTCCTTATTATATACGAAGCAACGTAGTTTCTATCGGTTGCGGTTATACGGGGGGTTGCTACGGTTGTTACGGTTGTTGCGGTTATAGTTATTATCTCTTTTATAGAATTATTAGTCCGTAAAGAAAGCCTATATCTTCTCCGTATATTCTTTCTCATATACTATAATAAACGATTAAAGTTTATTAATAAGGGCTCTAAGGTTATCCGGTGGGTCAGAGACTATATATCTATATGCTGGTATTCCCTAGCAAGAAGTGACAATTTTATTATAAAGGAAGTCTATAGTTTATAAGGTAGGTCTAAGGCCATACTATAGTTAACAAAGTCTATAGATTAGCAATTAGAGGCATTTACTTATAGATTTGTCTGTATTTTCTGCCATTATTGTTATAAGTGTAATAGTATTCTACTTGTCTAGGTTCTTACGTTAAAATCCTAGTCCTTTAAAGAAATTCTAAAGGTGCTTATAAGCTTTAGCAAATAGTAGATAGGATAGTTAGTTTATGTAGAAGTGGTCTAAAGCTAGTCCTTTTAATATGGTAGGGAATGCCTTAAGGTAGGCTTCTTGGGGTATATCCGCTTAATTGCAGATATCGTAGAATATTGTTAATTTATAGTTAAGGCTTTTATTTATGCCACCGTATTTCTACTCCTCCGTGTATATCTTAGCTGCATTTATAATTTCCTTACTATAGCCAGTTATAGTAATAGGGTAGTTCTCCTCGTCTGTAGGTTATACGTAGAGTTACTATGTTATTATTGCAGGTTAAGGCGTAATAGATGGCGTGAAGGTAAAGGTAGTCGTAGATTAAGGTATAGCGGGAAGTATAGGCACTAAGGAACGTCCTACTTATCGCTCCTCCGGGGTTCCGTGTATCTTATAATACTTAATACGTCTTAACTTAATACCAGTGCTAAACTTATCCTTAAGTACGTTTATCTTTTCTCTAGTCTATTCTATTTAGTTTTCTTCTTATACTGTGTTATATAAGGACTAGGGAAGTAATTTGCCTTATTTATAGTTGGCGTTAACCTATACTCCTCTAATATTTATATAATCACGTAGTTTCTAAAGCCAATATAAGGAGATTTTCGTAAAGGTATTAACCGTAAAGTCTTTAAAATCTCCTTGGAACGATTCCTAAAGTATTAAGTCTATCTAGTCGTATATCTCCGTATATACGTACATCTTATATTATACGTAGTTAGTTAAATCGTCCTTAGTGACTTCCGTTAGGTTAATTCCATCTTCCTATTTAGTTACTTCTTCCTCCTAGTCTTTCTCTGTTCCTAACATCTTGTTTTATATTATTTAGGTAGGTAAGGGTAAGGGTAAGGGTGTTCATAGGGTGTTCGTAGGGGAATGGTTAAGGAGGTGGTTAAGGAGGTAGTTGAGGAGGCGGTTTAGGGGGCGGTTTAGGGGCGGTTCAAGTTGTTTAAGTAGGGTAAGGTGTTCTGCGCAGTAATTCTTTTAAAATAGATAGAACGAGATGTCTAGAAGTCGTTGTGGATACTAGATAAGTACTCCTAAGTGGTTTCTCTTCTTCTCTTTAACTAAAATAGGCTAATACGAAAGGTGGATAAGTATAACTATCTTCTAATCTGCTGCAAGGTGGACAGTATAACTGTCTTCTAAGCTATCTACGTGTTTCCTAATCTATACACGCTCACTAATTAGTGTTAGTATGCATTAATAACGTGTAGAATACATATATCACGATAATATGTACTATGCGGTGTTATAGGTGGATCTTATCGTTCTATCTACACGTCTTGCGTAGATCACGTGCATAAAGCACGTGACACGTAAAACGAATATATACCGACAATTAAGTTAAAATATTTTAAGTAAATTATAAAGTATATATATCTTAGTAATATAGCTCCAATTAAGAAGTACTATTTTACTAAGTATTACTATAAGACCTAAAAAAAGGCCTTGTAATAAAAATAACTAATTTTAGGTAGTATATCTTTAGTATTTATCTATAAAGTCTATATAAAGGCTCTAAATATTTTTAGGTAAAAAATAGGGCTTTAATAAAGGGGCTAAGCTTTAAAAAAGCTAATAGTAATTAATTTAATAATATAATGACCCCAAAGAAGCCTTCCAATATATATTATATAGCTTAAGGCCTTTTAATAAGTATATACTTAATTAAGAGACTTAGTTACTTTTATAAAAAAATAAGTTAATAACTTTAGAGAGTTATTCTAAAGGCTATATATATAGGCGCTTAAATATATAACTTATAATTATAACTTAAAGACTTTAAAAGTCTAAAATTATATAAATGGATAATGGTAGATCTAAATATAATACTAAAATATATAGATGTAATAAACAAAGCTATAGTAAAGGTAGAGGGAAAAAAGGCCAAAATAAAGGTAAAGGGGCCAAAATTAAAGCTTTAAAATAGGCTAGATAGAAAGCCCGAAGCCGATATACTAAATGGCATATAAGGGCAAATAATTAGCCGTCGAAATCGGACTCTGCACCTGTACGTGGTGACAGCTACGAACCTGGTCTTCGAAGTTTAGATCCAGAGCCAACGCAGAGACGTCGCATAGCGTGCGGACAGGACCTGGTGGTGGTTATGGGCGTTAAGGGCGGTGGTGAAAAATTTTCGGATGGTGAGATCTTAAAAACCACTACTGTTGGCCCTCTACAAAACGACGACTACTACGCTGTTCTCCTATCTAGGGCACCTATACGATCTAATATAGATGCACAGTATTTAATAATATCCCCCGACCCCTAGTTAAAAGCATTAATAACCTTATATTAATAAACAAGCGAACGTAAATAAGCGAATAAACGAGCAAATATACGGCCCCTTTTAACCCCTAGGGCGATCGCCCGCGGAGTATACGGTTACTTGCCGTTAACTACTAAATACTACCTAGAAGCCTAGATTGCGACCTATGGTTTTCCTTATTTCCTTTTAACGGAGTAGTAACCCTTAGAAAGGGCCTAGCTGGGGCCTAGGTATAAAAGATACCTAATACACACAATATCCGCTCGCCTTATAGTATAGTAGTAGTTTATAGATGAATCCCCCTTACGCCTTTAATAGGCCTTAGGGGGGGGGAGGTAAGGCGTATATAGTAATAGTTAATAATAAGAGATAGTATATAGGGGGTGGCTAAGATATAGGACATAACTATAAGCATATAGTAATTGATTAGCAAGGCCTAGCTAGGGCGTAGTGAACCCTAGCTTTAGATAAGCTAGAGAAGGAAGTAGTAGTTCCTAAGAAGTTTAAAACATCTAAGGAGGAGGACATAGCTATAGGCCCGTAGGGCCGCTGCTACATGCAGGCATGGCAATTCGGGGTTTTTTATCCTACTAAGGTGGCTTATAGGGTTTTTCCTCCCCCAACATATTAGGGGTTTTCTTCCTGTAAATTTACAAGTTTCCCCTATGTACGGAGTAGTCTGCGTGGGCCGCATAGGATCCGTATCAGACGTTAAGCAATGAACAAATAATAAAAATAAGGGCAAATAATCAATTAAATTTTGTTGAGTGTAAATAGCTTCCAAAGTGGTGTGGCCGATTTGGTAGGGTAACCGAGTTCTAGGGGTCCGAGCTTACAGCTTTACTTACTTTACACGACTTATATTCTACCGTAGTCGGGCCCTATAGAATTACACCCGTCATTATCTATAATAGTTACTCGATCGCGTCTTTTCCTGTAACCTAATCGTTAGTACTATATACAATGCACTGTACTTTTATAAAGCTAATTTAGTATTTCTTCTAATAGAAAAGAGGCTGAGCAAGCATGCCTTCTGGGATGATTTACTATCTATAATACTGCCATGCAGGATAAAGTTATTCTATAAAGTTCAAGTTCATATTGTTCAGCATCTGAAGGAGACACCGAGCATGCAAAGCCGTGCCTCCACATAACCCGTTCCAGCCAAGGAAGCTAGTGCTAACCTAGCCAGCTCCCCACATCGCTTCTCGGTATCATGGATGCGTAGCCACGGTGACAAACATCATAAAAGGATGGAAACCGAGACCGGGAACAGATCTAAACGCCCGCTCTGCTCGTTCTAGCTTAGTTCGGCTTCCCAAAACAATGGTCTTCCTAAACTCCAAATGCCTGATTGGGAACAATAATAAGACTCAATAGTCGAAAGCTCCTGAAACACCGCTTTTGGGACAAGCTAGAGCCCTATTCCGATGCCTAGTCTCATGGTACCACCGCCTCCGCTCCCGTCTTCTTCCTCTCCCACTATTCCTCCTATCAGGCCGGCCCTCACATCTGCATCCGGATCACCGTGCCTCATGCTCCTCAAGACACCTCTAGCTACCTTCAGACCGCCCATAAATTCTCTCGTCGCTCGTAGTAATTCGCTTTCCAATACTTCAGGCTCGGCATCCCAAAGCAGAGCCTCTGGATCCGGTCCTTTAGGGATAGGGAAGTCTACCAAAGGCCGCCCGTTCGGCCCTGCTGGCGCGCGAAGGCCATTTCGCGGTGGTGCGGATGAAATGTCGACCCGGCTTGGCAATGAATCCACAAAGTCATCAGTGGCGAGTGGTCCAACACTGTAGTCATCCATGTCGGAAGGTAGAGCAGCGAGGCCATCGTCCTGACTCGGGGTGCGTCGAGGGCGAGTAGGTGGCCAATGACGCGGGACGCCGGAGCCTTCGAGTTTGTCCCAAAGATACTCTACCTCTTCATCATCTGCAGAGATATTGGCGGACAGGGAGATCGGTGGACTATTGGTACCGTATTCGGCATCATAAGGGGCAAAGCCGGCTTCATTTTGGGCTGCAGAATGTGCGACTGAGCGGTTCCAAGCGTCCCATGCGGATTGATTGGGACGTTGACGAGTTCCTAGACCATACCCAATATTGTTAGGAGGCGGCTTGGTAGGTTGTTGTGTGGACACGGATTGTGTTTGCGATACTGATGCGCCGCGGCCATGAAAGTTTCCATGATGAGGCGGCGGACCCTGATCAGAGCCGTAACCGTGCTCGGTATCATGATCGTGTGGGGTCAGAAGGCCCGGGAGGGTGTGTGTGGGTTCGGATTGCGACTTAGTATGATAAGAGGCACGATTGTTGTTTTGTGATAGTTGGACTTGGTCTTCAAGATCGAAGGGGTTGCCGTTAGGGAATTCGGTTCCAGCGGTGTAGGCTGAGTCAGTGGCTGAGTTAGTGGCAGAGTCAGCAGTGGAGGGACGTGTCAGTTCAGTGAGATTAGCTAGATCTAAGTCAATCATTGATGTTCGTAGTGGTGAATCGGGAGTAGAGTTAGACTGATAAAAGTCGTCAAATGCACCAATGGGTTCGGTGGCTACATGTCGTAGCTGTGGCCGAAAGCCTGGACCTAGCGATGGGGATGGCTGTAAGGTCGGGCCTTGATCGAACATGCTGCTTCCTTGAGCTTCTGAGGATTCCCTCGGTGGAAAAACGAAGTCTCTAGTGCGTGGATTATCATCAACGGGAGCAGTTAGGATTGGCAGTGTCAAATCCTTATTTGATCGCCGCCGCGCGGTCTGAACGTTCCTAGGCGGTTCCTGGGGCTCATATGAGACTTCCGCCATCGCAGTCTGAAACGTCCATTCTTGCGTTCGACGATTCGGCCTCTCTGTCTGCATTGTTGGGAACCTCCAGTCCTTGGTGGCCCGTTTTGTAATCTGATTATGTTGGAATGTATCAAAATCGTCGTCGTCCTCTTCTTCAAGCCCTTTGATTATACGGTTCATCCTAGTGGCTTTTAACGTGTGTACCTCTGCAAGATCTAGACTTGGTACGTCGACAGCAGTGGGGGCGGCGAAGTCGAGGTCAATCACAGTCTCTCGATTTGGAGCGCCGGGGTTGAAATCTCGCAATATAAGGTCAGACGGAGGGCGATCACTGCCAGGACCACTGTACCTGTATGGCGTGGAGTTTTGGTCGAAAAGTCGATCTAGTCTTCTCTTGCCTCGTTGTACTTGCTCTTCTTCTATCGTCTGCTGTATCTTTGCAAGACGATCAGACGGTTCGGCGGCTCTGTTTATTCCACCGACTCCCGGACCTGCCGGCTTATCGCTGAAAGGATCAGGAAGACCACTATGATCCGCGAACTGCCTGTCAAACTCATCGGTGGTGCTGAAGTTCCAATCACCATCTTCATCATCATTATCAGGAGCAAGTGGATCAGGTGCTTGCGCACCATATGGGTTAAAGAGGGATGCGCGCACTCCCCCACCTTGCTCCCATCGGACATACCGCTCAATAAGCTCTCTTAGCATGCCTGTTGGATGCGTCTTTGAAGTATTCGCAAGGTAGGGGTGGTCAATGATGTTATCGGCTGTAGGGCGATCATCGGGCCTTCCTTCAAGTACATAGGCGACGAGACTTCGAAGACCATCTGAGAATCGTTCGCCTTCCAGGCGAGGCATCCCCTTTTCAAGAAGTTTGAGAGGACTCGTTCGGGCAAACGGAGGCAGCCCTGTTGCCATTTCGTGTATCGTGCACCCATAAGCCCAAATATCAACTTCTGTGCCGTACCTAACAGTTACGGGACGAGCCCTATTCGAGGGGTCTGCTTCCTTCACCCATTCCTGGTGAAGCTCTGGAGCCATCCAGTATGGCGTCCCAACGATTGTAGAGCGTTTTGCTATTGCAGGCTCGAGAACTCCAGAGACACCAAAGTCGCACAATTGTACACGTCCATCCTCTGTGATCAAAATGTTACCGCCTGATGCAGTTTGGTTAGCGCTTGCCCTCACTCGGTGTTTAACCCTTTGGACATACATTTCAGATCTCTGTGGAGAACGCCAACCTCATGGATGAACTTGAGTGCAAGAGCAAGCTCTCGAGCAATAGCGGTGACAAACTTTTCTTCGAGGCCAGGGTTTAGCGTACTCATCGAGGGTTTCATAAGAGTATAGACACTGCCTCCTGGACAGTATTCACTGACAATCCAAAGTTCTTGGTGTACTGGTCGCGCTTCATGAAATATATTCACATAATTCCTAGCCTTGCTATCACGTAGCTGCTGGAGAACACTGATCTCTTTCAGAGTTTCTGAGAGATTTTTGCTCGTCATCTCCTCGTAGTCAACCTTATCCACATCCATGATCTTAACAGCGACGAGTTCGCCCGTGTTGCGATTCTTGCTGAAATCTTATTTAGCCTTTGCATAAGAAGGAATCCGGTTGCACGTGTTATAAAAAGACTGTAAACCAACCTCTTGAAGACTCTTCCAAACGAGCCTTTGCCGATGAGTTCGAGAAAGTCATATGGGGGAGGTTCGTCTCCACTTCGACGTGCTCTCTCTTCGACAATTTCCTGCATTTCCCTCGCCTGCTGCATCTGCTTGAATTTTGTGCCTACCGCAGCCGGCGGCGGCAAAAGGCTGTTGTCCATGGTCATGATTGTTTCCACCTGCGGCGAAAGAGTTTTCTCGGATCTGGAGGGCACTTCAGCCAGGAATATGCTGGGCGATTGCTCCTGCGGGGCATGTATAAAATTGTTGAATGGTCTGCTGAAGTTGCGATATGATTGAGGAGCGGTGTTGGATTGGAGGCGTGGAGGGGCGCTGAAGGCTGGAGAAACGGGTGAGACAGGCGAGAAGTCGCTTTCTCTACTCGTGCTTCTTGTCAGTGACGCTGGAAAACGTATACAAAATAGCCTTTTCAAAGACGTATTGTCACTTGATCCTCTAGAGGTATTATGCCTCCTCCAGCTATGGCTAGACATCACTACATCGGAATGTCCCGCGATGTTGATGTCGATGTCGTGACGGGGTTAAGAGAAAGGCGTGAACTTACAAGAAATGAAATGTTCAGGTAGCAGCTCCGTCTAGCTATTATAATGAATAATTCATAGTTTTTCCCATCGCTGGGGAATCCCCTCGTGGGCGAGCCGTGGATAGAGGTTGGGAAGCCCCTCGACCGGAGAGCTGGAAGGGATATCAGACTATCTCCCTCACCCAACGGTGACAGAGAGTTGCCGGGGGAGCATTACGACCAGACAAAATGGGAGCGTTAAGAGGACAGGTAAGAGGGGAGTGGCCTAGTATGAATACTCTACAGGGGTTGAGATGTGAGGGCACTTGGGGATTATCTCGTCCCTTTGGAGTCTGGAAAATGAGGGCCTCCTGGCACTTTCCACGACGCGATTGGCGCAGGGAGATCCCTCCCTTTAACCGCGCTAGTCCCCTTTTGCTTAACGTTGCACGCCCCCACCCGCCTCTGACGTAGCGCCACAGTTGCCAGGGCTAGAACATAAAACCAGATTGATCGCCTGGGCAATATGACTCTCTTACATTGTGTATTCACCAGCAGCCTGAAGTGAAATCAAATCGCCATGGCACCAAACAATAGCTGGCTCACTCGCACCATGAATGCTGCGACAGCAGGTATAGGCAATTTCGCCGGAGGAGTTGTGAATGCCGTTGGCAATGGCGTTGCTGGAGCAGGCCGCGGCGCCGGCACCAGGTATGGAGATCCTTCGGTATCTTATTCTTCTTGTCGTAGGGTCACTGATTCGTATGTAGCATAACCAACTCATCCCGGGATTGGAGCAATAGCATTCGCGAGTATGGAAACAGCATCAAAGACGCGACAGGCGCCTCGGGCCCCCGAGCTTCGACTGCTATCAATCCACTCGGTATGGCAAAGAGTCAGACGAGCGTGAAAATACAACAACAAACTAAGCCAGGAGGTTCCCACAGAGGCACAGCAAGAAATCCATTAGGCTTGGGAAGGTAGGGATCCATTGGATGAGAAGTGGGCAAGGTTTTAGGGGGTTTTCACTAAGTATGGACACTCGTGTACGACAGCACAGTTCATCTGACGATATTGGTAGCCATATATTGTCTCTGCAAGCGCAACATCATATCGTTTTACTTGTAGAATTGATAGATTGTCTTAATAATTCATCGTAATTTTGGTTACTTATCTTCCACCTGCGATCCATAGTGTGGTTCATAAGGTTGAGATGCGAACGCCACCACATGTAAGATCAGAGAGCGCTCAAGGTATCCGTATAATAATGTTAGAACAGTTAAAATATAATACACACGTGCTAGAGCGCATCCACATAATTTTTTGAAAGGTAGCGGAGGGGAGATGGAAGTAAAACAAAATGTATCTAGTCTAGAAGACATCGCAAGAGCAAATAATGCAGGATACAAAGCATATCGGAAGGCTCATGAGGGTGATGCGCACATAATTACTCGAATTTCCGGCGCCTTTGAGAACAACAGGGTTGCAAGGTCAGATTAGAGACCTGCATGGTCGCGGGTTGTTGTTCCGATACTTGGGTTGCCATAGTTGACGGAACGGTTTACATATGGAGACGGTGTACTCATGTTGTTGGCTGATTCTTGCTGGCACTTTTGGGGGTTCTAGACTGGATTCTTTTGTAACGCTGCTGAGCTATTGATGCAGATGAGGAGTAAAGTAAGGTGCAATCTTAGAAATACACGACGAGTGATGTGATACTGAAGCTTTCTGTGCGTAACCGAAATTTTGGGGTGTGTTGGCGAATGTTCTCTCTAAATAGCCTAGTGGGAATCGAGTTCAAGTACTGGGGGACGGTAGGTAGTAGGCGATTCACTGCAAGTGACGAGAATATGTTTGAGATAGGTTCAGTAGTGATTCTCATTCGGCTTCCAGCGGAGAGTACGGATACCGTGGACACCATGAAGATATGGTGCGACGAGCTCGTCTGGAAATTGTGTACCCTGACTTAGATGAGTACTGCATATAGATTTTCGAAATGCTTCGAACAGAGCTCGAGTATGTAAGAGTGTGTCGGGACAACCTCTATAGTCTGAGTTATTCGTCACACAACATCGAAGCTGTCAAGATCGCCAGTGCTGAGGTCTGGGACACCCATCTCTTGCTTAGCCTTGTCGATCAGAGCCTCTACCTCCCCAGCAGGGCACTGCCGTACCATGATTACACGTATAAATTCGGACAACAGATTGAGATCAAGCTCTCCGCTTTGCTCCTTGGTCATCGTAGAAGTAAGGGAGCCATCATGATTCATTTGATTCAATCGTCTTTGCAGTATGACCTTGTAAACTTGCTCGATCTTCAAGATATTATCTTTAAAGAGGCCAACGTGATCGTTAGCCAATTGCTTGAACAAGATACCAGCTGTTCGATAGGTTGGGAAAATACGGAAGCTGGACTTCATCGCATGCAGAGCTACCAGAGCTCCAGGGAGGTCTTTGGTGTAGCCAAAGCAGTACATAATGAGGCTGACGATTTCTCGCCGGGGTCCGGTGAGACCTGTGAGGAATCTATCCAATGTTGGCTTCTTGTCGATTTGCCTAGACCATTCGAGCATTTGTGCCATCATTTCTCGTGGGTTCGGGAGTGATTCAAAGCCCCAGGTCTGGTAATCGCCAAGTGCGAGCCTGAGTGTTTTCCACAAGTAATGATATGTTGCGCCATTTGGGAAGAGAGGCTTAATACCTAGAGGAGGGTGCGTCATAGCTTGATATCGAGCCCACACTTCTTCATATTTTCCACGTCGAAGATCGACATACATGAGAGAGTTCATAAGAACACAGTTCGGCAGGGCCTCTAGTTGAGTGAGCATCTCCTGTAAGTGCCTGACGTAGTCCCATTGCCATTGATCCGTGTGATGACGAATGAGGAGTGCAAAGGTATTCTGGCTGGCCATAGGTATGGGTCTCTTAAGAAAGAACGGCATAGGAGGTCCATTTTCGGTTTTGGAGCTTCTCGCAGCAGATTTCCCCTGACTTCGACTACGGTGGCGAAAAGCAGTCTTACGGGCAGAACTATAGTCCATTTTTGTATCTATCATCCGCCACCCCATATCTTCGGCTTTCTGCATGAGCGCTGGCTTTCTTGTTCGGAATAAAGCCGCCAAAAGGAGATCGAAGTGTGAAGCTTTGGATTCAAGGCCACGCTCAAACATGAGTTCTATGACCTGAGCAGCCGATTCCACAGCATTCTTCGACACGATCATCTTCATCCAATGTCTAAATATGCTGCTGTGATACTGCTGAGGAAGGGTAGATATTGCGGTAAGTGCGGCTTTATTAACTTCTTTGATACTGTTGCTAAGAAGGTACATGGCTCTTATCCTTCCTATCACCTGGATGTCACGACCTGGAGTATCATTATTGGCAAGATGGCCAGCCAAAACCATGTCTCGGAATACAGCAGTCGCATGGTCTATCTGTTGGCACTCGAGGAATGCAATAAAGCAAGTATCGTAATCTGCCAAAGCCATCTTTGATGCCAAATGACCCTTCAGGCGGAGGTAGAGAGCCCAGGCATTGCCTCGGTTGTCATGATCCTGAGATTTCGCATGAGCCCGAAGAACAGCGATCATTACACGGGGATCCCATCCAGGGTAAGCAGCAAACAGCTCTTCCATTATATATCTTGCCCGGTGAGTGTTGCTAGACAGTGCGTGCATCCGGACTCCGAGCTCAAGGTGCTCGCCTTTGTACCCGTCCTGCATCCCGCCAAAGGTTTGCTTGTGCTCCTCTTCCCATCGTTCCAACGCATCCTTTTTCTTTCCAGAGATGTACATAGCCTCCAATTCCGCCAGTCTTTGCCCCAGAGTAGAAGATCTGCCAATTGAGTTCATGTCTTCGACGAGCTGTTTTTGATGGTCCCTGAAATCGGGGTTGGTTTGCGACGGAATCGACTGCGTGTCCCATAATAAGTCCCATGCTCTATCCGGAATAGCCTGGAGTATATTCGGAACATTGCTTTTGGCGTGACAGTACATTCTCCATAGCTTAATCCTGTTGGAAACATTGTGCTTGTCCTTACTTGCCACGATTAAGCAGCGATTGAGGCCATCCAGCCACTTTTTCTGCCCAGCCCCCTTAGCCCTGATATTGACCTTGACGGATTCAACATGGCGCAGTCGATCTCGGATGGCTTCTCCAGCGCCTTGTCTAATATCGACTGTCGTAGAACAACTGGTGGAAGGCCTGTGAACTTCCTGAGACAGATTGGGCAGCCACAATAGATGAGACGGAGAAGAAGTCGCGAGAGATGCCAAAAACCGTGCGCGAGGATAGATGGCGGAGGCTATTCCATTTCGACGTAGGGCCTGAAGCATTGAGCAGGAGTAGAGTTAGACCTCGAGTTATCAGGGACTGCGCGAATGTTGGTACTGTATCACTGAGTGACCGCCTAAAGTGGAGCCATTAAATGGATATTCGGAAGACCAGGATATGCCCCTCGAGTATTCCTGCAGCCGAAGGCACATAGAAGTGGTGTTGGTTCAGGCAGAAGACTTGGGCAGATGAGAAATTCGACGCGATCGTCGGAGAAAGTTCGCGATGCCTGCTGCTTTCGGTCGGTTGGCATTTGAATACACCTTCCTTTCTTCGCTGGATGCATCTTCCCCCGCGATAACCTGCCGATTGAAGCAGTCATGACTGGATATCTAACTTTCTCCAAGTTTCGACTGCCTAATCATAAGCGTCTATCTCCACCATTATACCGCGGAACTCTCCAGCAGCCTTCACTAGCTGTACAACACGAGGATTACGAAGGCCGCCGGTTTTGCAAACCGGCTAATTTTTTAAGCGAGTATTTTGCGTATTCTAGGCCCGCGATAATACAGTGACGTGCACGACCAGCTTCACCCCCCCTCTTTGGCGAGCGCTCCAAATTTTCAAATTCGCTATGCGTATCCAGTCTCGCTTGTAATTGTAGCGAACGGCTGTGGCTACGCGCAAGGACCCTTTTGGTTGCCCTGGAGATTCGCCATGGTTGGCCAGGGGAATCAAATTGAAGACGTACGCTTCCTCTTCCCCCTTTCTCCCCCGTAACTATGCCTCCCTTGTGGCCGCCAAAATGCGAATACAACGCTGTCTCTGCAGAGAGGTCGATGAAATTTGGCAATATCATACGGGTGGAAACCTCACGATATTTAATAAAGATCACGACACTGCGGGATCGCGAAGGTTCTTGCAGCCAAGCATACGGCTTCGCTACAATTACTATGTA
>Ga0307515_10010495_pt1 | contig 17745 bp, 6 predicted proteins | sample 17_EM_MG_FD_194513 | JGI IMG/M metagenome (GOLD analysis project Ga0307515, IMG submission 194513) | Populus trichocarpa ectomycorrhiza microbial communities from riparian zone in the Pacific Northwest, United States - 17_EM | ecosystem: Host-associated > Plants > Roots > Unclassified | place... | reverse complement strand
TGATAAAAATTTGTTATTAATTTATGATGTAGAATTATTTCTATTTTTTGGATATAATTATTTTATAAAATAATGGTATAAGTAATAAATACAAATAAATCTTACTCATAATAATAAAAAAAATACAAAGTATTTCAGACTTCTATGTGCTGGTTCAAGCTCTCAGCAACAAAAACATGGTATTGCGTTAATTTTTAAACATGAAGAGTGAAGTATACTCCACTATTCATCCATTTTCCAATCACACGAAGCAGCTCCTCTTAGTGTTTCATTTTGATTCCCATTTTAAGATGCGGAACAACACAATATTCAGATTTGGATCGCCATTCTCATTCTCCGATTCTCATTCCGATTTCGTTATTCCTATTTCAAGCAATTCATCCGTGTTTATCAAGCAACATATCGAAGACTTGACTTTAAAGTAATAATTTTTTTCAAAAATAAGTTGGTTTAAATACGAATAATTTGTGTAAAATCCAGAGAGGCAACTTGTTTTATTATATGGAAACTAATTCAAAAATACTTAAAAAAAATCTAAAACTGTCTATTTTTTTCTTATTAATTTCACCTCTGATTTATTAATTTTCCAAGTCAAAATTTGAAAGAAATTTTTTTATAATATAATTAGTTAAAAAATACCAAGCTTGAGTGTCAATTCAAAAGGTACATTCTTCGTCAATTAACATTGCATCTAATTCAATAATTTTTTAGTTTAAAACTCTCTTCTGTACCATAAAAATAAAAGAGGGAAAAATGGAGACAAATATAAAACACGATAATGATAAAGCATTAACCTTATAGGCCTTAGGTTCTGTTTAGCCCGGCCTAGCTAAGAGAAATATATAGGTCCCGACCCAGGTCCATCTAACCGCTCCAATTACTCGACCCGAATAAATCCGAATACGTCATACCTACTTAGCTTAGCACCAAGCCGATTCTAATTTCTCTTCTCTCACTGCCGTTTCTCCCTCTCTCTTGAACCTTTAAGCGCACGTTGTGGCCTCGAAGAAACCCTAATCTCTTACAGTACCAAAGATGTTAGACATCAACTTGTTTCGCGAAGAGAAAGGCAACAACCCAGAGAAAATACGCGAGTCACAGCGCCGTCGTTATGCTAACACCGAGATCGTCGATGAAATCATTCAGTTTGATAACGAATGGCGGCAACGTAAGTGTCCTTCGCTTTATTCAGTACGGCAGCGTTAGTCATTTGATGTCGTTCTTAACTGCTGTCAGATGTCGTTTTTGTGTAGGTCAATTTGAGCTTGATAGTTTGCGTAGAGAGTTTAATAAGCAGAACAAAAAAGTCGCGCAGCTTAAAATCGTAAGTAATTTTAATCAATTTCTTTCTTTCAATTTATTAATTTAATTTATGCGAAATTTGATTTACATAATCTGAGCTTAATTTTAACTGATTTTGTATAAAAAAAGGCGAAAGAGGATGCAACGGAAGCGATTAGAGAGACTGAAGAGACGAAAAAATTGATAGCAGATAAGGAAAAGGAGGTACAAGAGGCTAAAGATGCACTGTATTCAAGATTGCCAACTATTGGTAATCTTGTGCACGACTCAGTCCCGGTTAACGATAACGAGGTGAGTGTGTTGTTGTTGTTCTGTGTTTTTCTTTGAATGTTGGAATGACTGGTTAGAAATGTGTGTTGTGTAGGATTTTAATGCTGTGATTCGGGCATGGGGGGAGAAGCGTGTTGAGAAGAAATTGAGGAATCATGTTGACCTTGTTGAACTTCTTGGAATTGCGGACTTGAAGAAAGGTATATGGACATTTCATATCGCTGCCTCCTTTTTTGGATTGATTCACAGAGATTGATTGACATGCATGCAAAAATTATGGCCAACATGACTATCATTAGAATTTGGATAAGATAACATGTGAACATAAATTTATCTTATTTGTTCTCTTGCTATAGTTGTTTTATGTCTTGCTAGCAGGTTTAATTGTTGGGGTTTTTTGTCTAATTTGTTGAAATATGCTATGTTTACAGATGTTTGTTATGGTTGTTAGAAACCCTCGAGCCTAATAAATGGAACTTGACCTCAGCTTATATGTTTGTCTAAACCTTAGTTACCAGATTTGTGGGATCCCCCACGATTGTTTTCTGGAATGCACGGTCCAGATCGCGGTACATTTCTGATCTGGATTGCAGTGGTGTGTGATCTGGATCGTGAAAATTGCCGCCCCAATTTCTGGTGGTATATGACAGAAAAGGAAAGAGAGAGGGGAGTAAGCTTTGTGCTAAAGAAGAGAAAATACACAGTTTAGGGAGAGAGTGAGAGGAGCAGCCCACCTTTTTCTATAATAATTCAACCTATTTTTATTGGGCTACAATAGCCCATCATTTAATTCATGTCCTGACGCTATTTTTCCTGTAATAACTTAAAAATATTTTAACTAGTAATGCATTTTCTGTTATTTTCATTTGTAAAACACGGAAAATTAATTTTTAGTCTTGGAGTCTTCCAACATCCATTGTGAAATCATGTTATTATTGTTCTAAACAAATAAGATAGAGTTTCAAAATGTGCCATGACCTAGACTAACGTACCAATTAAACATACCTCTAATGAACTATCAATTGATATAAGTGCGTATATCGTACTGTGATCATGATGTTCCAAGGTTTTGGCAACTGTGGTCTTAACCATTTGGCGCAATTTTTCGTCACCAGTCTATGAAGCTGGGCTTTTGTTCTTGTTTCCTTCTTCTTGACCATGATGGACTGCTTTCCTTGTTGACGAATCAGTATTGCTGGCTCGTCTTCATAATGAACCATAAAAATCATTTTCTCTATGGTGGTGTCTGTAGCCTGTAAGATGAGTGGTTTGGAATGGTTTTATGATGTAGCATGTGGAATTTATGCTAATTTGGATGTGCAAAATATGATTAGGTGCTGATGTAGCAGGAGGTAGAGGCTTCTACCTCAAAGGTGATGGTGTCCGACTTAACCAAGCATTGATCAACTTTGGCCTAGAATTCTTGGAGAAGAGGGGGTACACAGCCTTGCAAACACCCTTTTTTATGAGAAAAGATGTCATGGCAAAGTGTGCCCAATTAGCACAATTTGATGAAGAACTTTACAAGGTGAGTTTTAGAATACCAGGGTATAAACATATTCTCTTAAAGTTCACTAACATCTCAAGTATATGAGAAAAGGTAGGAAAGGAACCTTTTGTTGTTTTTTTCTTTTTTGTTGATAATGAGGAAAGGAACCTTATTATTGAGTAACTAGCGTGATTCCCTGGTGGGAACACCGAACCCGAAACATTGTCCACGCACTCGAATGATCATAGACGATGGAGGATAGCCCAAACTATTGAGAGATTGGGCTTTAGCTTATGTTTTGGTTTAATTTATATGAATTTTTAATTGAGAGGTTTATTAATTAGGTTTTATTTGTTGGGTTTGATTTAATTATTGTTGGGTATTTTATTTAGTGGGTCATAAGCCCAATCGCTTATTCTAGTTAAAGTTTTAGTATTTATATCCTACTTTTCTAAATGTTATGGAGTTTTGATGAATTGAATAAAAATTGCAAAGTTGTATATTTTCCAACCCACATTCTTCTCTCTCTTTGTTTTTAATTCTTAGCTTTTTTCTCTAAAAGCTTCTTTCTTTTCTGCTTTAATTCTTTGGGTTCATTGTTCCGCATCATTCTCTCCTTATCACACCATGTTGTTGGCGTCCAGATTTTGAGATACTTCACTCCACCTCTTAATCTGTTAACCTCTCTCTCATTACCCTAGGTTTTGGTTCTGTATATTTTCTGTTGGGATCATATAAGTATTTTTAATTGCATGAGTGTATTATGCAAACTTTTGCTTTCATGGCTATTATTTGCAATTCATGTAGCACATTCTTCTATTCGGATTGGGGGCCCAACCCCTCTTTAACGATAGTCATATTTATGGTTGTGATGCTATGCTAGTTGTTTGCTGCCTTGTACATTAGGGTCTTGCTTAATTGAGAATGCCAAAATGAGTTTATAAGTGATGCGTGCTGTTAATGTTCTAAGCCTGCAGTTTAGATTTGCTAAATTCTTATATGTCGTGCTATTAACACTTAATTTTGTTAAATATCATTCATTTCTTACAGTTATTATTTTTCTGCTGTGTAGGGCTTTTATTATTACTATTATTTTTTTTTGTTGGGTGGGCATTGGTGACATCTTTTTTTCTTTGGGTTGTTGAAGTAGTAACATGGTTCATGTGCTAAATGAAAATTTGCTTGCTTGTCGCCTTCTACTTTCTTACTCACTCCACCATCCTCCTCATATCATTATTTATTCTGATTCATCAAGTGTGTTTTTCAACTTACAATCATACAAGTCCCTTTATTTATGGATGTGTGGCTGCAGTAAAAGACAATGGTAAATGACTATAGATTCTAGATTGATGACATTTTTATCGAAGTTCAATAGGTTACTGGTGAAGGAGATGACAAATATCTAATCGCAACTGCTGAACAACCACTATGTGCGTATCATCTTGATGATTGGATCCATCCTTCACAGTTACCAATCAGGTTATAATAACTTTCTATGGCCTAGTTTTTTAATGGGCAAAATAACCATGGTTGTTCTCATCTCACTAATTTCTTGTTTTTCCAGATATGCTGGGTACTCATCTTGTTTCCGTAAAGAGGCTGGTGCACATGGTCGTGATACTCTAGGCATTTTCAGGGTTCATCAGTTTGAGAAAGTGGAACAATTCTGCATTACCAGCCCAAATGGCAATGATTCTTGGGAGATGCATGAGGAAATGATCAAGAACTCTGAGGAGTTTTACCAGGAGGTATGAGATTACTTCTTACTTATCTGGGAAAAAAAATAATGGTTTCCCGTTTAAGTGGCCATCTCCTAACCTGCTTGATATTCACGAGTGATTAGTAATGACTGCTCCCAAGAACAAAACAAGCCCACCCTACCAATACTCTCCATCTTGCTCTCTCTGATGTTTGTGCACACTCCTCACTCGAAAGAAGTGTTCTAACAGTTGTCTCCATTTTCGAACAGCTAAACATCCCGTATCAAGTTGTTGCAATTGTTTCTGGTGCTTTGAATGACGCAGCAGCGAAGAAGTATGACTTGGAAGGCTGGTTTCCTGCTTCCAATACTTACAGAGAGCTGGTCTCCTGTTCGAACTGCACAGACTACCAGTCAAGAAGATTAGAAATTAGATACGGGCAGAAAAAGGTAACATTTATGTACTTATTTGTCTTTATTTCAGTTTGCACAAGGATTTTTTGGATTCTTTTCCTTGTACTATGTTTATGTTGAAAGTGCTACAGAAGCTAGCTAGAACTCGTGAAAGAAGTTTCTGAAAGATACTGATCTGGCTTTTAGAAACAAAAAACCCCTCAAATTGTAGGAATTGCTGAGATATAGCTCTACACTGCATGGAAAAGTGCCCCCAACATAAAATTGGGAAAATAAATAAATAAATCCTAATCGTAGTCTAAAATGCCTTGACTTGCAAAACAATGCTGTCGTCACTTATGTTTAATAAACACCGTTAAGTTTCTAGAACTGAATAGCATGGCAAATAAAAACTGAAATCTCTCTCATGGTTGTATGGATTATCCAATTGTTGATGGCTTCTAAGATATTGGTTACTTTTGTGTGTGGTTGCAGAGCAATGAGCAGGTAAAGCAATATTGTCACTTGTTGAACTCTACCCTTACAGCAACAGAGAGGACTATTTGCTGCATCCTGGAGAACTATCAGAAGGAAGATGGAGTAGAGGTTCCAGAGCCCCTGAGAAAATATATGAGCGGCAAAGAATTCCTACCTTTCCAAAATAAGCCGTCCACTGAAGGCAAGGGGAAGAAACCAAAAGCCTAGTTTTCCTCTCATTCGAAACACTCTCTGCAGGCTTCACTTTGGGTATTAAAATATGAGAATTTTGATTTGACTTCTAATATTGATCCCGCAGCAAGACTTCCAGCATATGATATTCCTGCAACACTAATATTGTTGTTGTGGTGTTAGCTTTCGATTCCTTGGCAATGAAATCGCACTTTTGCTTTCAACGTGTTGAGAAAATGGTAGTGGTGTTGGTTTATGCTTTTGCATATTTATGAGCAATGCCTTGTCGGATTGGTGTGTTGGTGTTCTTACAAAGCAAAAATTCTTTTAAATTAAAAAATGTATCGAAAGATGTCTTTTTAGATTTTTATTTTTATTTTTAATATAAACATATTAAAATTATAAAAAAATATTCTAAAAAGTATCCATAGACCTGGAAATGCAAGTCGAACTGTGCTATAAAACGGACCCCTAGTTTCTCAGATTATATCAATCATTCGGTTGTCTTGTCAAGAGTTTTAGTTTGAAAACTGTGTTTTTAAAAAAATTTAATTTTTTTTTAAAAATTATTTTTTTTAATGTTTTGGATCGTTTTGACGTACTGATTTTAAAAATAATTTTTAAAAAATAAAAATATATCATTTTAATATAATTTGACACGAAAAATTATTTGAAAAGTAAATTGAAGTTTCATATATATTTTTTTTTTGAAAAAAAAAATATATTTTTAATAATTATGTTCTTGATAAAAGTCCAAGATAATTAAAATAAATCATTGCAAGCCTAAGGAGTGGATAATTTTATTTCTAGAGGCAAAACATCTATTTATTTATTTATTTTTGAATGAAAAAAATATTTTTTTATCAATAGCATATTTTTTAGGCGAAAACTTATCATATTCTAAAAACAAGTTTCAAACAAAAATAAAAATAATAATGTGGTTATTATAAAAAAATTCAAAGATTAATTAATTCATGAAAATCAAATATAATATAACAATAAAAAGACTATTCAATTCTGAATATTCATGTGTATTTTTTATATATAATTTATTGGATATTAGGCTCCATATAGTTAAAAAAAATTATTAGAAATATAATCATAAAAAGTCTAATCTCATTTAAAGAGTATAAAATAATTGGATGATGATTATTATTAAATAACATTATAATTATTAATTTCAATAAATATTTATTTTAAAATTTAAAAAAGTTTTATGGGCCTAAGAAGCTAAGCCTAAGCACCTCACACCTTTCTTTTTATAATAAGCAAAAGATGCGTCTTCCACTCAATTATCTATTGCAATAATTATCTGTAAACTCTTGGGCTTAACTTTATAAGGCTGACATTCTTTTACCACTATAAACTCGTCTTCTGCCATAGAACCTTCAGATGATAAAGGTGATTATTCCAAGTAATAAATAAATAAATAAACCTAAACAAGGTAAATTCAAGGAAAAACAAAGAGACAAAAACATAAAAAAATAAATTGTTTTAGCTTTGATTCGCGATGCCCACCACTCTGATCTTCCTTGACATCTTGTCTGCTATCCCTGCGCTTGCTGCACTCGCTTGAAAACTTATTGCATGAAGGACTGGAACTGCAGGTCGTACCACATCTACAAAAGCTCATACAAACCGTGGATCCCCTCCCTCCATTCCTTGCACATAGCCTTGCAAAAGGGGTCAAAAGATCTTGGATCCCTCCCTCTGCATTCTTTTTTTCACTATTCGTAGGGTTTCTGACCCCTTTTTCCAAGCCTCTCTTCTCTTGTACATCTAGAATCATAGATCCCTCCCTCTACCCTTCTCTCCCCTTCCCCCATTTCTACTTCTTCATTAACCCCCCCTCCTCCACCAATTTTCCACAACAAATCCAGTCACCACAACACTTAATTTACCAGTATTCATATTCTAATTCAAATTTTATTAAGATTCTCCATCTTAAGCAAATTTAACATAATTTTAAAATGTTAATTTTTTTTTGCATATTTTTAAAGTATATGTATTTTGTTTGGGTGTTTACTTATTTTATAGTTTTTTTTCAAACAAATTTGTTGTATGAATTTATAATTTGTACATGTTAGGGTTTGTTTTAAGTTTTGTAAGATTGCTTTTATTCTTCTTTGTTAACCCACGTCCTTCTTTGTTCATTGTTTTTCTAGTCTTCTTTTCTTATCCCTCTTTTGTTTTTCCTGTAAAAAAAAAAAGGAAAGAAAAGGAAGAATATGGAAAAACAAAAAACAACCCTTTAATCTCAAAAGCCTAAAAAGAAAAGACGTCATTTAACTATTAAAATCTTCTACATATATAGTAATTTCACCGCACCATTTATTATTATTATTATTATTTTGTTAATTTCTCCATAAATCTTCATCATCAATCTTGAGCAATTAGCTTCTACTTGGGAAATTCAAATCTTGATTTTGTACCTTCTTCTTCAATTCATTCTATAATTGGTGACTTGTGCAGCACCTTCATAATTAAATTTGAAGAGAAAACCTAATTCCTCAAGTCTTGCGTTTCTTGGATTCCCATTGGTTTCCCGTTGCAAAATTGATCTTGAACCTGTTCCTTCGAGAAGATAATAATAGATAGATAAGGTTGGCTAGATGACTGATTTCAGACGTAAACATTAGGTAAATTAATCTATCTTTTTGGCTCCAATATTTCTTCTCCTTCTTCTTTTGAGATTAGAAGAAATATTCTGTGGATGGATTAAATAATGAGTTAATGATGCCATAATATTCTTCCGGGACACTTCTAGTTTCTGAAACATGAGCATGATATTAGTCAGAATATTTATTACATGAAACAAACCAGAGTACACACATAACATTGTGTTAGGCTTTATTAAATCCAAGACAGACTCGTACTATAGGACAAATATAGCTTCTACCAAGTCGTGGATGGAACTCAACTGGCAGTAAGGTTCTTCTTCCCCAGAAGATCTCGTGTTCGAGCTTCTTCTTTTTTTATTTGTAATAAGAAAAACTACTACTAAGTCCATCTCTTGTTAAGCCTGACCATCAAACCATGATCCAAGTGAAGCATGAAATTATTCTTGGGTGCTCCAACTCGGTCCTCTACAACCTGAATATGGTAATTGTAAATGATTGTCGCTGCGAAAGTCTTCAACAACGTGAGGCCTAAGTCCTTCCCAGGACAAATCCGAGGCCCTGAACCGAATGCCGAGAATTTATGTGGCGGCTCATGTCTAATTCTTCCGTCCTCCATGATCCATCTCTCTGGTTTGAATTCAAGGCAATCCTGTCCCCAAATCGTGCGCATCCTTCCCATTGCATACGCAGAGATAACGACCATCGTATTCTGACTGATATGATGTCCGCTTGGAAGAGTGTCTGCTTCAACGGCAGTTTTGGACACCATGGAAGCTGGTGGGAACAACCTCAATGTCTCCAACAAAGCTGCTTGTAGGTAGACCATTTTACTCACCTCTTCTTCGCTGAAAAATGAGGAGCTTTTTCGCGCTTCTGTCACTGGCCTGATTTTCTCCAACTCTTGTCGAATTTTGGTTTCAACCTTCGGATTCTTCGTAAAAATCCAAAAGAACCGGGAGAGAGATGAACTTGTAGTGTCTTCAATTGCAAATATTAAACTCATAGTGCCATCCTTGATAACTTTATGATCGGCTTGTTCAAATATCTCATTTCCAGTTGTATAGCTTTTCAGTGCACTAAAATCTTCCTCATCATTCCTGATTTCTCCTTTGCTCATTTCTTCTTGCTTCATTGATATGTAATCGTCGATAATCTTATCAATGGTTTTCCTAGCTTCGCTTAGCCTCTTCTCCTTCCCCAGTCCGAACCACCTTTGCAGCTTCCAAATGCTTTCTGGCACCAGATATCGGACGGTGATTGCATCACAAGCGTCATCTGTGGCCTTCAAAAATTTATCTTCTGAGAATGCCAGGTCAATGAACTTGGGTTTGTAGCCTGTAGAAATGCAGCAAGCAAAATAATATATATACCTCCTAAGTAAACCTTCAAAGTCCACAACAATTTGTTGATTAGATACGCGATCAAGAACCGAGCTTAGCTCTATCTCTATACAATCTCGAACAATCTTCCCAGCGAATTGCTGGAACGATCGGTGACTGATATATGAGCGGATTACCTTCCTGTGGTGCTTCCATTCCTCAAAGTCCAAAGTGAAGACTGAATCACCAAAAAATTCAAATTGTTTCTTCCATTCAGGCCCTTTTGGATAATTTGAAAAGTTTGTGCTCATTATGTGGCGAACATTTGCAGGATCACTCGTGATTAATATATCTTTGCCTCCGAACCAGGAACGTTTCACTAAAATCGTGCCATTATTTTGTTCAAGCATTTCGGCTTGGTTATCATGCATGCGATAGAAGTTGACAAGAGAACGTACGAGAATCCACGGGCTGCTATTCTTCTTGATAAAAGGCAAGAAAAAAATGGAGAAAATAGTTGCTACGAACAGTATGATAAGGGTAAGAATGGCCATTGTTGTGTTATGACTTGGATATGGAGCTCTGTGCAGAAAGATGGCATCTATGGATGTCATTTTATACTAGCGACTTTGCGAGTGATTATTAATGCGTGGAAAGGATATTTTGCTGGGCGATGTATGCATCAACGATACGATTTTGAAGTATAGCTGTGAGACTTGTTATAATAATTTAATTACCCGGTTATAATACCGTGAAAAAGGTAAATTCTATTCGAAAAATCAATAATTATAGAACAATAATTATAAAATTTAAATTTAAATTTGATAAAGTAGAAACACTTCATCTTATAACGTCTAAACCAGATCATTCTTGAAGTAAAAATAATAATTATATTGAGAAACTATTCATTGAATGGTTAAGTCAAATCACATATATATGACTTTTTTAATATTAGAAGGATATGACACATTGTTAATACTTGATATTTAAATATAAATCAGTCAATTGTTGAGTTGATAATAAATTGAATTATTTAATTTATTTAATCTTATTTTGATTTCGATTATAATTTATATTTGGACCAACATATTAGGAATCAAATGGGTCACACACAATAAGAACCATTGGTCAAAAATTAAAGTCGGATGATTAATTAATTAAGTGTGACTTAATTAAAAATAAACTTTAAAAGTTAAGGACTAGAATGTAATTAGTATATGGATTACAATTCTAGATCTAAAAAAATAAAGTAGGGATTTGATTGAATAAATTTATAAAATTATTCTGAAATAATATATACGGTATTATTCAAGGGAAAAATTTATATCTTTTTATTTATAGAGTTATGAGGATCTTTTTATAACTAAAAACTACGTAAGTTACAAAATATACATATAAAGAGACACTAAAAACAAAAGTAAAAAGCTAACACTCAAAGATATAACAACCTGTCTATTTTAAAAAGGGTTTTACGAGATTTCTTATTGGTATTTCGTGTGGATTATTGTTAGAGGTTGAACACTTAAATGACTTGTGGTTTACAACAATATCTAATATTAAAAAAATTAATCAAACCTAAAAAAAAGATTTAATTTTCAAAAAATATTTGTATAAACCCTAAATAATTCTAGATTATCTAACAAGATTATTGAAACTCCTAAAATAAATTTTAAAAGCTGAGTTTATATACTTTCATGTGGTCTGAGACGTCACCTTGTAAAATTAAAAATTATTTGTCTCCAGGAAAAATAAAAAGAGTGAAATTTTTGTACTGGCACATTGGACATAAATGAGACATAAAATTGAATGAAAATTTTCCAACTTTATCCTTGTAAACTTTTTAAAATTCTAAATTATGTCCTTCACAAAACAATATTCTTGGCCATTTATTGAACATTAGATTTGCCTAAACAAAAAAGTAAATTAATAATATAAATTTAAAAGCATAGATAATTAGAAAAATAAAAAAAGAGGGAAGATAGAAGAGAGGGGAACATAGCTAGATAGATATTAGTGCGATCATCTGAAAATAAAAGAAAACAAAACAAAAGCTAAGCCATGCATGGTTATGTTTTCGAAAATGCTTCAAGTCTTTTTTTTTTTAATTAAAAAACGTCTTGCCGCTTTTATTTAAAAGAAGAGTTAATTAGATTGTATATAATGAAAATAAATATAATCAGATATAAAAGAAAAAATAAAATAATTAAGGATACAATTTATCAATTTGATAAATTCAAATGTAATTTTATTATTTTAATTATTGACTTGTATTTACCTATTTTAAAGCATTTTTATTAGAGTTTTGATAGTTATAATAAAGTGTCTAGTACTATATAGTGATTCAAGAAGTTTATTTTATATTATTTGTATTTTTTTGTGATGTATAAATAAACATATAATGAAAAAAAGGAATTAAAGTAGGTTTTAGGAATTATATCAGTGTTTTAGGAATTAAAGTTTTTGTTCTTGGCTATCATATTCCCCTTTAATAACATGAATAATAAACATTATTATCATTATCATTATTATTATTATTATTATTATTATTATTATTATTATTTCTCTAGATTGATAGGGATTAAATAAATATTCATTGATCTTATATTCAAATTAATGAAATTGTGGCCTCCTAAAATATTGAGTTATTGTAACTTAGTCTTTCTAGTTTGTTTACATTGATTAATTAGTCCCCATATTATTAAAATTAATTAAATAGTCCTTGGACCAACATTGATCTCCAACCTCCATTGATTACATTAGTTTTTTCCCCAATTGATAGTCTTTTTTTTTTCATCTTAAATGTTTCTCTTTTCTTTATTTTCAACAAAAAATAAAATAACTTGAGAAAATAAAATTAACAAATTAATGGACTAAGTTATAAACAGATTAAATATATAGTTTTTGAAACAATAAAAATAAATTAAATGGTCTCGTACGTTAAGCTATAGGGATAGGTTATAATTAATCATAAAATATTTTCTCGATTTTACCCTTTGTTCAGAACACAAAATTTAACATAGTTCGGTAAAATCCCACCTATTTTATGGGTTCAAGAGATACTTTTTTTTAATATTATTTTTAACTATATATAAGAGAAATCAGTACAAGAAAATTAAATTGAGTCCTAATTCAAGTTCAACACTTTATATCTCACACTCTCCACCTAATTATAAATGTCAAAGACTTGATGAGTATGAAAAAGTACTATACAAGCTAGTTAAACTTGATGACATTAGATCTTTATTTAATGTTCGTGATTATGATAAATACTAGTTTTTAAAGTATTTTTTATTTGAAAATATATTAAAATAATATTTTTTATTTTTATTTGATATTAATATATCAAAAAAAAATAAAAAAAAATATAAAATTATTAATTTAAAACTAAAATAACTTAAAAGCATGGTTATATAAATACAGTCGCTAATGATTCCCAAAAGAAAAGTTATGATTAATGTTTGGTTATCAAGGGCTGTTTGTAAAAAGATTTTTTTAAAATTAATATTTTTATGTGGTGATATAAAATTAATTTTTAAAAAATAAATAAATATTATTTTAATATATTTCTAAATAAAATACAATATAAAATATAACTCATACAGCAGCATGGATGCATGTTGTGTCCACAAAGAAAAGAAGAGCCTAACTAGTAGTAACTAACGTTTCCATTTAGTGCACTCTGTACTGTACTATAGACCCTGTGTTGTGCCCACAAAGAAGAGCCTCGAATAAAGAACGTTTGCCGCCTCTAACTGATCGAAGCAAAACCGTTGAAAACCGAACAATAAATTTCTATTTAATGAGCAAACATTAACGGTAGCTTTTTTTCTTATAAATTATAAAAAAAAAGAATTGAGTTGAGTATAACATATAGTCATAGACAAGTGAGCGAATTTATTTAGGGAAAGTTTGGGAACGCAGTTGAACCTGCGTTCTCAAAAAAATTTAAATTTTTTTTTGCTAAAATTTAATATGGTTTGTACGTTTTAGATCGTTTTGATGTGCTGATGTCAAAAATGATTTTTAAAAAATGAAAAAACATCATTGACATGCATTTTGGCACGAAAAGTTATTTGAAAAGCACCCACAACCACACTGCCAAACAAGCTCTTAGTTTGTAATCATGCAATAATAATAAAAAGTTAGCATGCATACTAAACAAATATATAAACTTATAAAAAATACATGGAAAACAAACTTAATATGCAAACTAAACAAGTATTGAAATTAAACTTGAACTAAACTGGTTTTGAGTTTTTACTTGTTGAAATCCTTAGAAGCAAGATTTTGTTATTATCAATGATTAATTTTTTGTTTTTAAAGATTTATTGCTCTTAATTTAGTGCAAAGATCCAATAACTTCTCATTATTTAGATCTAATCTTAAACAAAGTCCAATGAACTCAAAGGAATAATATTCAATGTTTCTTTATAAAGAGTGAATCTAAGCTCTAAAGTGGAAAGAATAAATCAAAGAACAAGACTTTAGAAAAAACCAACATTTAAAGAGAGAAAAGAACTCAAAAAATTCTTAATCCCTTTCCGCTCTTTTAAAACACCTATCACTTGGAAACCAAATCATTAATATTTATAATTCATGAATGTTTTAAAAATTACGATGAATGTTCAAGAATTTCTCATCATTCATGAATGTTTGTAGTTCATGAAACAATTCTATTAAATTAATTAAAATAACAAATTTTAAATGGATATAAATTTTTTGATGTGGTTGCAATAATCAAGAATTATTTATTTAGCCACACTTTGAAAATAAGATGTAGATTATTTTAAATGTAATTATTAATTCAAGTAGAATAATTAATGAAATTTAGCAAATAATTCCTTGCTCAAAATTGGGGAAAATCAGAATTTAAATAATTTTTTAGTCTAGAAAAATTAGGAATTGTGCATTTATGTATTTAAGTAGGTAGATTTTAAAGTAAAAACACCTTGATAATCTTTTGATGTAATTATGAATTGTGAAGGTAAATAGTAGTTTCTAATATATATAAAGAAATCGTAATTGAAGGATAAACTAAACAAGTTAAGAATACAAATCCTTTTAGAATATTATTTAATTATTAAGTAAACAATGATTCAACTAAAAACATATCAATAAATATAATTCTTACCTCTGCCGAATTGTGCTACCAAACTATTAAAATTATCGCCGAATTTGATGTCAAACCATTATTATCATAGATTCCTCTCCCGTATAGTTTTTTCTTTTCAACTTTGCCGAGCATATTGCATTGTTTACGCTTTCATACTGCTCAAATATCTCATCATCAATTAAAAAATATTTATTTTGAGTATAAATAACTCATGTGTGTTTGTTTTTAAAGTAGCTTTTATGATTATGGTTTGAATAAAATAAATTTTAAAAAAGTATGGTTAGTTGGATTTAAATACGAGTTTGGTAAAAAATATGGTTGAAGTTTATGTACAGCAAAAAACATGTATAAAAAATATTTATTTTGAGTATAAATAACTCATGTGTGTTTGTTTTTGAGGTAGCTTTTATGGTTATGGTTTGAATAAAATAAATTTTAAAAAAGTACGGTTAGTTGGATTTAAATACGAGTTTGGTAAAAAATATGGTTGAAGTTTATGTATAGCAAAAAACATGTATAAAATATTTGGTTGTTGTATTTGAGAGTGTGGTTACGGTTACTTTTCAAAGTGTTTTTTACTTATAAATGCATTAAAATAATATTTTTTTATTTTTAAAAAATTATTTTTGATATCAGGGCATCAAAATGATCTGAAAACACCAAAAAATATTAATTTGAAGCAGAGAAAAAAAATAAAAAAATTTCATTTTTTTTCAAAAACGCTTGTGAAACGCAAAAACAAACAGGGTTTTACGAAACTCAATTAAAAAGACATATAAAAACTGCTTCACAAAAACTACATTTCAAACTCAATTTTTTAATAAACCCCACAGCATAAAATATAATTTAATATATTATCAAATATCTTATTTCGTTTATTTAATTACAAACGCAAAAACTAGCAGAAAACAAATGGAGGCTAACACTATCAAAACAACTACCCCCACCATCAACCATGTTGCCCCATCTCCATCATCCTTGCTGCCTTGTTACAAATGTAACCATCATAGTAACATCGCAATTTCACAACCACTGCTACAAGAATTGTCGTACACAACTTGGGCATTTAGACATTCAACGTAAAAAGTCAAGCCCTCACTTAATTTGACATGGGCAATTGGAACCTATTTGGGAAGGAAGAAAATTAGACCTTCAAGCCCATTAACGAGTTAAAAGTCCACAACCTAAAGTAAGTTGAATTTGGACCTTAGGTTCTAATCGGCCTGTCGAACTATATAAATAAATTACAATAACTTCATTAATATATATATATATGGGTTTTGGGCTAATCAACTTATCACACCACCCGAAACTCGAACTCAAATTTTAGTAAGATATGCAAGGAAAAATTAGTATCTCTAATAAAAATAAAATAAAATAAATGAAAACAAAGACAAAAGAGAATATATTAATAATAATAAAGAGAATAAAAAAACAAAAATAATTAAAAAAATCGTCATTGAAATCAAATTAATCTCAAATCCTAGATCTAGACTAACTTAAATTGATATAGCATTAAGTAATCAAGTATGTAAAGATAAATTATTATACAGACACAACCTATAAAATTGAGATCGATCTTTGCAAACTATGAGGGATGTAGTTCAACTAGTCAGATCTTAAGTTTACTCCCTAAAGATTACCAGTTCGAGTCTTTCAAACCTCAGGGCCACTGGAGGCTTACATGGTCGTTAACTTAGGGCCTGTGGAATTAGTTGAGGTGCGCGTAAGCTAGGGGTGAGCATTTCCGGTTCGGTCCGGTTTTGGACCAAAATAATTAACCAAACCGAAATTATTTTTTTTCAAGTTTTTGAACCGAACCGAACCGAACCGAAAACCGGTTCGAACCGACCATATTCGGTTCGGTTCGGTTCGGTTTTTTTTCCTTCCAAACCAATTTAAACCGAAATTATTTCAATTGAGTTTTTATTCTGAGTTTTTTCACTGACCATATTTTTTCAGGAATTCTATCTTCGTCTTGTTCTTAATTTCACAGATCTGTGCTTAATTTCACAGATCTGTGCTTTCTCAACATGACTTTTTCTTAAAATGGTTGGGCATGTATGATGAACAAGAGTAAAGAACAGAGGTCATTTGACTAGAAAAAAAAAACAAATGGAAGATCAAAAGATAGTTTACATAGATCCTCATCTGCTCATCATCCATCGAGTGCCAAACTTGATTTTGAATTTTTGTTCTCACAATACCAATATCAAGGAGAGCACAGAAAAGCCTTTTACTGGTTCAACATGATAATCTTCTTTGGTTACATGTGCATGAAAAATTATACAATAATTACAGGATTATGTGAGAAATAGAAAGAAGAAGGATAAAAAAATTAAAAGCAAAAATTAAGAGGGACATGTCTCCTATAGGAGGAATAAAACAATTAAAGGTAAAATTGCAAAAGTGAAGATGGTGGCTGATTAGTACTTAAAAGTACATATTTATCAAGGTTTTATATCATCATTTTGCACTTAAAGTATCAATAACTCCTTAACTAAAGCATGTTTGATAATAACAAGTCTAATACTATAAAATGCTTTAATATATGGTAAATGTTCATCTTAAATGCAGGCCTATCACATAAATTAAAGGATTGATTGATGAGTTCAAGTATGAAAATTGAAAGGACAAAGAGATGGCCAAACTTAGAAAAGAGATGTTGGTGCAGTCCAAACTGGAACATTGTTCGGTAATTGGGTCATATCTCGAGTTCTAGATGTCCAAATGATCTCAAATGTTTACACAGATTTGGTAAGACATAGGCCTACAACTTTCATGTTTTCATCAAGATCTAAGAAGGCCGTTTTCAAGTCCAAATTAAAGCAACAACGGAGAAGTCCGAATCTGTCCTGCAGCCCGAACAC
>Ga0307515_10010494_pt1 | contig 17745 bp, 28 predicted proteins | sample 17_EM_MG_FD_194513 | JGI IMG/M metagenome (GOLD analysis project Ga0307515, IMG submission 194513) | Populus trichocarpa ectomycorrhiza microbial communities from riparian zone in the Pacific Northwest, United States - 17_EM | ecosystem: Host-associated > Plants > Roots > Unclassified | place... | reverse complement strand
GATGGTGGTGTACTCCTCACCAGCATTGTCGCTGAACAATAACATCTCCTTGCTTTCGAGGGTGTACCTCGGCCAAGTGATATTTGACAACGGGCTGGTGGCGTTGGAACCCTTCGGATGGTTGGGGTTTTGATGATTGATGAAGTTGACTAGTGTAATCCTCATCAGCAACTGGGACCGGAGAGGGAGAAGGCAGGAAAGTGTGCATACCTAAAGCATCCGTACCGACGTGGTCATTGGTGAAACCATAGTACTCAGGAAGGTCGCAGAGATGGAAAGAGCCGAGGTAGAGGAGGTCCTTCCTGCGCTTCCACACTAGACGTGCCAGATCCCAAATCAGTACCTGGAGGTCGTGGTTATTTAAATGCGAAGACACGAACATGATGACCAAACATCCTGGGTAGCAGCAAGCTTCGAGAATGCAAAGCGATGACCGGCTTGGAAGCCGTGATCGCCCTGGATAGCGGACAGACGCTTGAATTCGGGACTGCGGAGCGTATAGGTCAGCATCAAGTGGCAAACCCAACGCATACAAGCTCACGTCAAAGCGCTACGGTTTCCGGTATCGAATGGAGAACCCTGCGAGAATCCAGAGTCAGGATGTGGCGCGAATAGCTTGGGAGAAATACCTTACTTGTGCAGGATTTTCAGAATACTTGTCAGCGATCGAGTTTACTTGGCCGTCGGTTGCTCCGGGGTAAAGATGGGTTTTCAAGAAGGCCCTGAGATCGGCATCGGTGCTTTGAAAATGAAGATTAAGTCCGAGTGCTCGGGTGTTTAGTTCGCGAGGGGACCCACGTAATTGATTCGCTATTCAGAGAGAATAAGCTGGAAGGATTGAAATTTCATCGAGTCCATCATCTTCACGCGAGTTGAGGAAAGCGGGACGAAACTTACGTTCCTTCGTCATCAACAATATTGCCAATTATGGGAACCCTAGCGTAACATCCCTCACGAACGTACTGCCTCAGGGACTTCTTGATGAGGTCTCCGTCGACGCTGATGCTCCAAGCAATATCCAGTCCGTTGGGGGAGAAGGTTACAGGAGTGGAGTCTACAGCGTCCTTGAGGGTGGCGTATGGAGCAGCACGGAGACATTCCAGAGTGTCCAGAGCTGAGGTGCATCCGGTGAGCTCCACCAACTGATCGTAAATTGCTTGGTGTTTTTGGCTATCGGTCTTGTAGACGGGGAACGTGTAGCCCGATTGCTAAAATTGATTGAATAATGTTATTAGCGATGTTGCAACGCGAAACTGGTTCTGGGATTACAAAAACCCACGAAGATGACACCCTTGAATGGAGGGTTGACGGGGGCCGTGGCGAGGTGGGCGGTAATAGATATACCGCCCGCACTGTGCCCCCAGCTGTATCGCGCGTGCAATAATAATGAGCCATTTATTTCGGTTGAGGTCCGGAGAGAAAAAACTCACAGAGTAACCCTGTTCGGATCACCGCCAAACTTGGAAATGTAAGTCCTGACCCAGGCCAGGAAGAACTTTTCTGGCGGATCCCCAAACCGTCAGCGTTAAAATTGAAAAGAACAAGGGTCGGAACCTATGATGGGTCCTGATCATCGAAATGATACTCACGGTCGTACAAGCCGACATTGGCAGCTCCTCCGGCGAGAGCTTCTTTCCCGGCGAGCCAACCGAAAGCGTTCACACGGTAATTGAAGCTTACGTAGACGACTGGTTCGCCGAGCTCGACCGAACGTTGTACAAAGGCGCTGCCATCGTAGAGAGATGCGTCACCGAAGGAAAACGCTCCACCGTAGATCCACTGCGAATTATCAGTCGGAGGCCACCAGTGCATCGTTTTGGACTACGTGGGGACTTACGACGACAACCGGTAGCTTGCTTTGTTCCGTGACACCAGTTGGACGGAGCACGTTGGCATAAAGACCTGCAATGCTATGAGTCGCGTCTCGATTTTGGGATTGACAGAACACCTACAGTCTTCGGAATAACTTGCATTCGAGGTAAATGCGGCAAAAACAGAGTAGTCGATGCCCGGAATTTGGGGCAAGGTGGAGTTTTGCTGCGGACAACCGTCTCCAAAGGTCGTGGCCTACAACAATATGGGTCAAAAATTTCCGCCTGATCTGCGCGGAGAGCCGCACAAGAGCACGCGACCACTCACAAGCGTGGTGCCGGACAAAGGAAGTGGGGGTTGAGGGTGGCGGAAACGGAGATTGCCAACTGGAGATTGGGCATAAGGAATCCCCAAGAAGGTTTCTACCCCACCCATCGAAGCTCCTTCGAGCGTCGCGTAGTCAATACTGACGAGGGGACCGCCAGCGCGGACGCCAACCTGTAGGAAGGCGGCGGGAAGGAGAAGGGCACTGAAGAACATCCAGGACGTCAGTGGGGATAGGAATAGAGGGGAGCGGGAGGACAACCGCAGCTACGAACGTTTAAGTACGGATTTCAAGGCCACCCTCATTTGTCGGTGGGAGGTGTTCTGATTCTTCTACCCAGTAAGAGAAGACTGGTCGGGCCTGCAAGGGGATGAAGCCGGTGGGAAAAAATGCTTTCCCATCACTTGTACAAATAACTGGGAGGAAATAATGTGATGATGGAAGGACGGGTGGACTAGATTGTGTTGTCTACTCTGCGAAAAGTACGAGAGGGAGCCTGCCGATTGCAGCTGGTCGGGCTTCATTTTTTGTATGGGTGGCCGGCCCGGGGCCTGATTCAGAACCTGTGAGCGTGGTTGTTTGCCAAAAATGGCCCGATGCGCGTTAACCAATTGACCGACCTTCAGCGCTTCAGCGCTAAGCTAGGGCGAGCCGAGTGGAGGGCGTAAACTGATCACGAGGAAATATGGTGCCAAGCTGAGTCAAGCATAGTGTAATCACCCTCGAATTCAGAGTCGGGAAGGGAGGACACCTCTGAAGATCTGGGTCAACTCGACGAGGCGTTTCAAAATCAGTTTCAGTTCCGGTCCCGTCCTCCGTTGCTGGATTGCAAAGGTCAGCGCGTCTTTAAGTTGACGGCAGGTTCAGCTTACCGGTGAGGTTTTTGCGGAGATACATGTGGTGTTGGATATCTTCAGAGGAAACTTAGGACGCTTGGGTCGCGGTGATTGGAGCGGAAGGGTTACAGTATAGGCTGGCCGCTGTGGGTCGTGGCTCACAGCGTCTCGCCGCGGACGCAAAGCAGCGGCCGGAACTATTTTCTGGCGTCTAATTGGCGTGCCGCTCACGTTGCCGAACCTTCCTCTCCTGCGGATAAAATTCCCCACAGGATCCCAACGCAACGGCTGTAGTACAGGGCCGTGGATATGGACTGGTATTATGCGCGTTGATAAGAGCCCGAGGAGGATCTGAACCGACCCAGACGCGTGGTCCCTGCACTCCCCACTATTTCGTGCGAGGTCCATCGAGACGAGCTGCCAGATATTAAACCCCAACTCCAAGCACGATTCGACAACCGCCGTTGACCCAGTTGCGTCTCATGTCTAGGCTCGCGACCAAACGACGCAAGATCCGAGGAAAAGAATATCGCTGCCTGGGTTTCAGCCTGGCCCGGATTATCTCTCCGTCAGATCTTGTCATGGTGAGGTCGCTCGATACGACCGCAGTTCCACATATCCTTGCGTCCGGTCGTCCACACACACGCTAACTCTTGCTTTCAGGTATACCGCGTTCTATTCTTCACGGCGTGATGAAAGGTCGCACTTCCCAGAAAGTCGTTCACGTTTGACTGAGTTGATTGAAGAAGAGTAACACCATCTCTCGCCAACAGAAAAAATTTGCGTCGCAAGCAAATGTCCTCGGATGCGACACACGGACGCTCGATGACCGAGTTCCGAATGGAAAAATGTCATCTACAGCTGAATATACCTAATATTTTCCGGCCACCTCTCCTTCCAATCGCCTTACATTCACGCGACCTTTTGGCAGTGGTTACCACCAACACCCTTCGATATCGACCCAACCCTCGGCCATTCCTACCGATGCCGTAAAAATCACCGCCCCCGACGCGACCGACGCCTGAGGATGTTCGGGCAGCAGCGGGCAATGACTCATCAGGCTTCAACACTCAGCAGTGAAGGATTCTCGGTTCTTGCATGACAACGGCGACCTCAACGCAACGTCCAGGAGATCTCCAACCCTCGCGATCTTCAGCCCAACACCGGTTGCATTCATTCGCGTTTACTTTCGGCGCTGTAAAGGGATTTCTGGAACTCATCCACGCTGGTCATAACAAAACCGAGGTGGCCATCACCACACTCGATTTCCCAAACAATGAAACGACGACTTTTTTGGTCAGCACAGAACAAGGTAATGTTTACCAAGCCCATCGGTTGGCATGCTCAATGTGACCGCTCGACTTCTCCGACTTGTCCTTGACATGCTCGGTGGATTGGACGGTGAAATAATGGACGGCCAAATCACTAACTAATGCACCCGGACCACCCCCTCCCTCCATATCAACGAACTTATCGAGCTCGACAACCGGGAAGTCGGGCTGCGGGTACAGCGGGACCACACGCTTCTGCCATTACGCCGATTTACCCCTTCGAAGCGGCGGACGATTACGCGTATGATGTCAAGCAGCATCCCCTCCATCCTGCGATGTTCGGTACCGCTGACGGGTCTGGTCAATTCGACTTGTGGAATTTGAACACGGACACGGAGGTGCGCTGCTGTTTGATACTGTTCATTTTTCAGCATCGATGAGGCATTTAGGTTCCCGTGGTGTCTACTACTGTTAGTTCCGGCCGAGCCATCAACAATGAACGCAATGGGACAAGAAGGACGATCGTCGTGTCGTTCTCGGGGGAAGCGACGGGAAACTCTATATTTACGATATTGGAGACGTGGGCGTCCCGCGGGAGTCGGAATGGGCGGGTATGCGGGGGACTGTCGCTGGGTTTGCTGGGGCTGGCCAAGGAGGACGTGGTGATGGAAAGTGGAGCTAGAGTTATGGCTGTTCGATGTATCGGCGTATAGATTGTTGTTTTCGTGATCCATGCATCGATGACCGGGGAAAGGGAGCGAATGGAGGTCAAACAGAAAGTATGACAGGGTTCGCGAGAAGATACGTACTAACTGTAAGCAGGCCGTTTCTTACAGGAATACAATTCGCTCCTCAGAAGGGCTGGGTTAGACCTGTTTTCCCGGGACGTTCCACGGCAAAATCACCGCTCATAGTCATCAATCCGGGTTCGGATTCTTCCTCGCCACCCTTACGCAACACCGTTATCTCGCAGCTACCTCAAGTCCTGACCATGGAAGAAAAGTCCCAACGACCGAGGGATCGTGAAGGTGTTATCTCGCTGTTGAATGCGACCATCGAAGCCTTGAATCTCGCCAAGGAGATCTCGAGCATCACACCGGCAAAGGCCGCCTTTGCTTCCGTCAGCGTTCTCCTCACAATGACAAGGGTACGTTTCTTCTTCTTCCGCGACGGTCCGCTCCAAATTCACATATACCCAGGATTCGATGACTAACGAACAAGATCTCCTCGACCTTGGGCTCTACTGTGCTGATATCTGCAGAGCGCTCGACCGGGGGATCAATAGAAAGAAACTGACCGATCTCAATCAGTCCGTGTGTGATGCGATAAATCAGTTGACTGTGTGAGTTAAACCAAACAACATGCATTTCGAAACCGCCCACTAAAACTCCCTCGGCGACCGCAGAACTGTGGCGGAGATCCGGAACAGGGCCATCAAACGGAGCAAGCGGAATGGATTCTCTCGGCTTCTCCATGCGAAGAGTGACAAGGACGCGATCGCCGCTTGGAAGTTGACCCTCAACAGAACCCTTCATATCTTCAATGTGCGTTCTGTTGTTTCCCTATAACTATCATTTCTGATTGTTCAGCTGTAGACCGAGCCCGCGATAAACACCCACATAATCGTTTCCGATGTCCACCACGGCGTCGTTGACACCCGCACCATGGTTTCCGAGATGCACCGTAATATGAAAAGCCATGAAGGATCCAATAGCCAACTTCGTTCGGTAAGTAGGACTCGTACTTTATCCCACCAACCAAATGAATAAACGGTTACTGTTTTATAGACTCAAGTCAGGTCAGCAGCCCTAGTTACCAATGAGTTCAGTGTCTTACTTCTGTCTGTGTGTAGCATACCTGGGGAATTACCACCGCCACCACCGAGGGCCCTCTTCGGACGCGACGAGCTGATCGAGAAGACCATCGATCTCGCAGAAAACCTCACACCATTCGCTCTGATTGGTGCCGGCGGAATTGGCAAGACCTCCATCACTTTGACCATCCTCCACCACAATCGCATAAAGCAACGGTTTGGCAAAAATCGTCGGTTCATGCGCTGTGATCAATTCCCTACCTCGCGCGCCCATTTCCTCAGTCGCCTCTCCAATGTCATCGGGGCAGGCATCAAGAACCTTGAGAATTTGGCTCCCCTGCGGCCATTCCTCTCTTCAAAGGAGACACTCATAGTCCTCGATAATGCAGAATCTGTTCTTGACCCCCAGGGAACTGATGCTCAAGAGATCTATGCCATTGTAGAGGAAATGTGTCAGATCAACAACCTTTGTCTTTGCATTACATCTCGTATCTCCACTATCCCCTCAGATTGCAGGTGTCTGGATATCCCCACACTCTCCATGGATGCTGCCCAAAACACCTTCCATCAAATCTATCACAGTGACAACTTGCCCAACCTAGTCAACAAAATCCTGGAACACCTTGATTTCCATCCACTCTCAATCACCTTGCTAGCCACTGTTGCCCAGCAAAACAAGTGGGATACTGGTCAGCTGATCAGAGAATGGGAGAAACAGCAAGTGGGGATGCTTCATATGCAGCACAATAGGAGTTTAGCTGCCACCATTGAACTCTCACTTGTCTCCCCAATGTTTCAGGGACTTGGACCTGATGCCAGAGATCTCCTTGGAGTTATTGCTTTCTTCCCCCAGGGAATTGATGAGAACAACCTTGACTGGTTGTTTTCTACTATTCCTAACATAACAACCATCTTTGACCACTTCTGCATTCTTTCCCTGATATACCGGAGGAATGGATTTATCATGATGCTGGCACCACTCAGGGACTACCTTTGCCCCAAAGACCCAAAATCATCTCATTTCCTCTGCATAGTAAGGGATTGCTACCTTAACAGATTATCAGTCGACATCAGCATAGACAATCCAGGCCCTAAGGAAGCACACTGGATCCTGTCAGAGGACATGAATGTTGAGCACCTGCTTGATGTCTTTACAACTGTTGACCCAGGCTTGGATGACATCTGGAAAGCCTGTGTAGATTTCATGGCACACCTCTATTGGTATAAACCACAGCTAGTTGTGCTGGGACATAAGTACAGAGAGCTCCCAGACAGTCATCCCTCCAAGACAGGATGTTTTCTTGGGCTCTCATGGTTATTTGTCTCAGTTGGAAATCATGTTGAGGCAAAACAGCTCCTTGGTTGCATGTTGAGGATTGGGAGAGAGCAAGGGAATGACCTTGAGGTTGCTCAAGCATTGAGGTACCTAGCATATACAAATCAAATGATGGGACTCCATGAAGAAGGGATACCACAGGCAGAGGAATCACTGGAAATCTGTGAACAACTTGGTGATACAGTGGGAAAAGCAATCTCTGTTGCAATACTTGGTCTGCTGTTGCTTTCTGTTGAACAGCTTGCAGCTGCAGAAGAAGCTGCATTCCAGGCAATTGATCTCCTGCAAGGCAAAGGTGAAGAATATGTAGTCAGCAGATGTCACATTCTCCTTAGTAGGGTGTATGGTTCCAGGGGTGAGAAGGAGAAAGCCATCAAACACAGTGAAGTAGGCCTTAGGGCTACATCCTCCTTCACCCCACCCAATATGCTGTTTTGGGATTGCTTTATCCTGGCAAATTCATCTTATCAGGAAGGCAGGTTTGATGATGCAACTGTTCATATTGAGCATGCCAAGTCATATACAGTAGGTAGTTTATATAACCAGGGTCATGCAATGGAGATACAGGCCAGGACTTGGTACCAACAAAATAGGCTTGAGGAGGCAAAGTCTGAGGCCTTAGGTGCTATTGATGCTTTTGAGAAAATTGGGGCCACCAAGAATGAGCAGCAGTGTAGAGAGACCCTCAGAATGATCAAAACAAAAATAGACAGCCAATCAACACTCAGGACCATGCTGCTTCATATCATGTTACTTCTCAGTTTTATCACTCTATTTATGCTTTTTGTTTTTTTGCTGTTGTACAATGTAGGTTGAAAAATTCCAATTTTGAGTAGCCTGAATGATAGGGAACTGTCATAGATAAGACTAGATAAAAAAATAAAAAAATAATGCAATGCCTTTTTTTCTAATGACAGTTACCTTGTCCATCCTTCTACAAGCCAGAAATACCTTTCTCCTCACCCAAGTTTCTATGTTCATCAATATTGTCAAGACTGAATTTTTTTTGCTCAATTGACTCTCAAGTGCAAACTGTGTGGTGTAAGTGAAACAGATACCCTAGCTACCCACTCGTCCTCCATTTGGCTGTTGTGCTCGATGCAGGTATTCAACTGCTCCCCAGAGGCAGTTCCTGGAAGTGGGTGTCAGATGGCCTGAAGGTGTGGGTATCGCCGTGGGACTCACTCGATATCAGCGGCTCGATACTCGGGGTGGTGTTTCCTAAAGATCGCGAGTGCTGTAAGGACTGAAGTCGTGCATTTTGGGTAGTTGTGCTCGATTGCAATTCAACCTGCAATACCTTTAGGCATGTTCGAAGCGGGACTCCACTGGGTTCACGTACCAAAAACTTCTGCAGGGTTAAGCAACTCAATTCACTGTGGCTCGCGGATTGGTTCGTAACTCGCGAATCAACTCGCGAATCCTGTAGACTCGGCACGATGTCCACGGTGTCATGCATACGTTGCTTCGAGATCAGCTTCAGAGTGAAGCTGGAAATTTTGTCAGAATTTCGTGCCGGGTGAGCGTGGAAAGTCTGCAACATGCACTCGAGTTATTCCGGAACCGTAAAAACCCGCGACCGGATGATCGGCACCTATACCAAGGATACAGATGGCGCAGTCGTTCAATGACGTTCCAAAGGTGGTGGAAGAGCCTTTGACGTGACTAGGGCGGTATTGAACGTGTCAAGAGACGAAATGACATGTGCATCCCCCACCCACCACCCTCATTTGCGTAGTTCATCAGGTAACGGATCATCTTGCAACGTTCCTTGTTGGTAAATGGTATTCCAGTGATATAAGATCCGATGGCGAGCCCTGGAATGAGGAACGTGGTCCGCCGTATTCTCCGGGCCAGTGACCATCGTGTGCTTGAAGGTGTTTGCAGTACTCATCACCATTTCGCACAGATTCGAGAGGGGTTTTTGCCGGTGGTAGATTGGGCAATTCCTTCGCAAGGTCAGTGGAATACATAGATCAGGGGCCTGGCCACGTACTGTAGGTAAACCCATCCAAAACTTGCCCAGGGGCTTTTGTGGCCATTTCGCACAGCCCTCGTCAGCCTGGAGCGGTAATTTGATGCTCTCCAAGCCCCCTAATTTCGTGAAGTAATCTGAGTGTATGTATCTATGTTGTTGGTCAAATCCCCATCGTTTAACTGCAATAGGGATCAGAGCTCACTCGAACGCCGGTCTGTGTCTTAGTGTTGGACCACGTGTGCTCCGCGCGGCGGGATACCGGTGCGTACCTTTCTTACGCGCAGCTTTGGGCTTCCGGGAGCAACTTGGAGGGGAAGTGGAAATAAATGCGTACTGCAAGAGGCGGCATCGAATTTGTATAACGGAAGTGGAATTTCCCACGATGGTCCTCCCTTGCGGTGTATTCCGCCCCAACGACAATAAGGTGTAGGGCCGACTACCCTGTACTAACGTACCGGGAATTATATTTCGCGCCAGGCGCGGCATTCGGATGATAAAGTGATACTACTGACCGGTCGATGCCCCACCGCAGGCGCTGCGAAAGACGCAGACGTCAAATGTGAACCCATCATTCTTCAAAGCTTCATCTGAGGATAGGTTCTTGCACGAGGGGATCTCGCTGGCCCTCACCTGCCCCCACCCGGTTCCAGATTGGATACAAAATCCCCTTCAAACCTATCATTGTCGACTCCGCTGTAGTGGCCTGGCTGTGATGCCTCGACCTTCAGAGATTTGAATGGAGGATGGTCACATCCAGAAGTAAATCGTATCCTCCAGGACCCCGTGATGCTGTTGTTGGATGCCCGGATGACCCGTAACACCCATTATGTGAGGCCCTTGTCGAGGTCCCTCCAAAAGTCCCATGCACCCCAGGTGCCCGGTCATCAAGTTGTATTCGTTCGGGACCCTCTTATCTCAACGTGCCGGCCAAGAGTGTCAACCATGAGAATAGATCATTAGAATTTCGGGGGACTCCCTGGTTTGGGCTATGAGTGGGGCTCCCGCTATCGCCTCAACCTGCATTATCATTTCAGAGCGTCGAACCCCATTGGATGAGGTGAAAGGAAACCCATACACCGCGTTGTGTGCTGTTCCCTCTCCTTAATGCCTTAAACTCATGTATTTGTATTACAATCCAGAAACCGAGGAGCAACTACTGGTCAATGTGACTTCCTAAGCCATGGTTGGTTGTCCGAGCCAGCACTCGAGCAATTAGTCTCCCATATGACTAATACAACTTCGGGTGCGAGAAATGTGGGTGGGGATACGTATACAATTGTTTCCGAAGCGACAACTCGTTTGACGTGATATTTCACGAACTAAATATTCGTGGACAAAAAAAGCACGGGTTGAAGTACCGGTCCAGAAACCTTCTAGACTCCCAAAGCCATTTGGAGCTCATTGATTGCTTCGATACAATCGGCGCGGTAAGTGTCGTGAATGGTGGTGTACTCCTCATCGGGACTGTCGCTGAACAATAACATCTCCTTGCTCTCCAGGGTGTATTTCGGCCAAGTGATACTTGACAACGGGCTGGTGGCATTGGAACCCTTCGGATGGTTGGGGTTTTGATGGTTGATGAAATTGACTAGTGTCGTCCTCATCAGCGGCCGGGACCGGGGAGGGGGAAGGAAGGAAGATGGACATACTCAGGGCATCTGTACCGACGTGGTCACCGGTGAAACCGTAGAACTCAGAAAGTCCGCCGCCATGAAAGGAGCCGAGGTAGAGGAGGTCCTTCCTACGCTTCCACACTGGATGTGCCACATCCCAAATCAATACCCAGAGGTCACGGCCGTTTAAATGCGAGGATACGAACATGATGACCAAACATCCTGGGTGGCAGCAAATTTCGAGAACGCAGAACGATGGCCGGCGTGGAAGCCGTGGTCGCCATGGATAGCGGATAGACGTTTGAATTCAGGACTGGAGCATATAGGTCAGCATCGAGTGGCAAACCCAACACATACAACTCACGTCAAAGTGCTTCGGTTTCCGGTACCGAATGGAGAACCCTGCGAGGGCCCAGAATCAGGACATAGTGCGAATAGGTTCGGAGTAATGCCTTACTTGTGCAGGATCTTCGGAATACTTGTCAGCAATCGAGTTGACTTGGGCGTCGGTTGCTCCAGGATAAAGGTGGGTTTTCAAGAAGGCCTTGAGATCGGCATCGGTGCTTTAGAAATGAGATTAAGCCCAGGTGCTCAGGTGTCCAGCCTGTGAGGGGACCCACGTAATCGATTGGCTGACCAGAGAGAATAAACTGGAAACATTGAAATTACGTCGAGTCTCATCTTCACACAAGTTGAGGAAAGTGGGACGAAACTTACGTTCCTTCGTCATCGACTAGACCACCAATTATGGGGACCCTAGCGTAACACCCCTCACGAATGGATTGCCTCGGGGACTTCTTAATAAGGTCTCCGTCGACACTGATGCTCCAAGTGATATCCAGTCCGTTTGTGGAAAAGATTACGGGAGTCGTGTCTACAGCGTCCTTGAGGGTGGCATATGGAGCAGCACGGAGACATTCCAGAGTGTCCGGTGCTGACGTGCATCCGGTGAACTCCACCAACTGGTCGTAGATTGCCTGGTTTTTCTGGCTATCGGTCTTGTAAACGGGGAACGTGTAGCCCGATTGCTAGAATTGAATAAGGTTATCAGCAATGTCGAAACTGGGTCTGGGATTGCGAGGACCCACGAGGATGACAGCTTTGAATGGAGGGTTGACGGGGGTCGTAGCGAGCTGTGCGGTAATAGAGACGCTTCCCGCACTGTTCCCCCAGCTGTATTGCGTGTGCAATACTAATGAGCAATTGATGGCGGGGGAGCGGGGGTTCGGAGTGAAAAAACTTACAGAGTGACCCTGTTCGGATCACCGCCGAACTTCGAAATGTGGGTCCCGACCCAGCCCAGGAAGAACTTTTCTGGCGGACCCCCGAACCGTCAGCATTCAGATTGAAACAATCGAGAGCTGGAACTCATGAAGGATTCTGATCATCGAAGTGATACCTACGATCGTACAAGCCGACATTGGCAGCTCCTCCGGCAAGCGCTTCTTTCCCGGCGAGCCAACCAAAAGCGTTCACACGGTAATTGAAGCTTACGTAGATCACCGGTTCGCCGAGCTCGACCGAACGTTGGACAAAAGTGTTGCCGTTGAGAGAAGACGCGTCACCAACAGAAAACGCTCCACCGTAAATCCACTGTGAATCATCAGCCGGAGGCCGCCAGAGCACCATTCCGGACTACGTGGGGACTTACGATGACGACCGGGAGTTTTCTTTGTTCCGTGACACCGGTTGGACGGAACACGTTGGCATAAAGACCTATAATGCTATGAGTCCCGTCTCAATTTTGGAATCGGCAGAACATGCACAGTCTTCGGAATAATTTGCATTTGAGGGAAATGCGGCCAACGCAGAGTAGTCGATGCCCGGGATTTGGGGCAAGGTGGAGTTTTGCTGCGGACAACCGTCTCCAAAGGTTGTGGCCTACGGACCATCAAAGCAACATATGGGTCAAACTTCTCCGTCTAATCTGCGCGGCGGGCCACACAAGAGCACGGGACCACTCACAAGCTTGGTGCCGGACAAAGGAAGTGGGGGTTGAGGACGGCGGAAACGGAGGTTGCCAACCGGAGATTGGGCGTAAGGAATCCCCAAGAACGTTTCTACCCCACCCGTGGAACCTCCTTCAAGCGTCGCGTATTCAAGGCTGACGAGGGGACCGGTGGCGCGAACGCCAACCTGCAGGAAGGCGGCGAGAAGGAAGAGCGCACTGAAGAACATCCAGAGCGTCAGTGGGGATAGGGACAGAGGGGAGTAGGGGGACAACCACAGCTACGAACGTTTATGTATGGATTTCAAGGCCATCCTTGTCTGTCGGTGGGAGGTATCCTAACTTACCCACTGAGAGAAGACTGGTTGGATTAGTCAGAAGGCCTGCAAGGCGATGGAACCGGTACCGAAGAGAATGCTTCCCCATCTGAACCTGTGCAAGTGACGGAGAGATGAGTGACAGATTCTGGCTGGCACCACCGGATAAAGCGAAGCTCGTGGACCGTTGACTCCAACTCCGCGGTCTCTCTCCACGGTAGATCTCTTTCCATGACGACAAAACGAGTGGTTGCCACTTCAAAGATGGCTATCAACAAGCTACTAGGGGACGCAGTACCGATACGCAGCCACCACCCTTTGGCCACCAGCTGTTGGCCTACTTCAGCTTCGATCCAGGATATGTCAATCTGAGCAGCAGCTAGCCTCGTTCTTGATTTTTGTTCGTCTTATTGACAACACTAAACAAAGCGACCACCCCAGGCCCTGGCTCTCATGGCTCTGCATGGCACCATACTGAGGTTGGGAGTAACCCCGACAAGTTTATGTGATTGAAATACAGGGGACTCTGGACAAGTTGTCGCGAGAGGGGCTCATTGGCGCACACGTAGACAAATGCGTCTCGGTCCTACTATTTTAATCCCTTTTTGCGACGAGCAGCTGAGGCATCAACTAGCGAATATCACCTACGACGCCGCCGACAAAGCAACACATCAAGTTTGTTGCGAGTTTCAACCCTCATCTTACACTGGAGATGATCGATATCGTCCCCCGTACGCTCTTGAAGAAACCTTCAGGACCCCCGAGGCAGGACTCGAGAAGATTCAGTTTATAATTTCAAGGAACTCCCTGGTTTGGGTTATGAGCGAGGCTCCCGCTATCGCCCCCAACCTATGTTATCGCTTCAGAGTGTCGAAACCCCCTGGAGGAGATTGGGGAAAACCCATACACCGCGCTATACGGTATTGCCCCCTCTCCTTATTGTCTTAAACTCGTATTTGTATTACAATCCAAGCAACTACTCATCAAAATGGACTTCTTGAGACATGGTTGGTTGTCCGAGCCGGTACTCCAGCGGTCGGTTTCCCGTATGACCAGTATATCATACAACTGTGGGTACAAGAATTACAGTGGGGTCGAACGGAAGTACTGGTTTCGAAGTGTTCTAGACTCCCAAAGCCGTTTCAACCTCATTAATCGCGTCGATGCCATCGGCGCGGTAAGTGTCGGGGATGGTGGTGTACTCCTCACCGGCATTATCGCTGAACAATAACATCTCCTTGCTCTCGAGGGTATACCTCGGCCAAGTGATATTTGACAACGGGCTGGTGGCGTTGGAACCCTTAGGATAGTTGGGGTTTTGATGATTGATGAAATTGACTATTGTAATCCTCGTCAACAGCCGGGATCGGGGAGGGGGAAGGAAGGTGGTCATACTTAGCGCATCTGTACCGACATGGTCACCGGTGAAACCGTAGAACTCAGGAAGTTCGCAGCTATGAAAGGAGCCGAGGTAGAGGAGGTCCTTCCTACGCTTCCACACTGGATGTGCCACATCCCAAATCAGTACCCGGAAGTCATGGCTATATAAATGTGAGGATACGAACATGATGACCAAACATCCTGGGTGGCAGCAAACTTCGAGAACCCAGAACGATGACCGGCGTGGAAGCCGTAGTCGCCCTGGATAGCGGATAGACGCTTGAATTCAGGACTATGGAACATATAGGTCAGCATCAAGTGACAAACCCAACGCATAGAAGCTCACGTCAAAGCGCTTCGGTTTCCGGTGCCAAATGGAGAACCCTGCGAGGGCCCAGAATCAGGACGTAGCGCGAATAGGTTCGGAGTAATGCCCTACCTGCGCAGGATCTTCGGAATACCTGTCAGCGATCGAGTTGACTTGAGCGTCGGTCGCCCCAGGATAAAGGTGGGTTTTCAAGAAGGCCTTGAGATCGGCATCGGTGCTTTAGGAATGAAGATTAATCCCGGGTGCTCAGGTGTCTAGTTTGTGAGGGGACCCACGTGATCGATTGGCTGAGCAGAGAGAACAAGCTGGAAACATTGAAATCACGTCGAGTCCATCATCTTCACGCGAGCTGAGGAAAGCGGGACGAAACTTACGTTCCTTCGTCATCGACAACATTGCCAATTATGGGAACCCTGGCGTAACACCCCTCACGAACGTACTGCCTCAGGGACTTCTTGATGAGGTCTCCGTCAACGCTGATGCTCCAAGTAAAATACAGTCCATTGGGGGAGAAGAATACGGGGGTGGTTTCGACTGCGTCCTTGAGGGTGGCATATGGAGCAGCACGGAGACATTCTAGAGTGTCCGGTGCTGACGTGCATCCAGTTGACTCCACCAACTGGTCGTATGTTGCTTGGTGTTTCTGGCTATCGGTCTTGTAGATGGGGAACGTGTAGCCCGATTGCTATAATCGGGTAAGATTGTCGAAACTGGTTCTGGGATTACGAGAACCCACGAGGATGACAGCCTTGAATGGAGGGTTGACGGGGGCCGTGGCAAGGTGGGCGGTAACAGACATGCCTCCCGCACTGTGCCCCCAGCTGTATTGTGCAATACTAATGAGCGATTGATGGCAGGGGAGCGGGGGTCCGGAGAAAAACAACTTACAGAGTGACCCTGTTCGGATCACCGCCAAACTTCGAAATGTGGGTCTCGACCCAGCCCAGGAAGAACTTTTCTGGTGGATCCCCAAACTGTCAGCATTCGGATTGAAACAATCGAGAGCCGGAACTCATGAAGGGTAATGATCATCGAAATGATGCTTACGATCGTACAGACCGACATTAGAAGCTCCTCCAGCAAGCGCTTCTTTCCCGGCGAGCCAACCGAATGCGTTCACACGGTAGTTGAAGTTTACGTAGATCACCGGTTCGCCGAGCTCGACCGAACGTTGGACAAAAGTGCTGCCGTTGTAGCCAGATGCGTCACCGACGGAAAACGCTCCACCGTGAACCCACTGCGAAGCATCAGCCGTAGGCCACTGACAGAGCACCATTCCGGACTACGTGGGGACTTACGACGACAACCGGGAGTTTGCTTTGTTCCGTGACATCGGTTGGGCGGAACACGTTGGCATAAAGACCTGTAATGTTATGAGTCCCGTCCCAATTTTGGAATCGGCAGAACATGTACAGTCTTCGGAATAATTTGCATTCGAGGTAAATGCGGCCATCGCAGAGTAGTCGATGCCCGAAATTTGAGGCAAGGTGGTGTTTTGCTGCGGACAGCCGTCTCCAAATGTTGTAGCCTGCGAACCATCAAAGTAACAATATGCGTCAGAATTATCCGTCTAATCTGCGCGGCGGGCCACACAAGAGCACGGGACCACTCACAAGCTTGATGCCGGACAAAGGAAGTGGGGGTCGAGGGCGGCGGAAACGGAGATTGCCAACTGGAGATTGGGCGTAAGGAATCCCCAAGAACGTTTCTACCCCACCCATCGAAGCCCCTTCGACCGTTGCGTATTCAAGGCTGACGAGGGGACCGGCGGCGCGAACGCCAACCTGCAGGAAGGTGGCGAGAAGGAAGAGCGCATTGAAGAACGTCCAGGACATCAGTGAAGATAGGGAAAGAGGGGAACGGGAGGACCATCACAGCTACTAGCGAACGTTTATGTATGGATTTCAAGGCCATCCTTGTCTGTCGGTGGGAGGTATTCTAACTCACCCACTGAGAGAAGACTGGTTGGATTAGTCAGAAGGACTGCAAGGCGATGAAACCGGTGCCGAAGGGAATGCTTCCCCATCACTGGTGCAAGTGACGGAGAGACGAGTGACTGGATTGTGTTGTTTGCTCTGCGAAACGTACGGGAGGGAGCCTGCCACATCAGGAAACCTGCAAAAGGCTTGTTGATCGCTTTTTGCGGCTTTTGATGGCTTTCGCGCCACGAAATGCCACGGAAAGCCAAAAGCCATAAAAGCCAATCGGCTCGGCGGTAATCCGAAGCGAGCGGAAATCCCACGAAAGCCATCAAAAGCCATTTCAAAGCCGTCTACCGATTTGTTCGTTGACCGGATAGCTAGCGGGAAAGACGTCCACTCGAGCTGGGGTGTTCCTATTTGTTACTGCAACACCCTGGCAAGTCAGAGACTGGCGCGTATCGGACTCGCAAAAGTGTTCAGGTCCTCGATAGCGGTAAGCTAGCAGCCGTTCCCGACGGGTCACAGAGTAGGTTGCGGTTACCTTTATAACGGTCCGTTCAAGCTGTAGGTTTAGAGTTCAGGTTCTGTGAACAGATTGAAAGTAGATGATATTACCGCAAGGGGCGTTACCACGAGCACACCAGCCAGGCAAACTCCGGCAGTGCGCGGGCGGGTGGAAGTACATTCAAAACGAACGGCGAGTGTCTCAATGATATCGGAGGCGAATTTATTCCCGTCCTGAGGTCTCCTGCCCTACTTCGGGGACGAATTCGTCTCTGTAGAACTCCACTACGTAGTACTCAGTGACTCTCGATGATTTCCGTTACTTCTACGTAAATAAGTATATTGACTATATATCGTACCCC
>Ga0307515_10010493_pt1 | contig 17746 bp, 21 predicted proteins | sample 17_EM_MG_FD_194513 | JGI IMG/M metagenome (GOLD analysis project Ga0307515, IMG submission 194513) | Populus trichocarpa ectomycorrhiza microbial communities from riparian zone in the Pacific Northwest, United States - 17_EM | ecosystem: Host-associated > Plants > Roots > Unclassified | place... | reverse complement strand
CCCAAACCCCCACTAACCCCAAAAACAGTGGATAAACGTAAACGGCTTCAGCACCGGCGAGATGTCGGAAATCTACTGGGGCATGCGATGCTACGAGCTGGCGCGCGAAGCCGGCGTCAAGTTCTACGTCCTGGGGAACCTAGACTACGGACTTAAAAAGGGCGGGTACGATCCCAAGTACCGTTGCGGGCACTACGACGGAAAGGGGCGGGTCGGAGGTAGGATACCCCCCGTGCGTGGCGAAGTCTGCTAATATGCCGAAAGAATGGGTGTTGGCCCAGCCGAGGGACGAGATGGGGGCGGCCCTCTTCACGACGGGACCGTACCTCGACATGGCGATCCATCATGGCACGCCGATGTCGCCGACAGTCGTAGATGGGGTTGTAACCTGGGCCGTGCCGCTAGGTACCCCCCAACCCCCGCGCGGTGGTTTCGTAGCTAACAGTGCCAGGAACCGGCGCAGTCCCGCACATCGCGCTCGAAGACGCCGGCCACTACGTCCGGTGGATCTTCGACAACCCGGCGCGGGCGAACGGGATGGACCTGGCGGTGGCGACGGAGCACGTACACTATGGGGAGCTAGCGGCAGCGTTCTCGCGGGTCACGGGGAAGCCAGCGCAGTACATCCCGACCGACCTCGAGACGTACTTCGCTGCGTTTCCTGCGACAAAGTTGACGGTGGGGTCCGGGTCAAGACCCGAAACGGCTATGACGTTCAAGGAGAATTTTACGGGGTTTTGGAACCTGTGGCATGACTCCGGAGAGAATAAGGGGGTTGTGAGGAGGGATTATGAGTTGCTGGATGAGATCCATCCTGGTAGGATTCGCAGCGTGGAGGAGTATTTGAGGAGAAGGCAGGAGGGGCTGTGGGAGAGTGTGCAGCCTGAGAATATGAAGCCGGTGTTGAAGAGTGGGGAGGATGGACGCACGCCTTTTGCGGCGTAAGGGGAAATATGGGTGAGGACTGTGGGCGGTTGGAAGGCTAGCTAGAAAATGTGTTGGATGCAAATGTTATCCCCACGAGAGACTCGAAACATTAGGCTAGGAAGCTCTGCATCAAGTTATCGGTTCGAACAAGAAACTCTGATTAACCCAGTAAGCGCGAAAACTGTTGGTGGCGCTTCACCGCGGTAAAAAGTCTTGGGCACCAAAATCGCGTGTTTGGAGAAGAGATTTGAAAAACCCGCCCCCAGCGCTTGAGATCCTGAGTTGGATGTCGGAAGAAGCAACCTATACACTCGTTCATTGAAACAGACATGAGATGTCCAAAAAGAAGAAACGCAACAAGTACATTTTTACCAGGTTTCTTGCTTACAAGAAAAGCAAACTATGCATATGGCATTCTGCATCTGCATCCATTTTTCCTTCACTCCGCCCCCAAACAACATCTTCCAACCCCATCACTGGGCTTGATGCACACGACACAACAAAACCAACCCCACCCACAAATTCGGTACCAGAAGTACCTCCGAGAATTCCCGATTGTTAGGTGGCAAATACGGTGCGGGGTAGATAAGGAGAGTGTGATTTCGTGTGATGTGATCTGGGCCTGCAACTCGAGTTTTACAGTGCCGAAGTATGCTTGCTCGGGTTCCGACGGCATACTCCGACCGGGAGTGTGTACCTGGATGGTTAAGTACATACCGAACATATCGGGCGCCGTGCCAAGACGGCATCTGGCGGAGTATCCTGCCCTCGAGAAGAGGTAGGCCTGAATTAGCATTCCAAACATGCAGACTGCACTCTATTTACCTGAACGGGTAAAGGAACTCATCAATCAGCTTTGGGTGGGGCCATCCAACCGTCATCGCCAGTTTGCCGTCCGGCACGGCACCCCCGCATTCCCGATGTTTCGGTTATGCAGCTACTTTAGAACCCAGCGCTTGGTGACACATCGCCACCAAAGCCTGCCATCGGGAAAAAGAAAAGAACGGAAGAAAGAATTTGCGCCCCCGGACTCCAGCTCTAGCATCACGCCCACTCACTCATCCTTATCTTCCCCGCATTCCAAAATTCGCCACCACCCACACAATCAATCGGAAACTCTCGGCGTCGCTACCAAAGGGTTGGGTGTGTGGCGATTTGCTTTTGCTGATACCTCCGCTGGCGTCTGATGAGTGCATTTCCCGAGCCTGGCGACGGCGCCGCGCGTCTCCTTCCACCGGGTCAATATTGCCGATGCAATTGGTGAGAAGTATGCAACATTTCGATGATTCAGTGATCTCCATCATCCTTCCGCCCTATTATATCTCTATAGTTATGGATCTGTTTGATAGATGGGTAGCGGAATCTCCATCCACTCGCCTAAGACTTTTCTGCCGCGGTTGATAGGCGCTGTACTCTTCGGGTACTAACTTTAGGGGGTCTTCGAGGCCGGAATGAGGTCAGAGAATCGGCGGGTACTCGGCATGGCTCGCGTGTCGTTTTTGTCATGGCCTGCAACCACTCGGAGGTGTGTGTCCGTGGTGCACCGGTGCGAGATTTGGCTTCTGCGGCTCGACTCGTCCGCGTCGCAGACGAACAACGCACGGCATGATGAGACATAAATTTCATCTGTAGAAGTGGTAATTGTTCTAGTCAGTTCGTGGAGTTTGTTGCGCCGTGGAGTCCCACCTTCCACGAATGAACCAGTCGGATTAATGCTCTATGAACTGACTGGCGATATAATATACTCACACTACTCACGACAATAATTATCACTGCATTTCTCAACGCCGTGGCGCAACTACAATACACTATGCTCGATGTATTTCCTCATCGTCCTCGCTGTTCTCTTTCCCGCCGACATCTTCTCTCTCACTAACATCTTCTCTCTCGCTGTCATCTTCTCTCTCGCTTTCCTCATTCTGCTCAGTCTCTTCGCAGAGACCTTAATCCTCATTTACATAGTTATCTCGGTTATTGGAAAAGTCCCCTCTAGTTTGGCCCAAACGCGCTTTGCATTTTGTTGAGCTCTCTGTGGAGCTGTCCTTGTGGTTTTTGTGTAAGATAGAATGCTCCAGTTGGAGCGACACGCCCACTGGTATTTGTGCAATCTGCATCACCATGACGTCCATGGCAATGAAGTGTACACTCGGTGGCAGACTTGAAGCATTTACCGTGGAGACCAATCAAAGGAGAGAAGAAAGATGATCGAACTGTGTATCGTACAAAGAGAGAATCAGATAAACATAAATAAGAGACGAAATCATACCAGGAACGAAGCACTACTCACGCCCGAGAGCCACGGAGAATTAGGAGCCGTACCAAGGCTGAGGCTATTGGGAGCATGCTGTACTATGCCCGCGGTACTCGGAGATCCAAGTACTCTACCAAGCCTGCAGGTAAGTTTAGTGCCCACCGTAGTCTCGACAGTAGCCCAGTTTCCTTTGCACCCATAACGTACTTGCATGAATTCAGCAGGGGACTGGAGGTGAGCAGCTCTCCAAAAAGTAACTTGTCGATGACTGTCTTTCTTGTAAGGTGGAAATTGATGAGGGACAGTACGGTCCATCTTCTTTGTATGCGAGAGACCATGAAGAATACCATACTGGCACTGCAACAAATATCGATTGCCTTGCCTAGCCTTGATAACTTTGCAGAAAATTTGCTTATTATCTGCCGGGCATTTATGCTCAACTGGAATCTTCGGGTGTACAAGTTCTCTTTCTTCAAATATCTCAACTTTGTTGACTTTGTTGTACCTCGACTCCATCGCAGCAGAGCACCTTCAACTTCGTTGAATAGTATCTGCACATAACCCCAGGTGACGTAGATGACATAAATATATATGCAACAGGTATTGTTGATGTGGCACTCCGTAAAGTAACTGGTTAGCCCAAGGAGTGAGTGTGTGCACTCGCCGAACTGACTAGTCAGTCCACAGAGCCCAGTTACTCCACGGGTTGACCGGTCACTCCACGGAGCAACATCCTCCACGAACTGACTAGAACAGTAATTGTCTGTTCGTACAAACACCAGGCAGCATAAAAAAAGGAGAAAGGGCAAAACTACAGTACCAGGGATTCCCGCATGGTCACCCACTGCAGTACTAACCTGGCGATATCATGCTTAGATATGGCTGAGCGGACGGGAAGCCTCGTTTTCATGATTCTATGACCGTAGCTGATTTGCAGATATTCGTATGCTATTTGATCTGTCATGAGACTAGACAACGGGAAGGGCAGGAAAATTGCCTCTCCTAGGACAGAGGAGAACAATTACCGGTGCCTCTAGAATAATTCCATGTTTAGGGGTTGCTTTTGCTGCTACGCTCTTTGGTTTTCATTCGGGCTTATACACAGGTACTTTGGAGAAGATATAGGCACTTGCCGGTACTAGTCAGGGTCGGGCTACTTGGGGGGCGGAAACTTGAAAAATCGACATAGGAAATTCAGCTTCTAACGGCCTAGAATGACCACCGAATATTAAGGATACTGAGCTCTTCGCATACCTCGCGAAAGAGGCTTCAACTCCAAGATCAAAAGAGATACCACGTAATAAGGAAATCAGGCGGCGGTGGGCAAAGGTGGATAACAGATAGAACCCAGAAAGCTAAGAATAAGGTGCTATGGAACATATATGGAACTATGAGAGAACCTGGAAACTCCAGGTGGTCGATTATGAAGTGAGCGAGAGACAAGAGTTTGTCATTGCATTATCCAGATTTCGCAGGCGGGATTGACACTGCCAATCCGATCTCAACCAAGTAATCCACTAGAGCATTTTGTTCACTTTCCGAGAATAGACACCGGACGCTTTCATACGGTGACCTTTCAGGGTTTGATATCATTGCGTTGTAGAGTTCCTCCAGCTTGTCCGCTGACTAACCTGAGAACTCTCCCATGGTAACTTTTGTTGCCGTCCAGCAGCACTGGGGTGACAAATCGCGGTCGTAATCTGCGTCACGATCGTCGTGGTCAACGTCCCGTCCTGTGTGTGGTTCATAGCCACCGCGCTCTCCCACTGCTATCGGTAGTGATTGATCTGTGATTAGAGCCGCACACTGTAGCTTACGAACCTCCGCTGGCCGGTGAAACCACACATCAAAAGGGACATCCACGGACGCACGAGCGTCATACTTTGGGTTGAAGTGTTGGACAATTATCTCCAATGGTTGCCGCCAGACACCCTTATCTGAAAGAAGGTCGGAAAAAATCACCTGGTTTTCTGAGGTTGGCATCCAAACGGCGCTGCAAACATTGGCGCTTCGACGAGTTATGAAGGATCAATGAACTCTAGCGGGATAAGTCCCTTACGTCGCATCCTAACGCTCATTTGCAATTCCGTTTGCCGTAACCTCTCGAGACGCTGCCAGTCGCCACAATCCGGCTGCAGGTGCAGTGGATGATGCTGTATTTAGGGCCATTTCGGCACGCTTGCAAAAGCGGCTCTGGGGCGCCAAAGGCTCAATCTAGCCACCTCAAAATTAAGTCTTCAGCAGCAGAGTTGCTTGAGTCGGCAGGATTAACAGTCTCTGGTAGGAATACATCTCCTCCGGATAATTGCCTCAGGTAGAACAACGCGCCATGGTTGTTTGATGCAGTACTCTTGCGTATATCGATATCGCTAGGCATTTCCACCAAGTGAAGCTGTTCCGGCACAAGCACAACACGCGCAAACAACGCCAGCGCAGAAATTATAAGTATTGCCAGCGACGTCCACCATTCGGATGTTCGCAGCCCAAGATAGAGGGCAACGTACCCCGCAATCATAAAGACGACAGTGGTGTTGGCCAGAATATCTTTCTTGTTGTAGCGCAAACTAGACTCCGAGATGTGTGCGTCATAGTCCATTGAGATAACTGCCTCCTTTGGAACGAATGACAATGGAGTGCCGGCAAGGTGGCTTTCCGAGAAGAACCCGCCGCCGAGCATGCGGCATCGGCAATTGATTGCAGGTTAATCACCACTTCTAGTGACTTCGCGTCGACTAGGTATGCAGCAATATAAGATCCAAGCGCGGAAATAATTATACCGGCAGAGACCAATACCGTGTTCTGCACATCCTTTTTGTACCCTCCAGTTCATCACAACGAGGGCCAGGTTTCCAAGCAAGATAGCGCCGCAATTGATACTCGCATTATATCTTTATGGTCTCGTAGTCACCCGTAGCAGTCGTCAGACAGCAGATAGCGTGCGCTCTTGCATCGGGAACATCGTCCCTGCTCAGGTTGGGTCTGTAAGTCATCACATTCTGCGCCAGGAGTGACCGAGTGTGTAGCATTTTCGGGCCCGTACCAGTAACTACCCCGCGTACATAGAACTGGGCAACATCCGATGGGTTTGGGTTGGTTGTTTTCTCGAGCGTCAGGCCTCGCAATTCGAGCGGTACATCCCCGTAGGATACTGAAGTGACACCTGTCAATATCTCTCCATTCGTCTCGAATTGCCGGCCGATTAGTCTGCGCAGGATGGAGGGCACCCTTAAGCGGACAAGCGCAACAACTGTGGTCACCAGGCCAATAGTGTTGACGGAGATATGGGCTTTTGTTTGAGATCATTAACGGTTATCTTGTGGTTGCTTGGCAGTTACGTAGTTTGCCTTTCTTAGTATAGCATTGTGAGCTTCGTGGCCTTTATTAGCTTTCTCCTACCTTCTCCTTTAGACTTTAGACTAGACAACAGACAGTTTTCTCACCACCTCCGTATATACGTATCAACAAATAGGCCCGGCTGCGAAGAGGAGATAGTGTGATTATCGACACATGACCTTGAAGTATCCCTTGATATGCTTCTCGCCGACAAGTACAAGTAGCGGTGCGATATTTGCAACGAGTGTCGCCCATGCATCACCTGAGGTCTCGATTGAAGATTTGGCGCGCCTGGAGAGTAGGGTGGTGTTAAGGGTGAGGGATAATTTGGTGGCATTGGTAGTTAAAACTTCGCCCATACCTGTTAGCTGGTACATCTACAGCGGAAAAAACAACGACAAACTGTGGTTCAAGTGGGGAAATTCAGTCTCGCGAAGGGAGGATCATATACAACCAGCACTAAAGCCTCCGAGACCTGTCTCGACATATGGTTGTCGGGACCTGACGAGACCTAAAGGTGGAGAGTAGAACAGAAAGAACTGTGGGGAGATATCCGTAGAGTAACTAGGGGGAGAACAGCCGGCACCGCGGTACTAGGGAATTCAAGTTTCAAAGGGTTTTTTGACGAAATGCGACCAGGTGGTGACAGATTCCGAAGCTTTTTCGTAGTGGGGAAGTTCAAGAAGAGGGGTACCTAAGTAGAAGAAAATCATAACCCTTTGTATGTATTTTCCTATGTACATGGGGAACGCATAGGAAGGGGGCCAATTGGCTAGAAGGCCTAATCGATGCAGGGAGCTAGGTATACATACTCCAGTTAGATGGAGTGAGGATGTGCGAAAAAACAACACCTGAAGATTTGCGAGGGCGGGGAGGCGAACGAGAAGTTGTTGGGTAAGGACAATGTTGAGCAAACTGATAGCAATCGTGGCTTCCAAGTGTCCAACGGTACTGGAGCAGCGTTGGCGGTCGACGAGTTCCAAGCCTGTCCTCACGAAGCACTCTCATTAGTTGACTGCGAATGTACCTTCTCAAGTACCTACCCTTGGAATCCTGTGTTTTTGGGTCACTTTCAACTACTATCACCAACGTGTTCGTCGCTAGCCAGCTCATATATTATCTCCAGCAACTCACTGGGAGCAGGCCGGTGGCGGCTAACCGGGAGCGGTTAACCGGGAGCTCTCTGGAGAATATGGAGATAGACAAATAGGAAGCTGATCGGGATGGTGACTGCTGGGTTGGCTGGTAGCTATGGGCAACGATTAACCCGGGTCACCTCAATTCCAGATAAAAGCCCCCATCCAACGGAAGTGGATGCGCGCTGATACTCAGGGAATCATATGTGACGCGATGAGTCTGTTGACATGTGGTGATGCGGTACCCCGGGAAAGGGGCCGCTGCTCCGACGCCGGGTATACGTGCGGATAAGAAGATATGTGGTATTTGGTGTAAGGCGAGCGGGGGTCCGGAGGTCCTTTTTCCCACTCTTCCGTGCTGTCAGTATGGGAAACTGGGATTTACTCACTACTACGGCGGCGTGGTATTGTGGCTAGTTGTTGTCCTATGGTGATTAGCTTTCTAGGCAGTGCTATGATAGGTATACGATATCTATATCATACGGGAGCTCCCTAGTTTGCCGTCTTGGCACTCTCTCATCCGATATCTCGGTTATGTAGCTACTTAAGAACCGATCCCACGGCAGTCCCGGCATCCTGTTCGGAACGCCGTGCTAGGTGTGACACATCGCCACCAAAGCTTGCCATCGGGAAAAAAAAGAATGGAAGAGAGAATTTGCGCCCCCGACTCCAGCGCCAGCATCACGTCCAATCACCCTTATCTAACGCATTCCAAAATTCACCACCCACCCACGCAATCGGAAACTCAAGGGGAGGATGTTGCGCAGCCTTGTGGAATACAGATCATTGGTACCGCGCGGTCAACAGAGGCCGAAATGACGCCGGAGAACCTTCCAGTACTCGGCACGGCATGAGTATATCGTCTCTAGTCATGGCTCGCAATTACTCAAGGATGTGTAGGATTTAGCCTCTGCGGCTGGACTCCTCCGCATCTGTTGAAAGTAGAGATAGAGAATCTTGATTGTGTACTATCTAAGAGGGCCACAAGGCCATATATATATGGTCATACAAGTGCGAATGCGTACGTATTCATCTATGTATAGATCCGGCTGAATACCATCACCGAGACAGTAATCTCCCAGCCTCCCATACGAAGGCTGAGATCTATATATGCAACAGCACGAATGCACAGCGTGATAAAGCATGACCCTATCCCATCTGTATAATTGGCATATTTTCCTTATGGCTAGGTGGCATAAAAAGAGAGCGAGAGTGTAAAACTACAGTACCAGGGATTCCCGCATGGTCACCCACTGCAGTACTAACCTGGCGATATCATGCTTAGATATGGCTGAGCGGACGGGAAGCCTCGCTTTCATGATTCTATGACCGTAGCTGTTTTCAAGTCTTTGGTTTGCATCATGACCATCAAGAAAATAATCCACTGCGATTGTATACTAATAAAATCAGACACCAGGCAGCATAAAAAAAGGTAAAAGGGCAAAACTACAGTACCAGGGATTCCCACATGGTTACCCACTGCAGTACTAACCTGGCGATGACATGGTTAGATATGGCTGAGCGGACGGGGAGCCTCATTTCCATGTTTCAATGACCATAGCTCTGTGTACCTTGTCTATTAGTTTCATAACCCAAATAAAAAGAGGGATTGACTTCGCCGGGTAGACACTCCCGTCAGGATACCTAGGGATTAAAGTTATTGCAAATCCCATCAATGAAGATGTGCTAGGATGTAGAGGAAAGACAGCATGTATACCTAAGAGGACATGTATGGGAGAGCACGTCCGCCGGCCAAGGGGCGCATCCCATGCTACGAGGGGAAAGGGTGAACTTATTTGGGCGACCGACGGCGGGTAATTGTATTGATCTAGATGACATAACGGGCCACGTTGTTATATAAAGTACCTGATCGCAAGCTAAGATTATGATTGGGTGCGCTCGACAAACCGCCGTCTGATAGACCTTGTGAGCGACGAGAAAATCTGAGAACGAGAGCAATGATTGGGTGGAGACTGAGGTTTACACCCTATAACGGTCGGTGTAGAATCTGTGAAGAAATAACAAGTTTATGGTGTCAAGTGCCTGAAAAACACTTCAAAATCGCCAACACACCACTCATTCAACCCGAATCGGTACTACGAGGGATCCCTTTCGATGTGTCTGTCTTTCTCAATTCGTTTGAGAAGCCTAAAAACCTCATATCTGAACCAACTCTTTGCTTCAGTGTTCCCAACGTGCCCGACGGGGCCAGAATTTCAAAAGCCCGCGCGGGCCAGGCTTCCTTATAAGTGATTAGTGAGAAAATGATGGCTGCAGCTGCGGTAAAAGAGGGTTAGAAGCAAGAGTAAATTATGCAATATAACACAGAAGCTTTCCCACGATCAGAACATTCTTTTCTTTTCATCCTGCATTACCTTCTTCATTCTATTATGGTTGTCGCAGCACAGTTAATAATATCATAGTTCTGTAATTTTTTTGCTTTATAGGTATATATCAAGTAAAATCACTCGGCCTGGCGGCACCTGCAGTTGTTACAGATGTACATGATGTTACAGGTCCGATACACGGTCACTGCTGCAGGGGCTGATGCCTCCTGTATATATCTCGAGTCTTTCTCCTTCTCTCTTCTCTGTACCATAGAATACACGCATACGGTTCTCCCCTACTTCCATATCGTAACAGTAGTTGTTGTTGTAGCGGGTGGGAGCTCCGCCATCTAGCCGGCTCGCCCGGAGGCGGAGGTGTTATTAGGCTCTGTCATACTCTAGTTAGAGTGAATACAGTATGAATAAACAACAACAACAACAACAGTAGTTGTTGCGAATGTAAAGCGGACGAAGTCTATTCAACTATCTAGGGGAGAAGCTCTGTATTTATATACATGAAGGCTTGGAACTCTATGGAAGTCTATGGAAGCTCACGATTGCAAATACCAGTGGCGAGTGAAAACTCGTGTATTATGGCCTTGTGGCCCTCTTAGATAGTACATCATCAAGCTTCTCTATCTCTACTTTCAACACGTAGGCTAGCTGGGCTTTTTTTAAAAAAGCCCTTGCTAAGGGAAGCTGGCCTGGCCTGCTGGGAACACTGCTTTCCTCATCTTGCAACCTTCGTTCGTCTTTCTCTAACTAGATTCACTCACATGTAATCGCTTGATTAATTAGTTCTTCTAGGTTTGTAATGATCTTTAAAGCACCCTTGAACGTTCCGCCTCTAATGAATTCTAGGACCTTCGTCATGTTTCCTCAATGTTCGACTATTATAAGACACTCCCCTAAGTCTCTCGTTTGACGAAACATCATCTCAAACGGCGGTGCAAGTGGCGAGTTGTATACTCGACAACAAGCAATAGCGTTGTATATTATTTCCTATAGTTATAGATCTATTTGATAGATGGGGAACTGAATCTCTATCTACCTGCCGAAGTCTTTTTTCACCGTGGTCGTGAGGCGCTTTGTTCTTTAGTATGATGGGCGGAAGTGATGGCGAGAGCTCGCTCGAATCATGCTTATAAAAGCTGGTGCTTTACGTACTGTATTACACCTAAGTCTAATTATCAAGTAGTGCCTACCGAGCAGCGCTGGGGTTGCGCTGGCTGACCGGATGTAGATCACCGGTACTGGACGGTCTACAGAGACCGAAATGCCGTCGGAGAATCAGCTGGTACTCGGTACGGCTCGAGGTTGTGTGACGCAATCACTCGGGTGTGTCGTGGTGTAGGATTTAGCCTCTGCGGTTGGACTCGTCCGCATCACATACGAACACCGCACGGCGTGACGAGGCGTGACCGCAATGCCATCTGCAGAATTAGTAGTTACTCTTCACAACTGGTGGTACAAAAAAAGGTAAGAAGACAAAACTACAGTACCAGGGATTCCCGCATGGTCACCCACTGCAGTACTAACCTGGCGATATCATGCTTAGATATGGCTGAGCGGACGGGAAGCCTCGTTTTCATGATTCTATGACCGTAGCTGATTTGTAGGACTTGGTATGCTACTTGATCTATTCATTCTCACTGCAAGGCGGCATAAAACAAGGCGAAAGTGCAAAACTACAGTACCAGGGATTCCCGCATGGTCACCCACTGCAGTACTAACCTGACGATATCATGCTTAGATATGGCTGAGCGGACGGGAAGCCTCGCTTTCATGATTCTATGACCGTAGCTATTTGTAACTTGTCTATTGGTTGCATAACCCAAATCGTGACTTTGTAAGGCATCTTTCTAGGGCATTCGTTTCACGCATCGTACTTCTTAACCGGCAATATGTCGGCAGGTTGATTACTGGATGATAACAGGTAATGGTGCTGTATAGCTCGATTTTTCCGTATATGTTTCGCATTCCGCGGGATATTTTGTCGAAGTTTGAACTTGTCGAAACAACTAATCTTCTCCTCGAGAACTTATTGTTCCTCCGAAATACAGCGTTTAGCACCCGGGAAAGTTTTCCCAAACCGTTGGCTAAAAGGTACAATATATCTTTAACCTTTGCCTGGTCGTCGACCATGTACCGGTTGGGATATGTGAGTAATAATTAGGAATGCGCAGGTGCTGGCCCGGGCCTTGATCCTGAGCGGACTCGTAGTTGTGCGAGGGCGGAATTTCCGTGTCAAGGCGTGGCACGCCGACATCAACGTTATTGGCACTAGTACGAGGGCGTGGGTTCGAGTTCTGGTCCCGATCTTGGACGAACTGATGATTATGCGGCTGCGGAATCGCTGCGACAAGGCGTGACACGGCAACAGCAATATAGTTGGCACTAGCCTGGTCGTTATGAGGGCTATATTCTAGCATATTTCCTTCGTTTGGCATTGAGCTTCGGAAGCAGAGATCTACAAGTCAGCCAGTTGGAGCATTTAGTAGTACTAAGCTGTCGATTGTCGAGCTCAGCTGGGAAATACTGATCTTAAGTTCGCGTATTGTTCCTTCGACCCAGAGTGGAGCGAGATCGTAGAGTCCGTCGATGAACCATCCAAGATCCTTTAGAAGCGTGTCTGCTTTAGACTTATCAAAGAGAGTCCATCTGGTTTTCTGAACGAAGGACGCTTCTTGCTGAGTGTTTCTCGATGCCGCTTCGATCGAGTATTCCGGTTCGATCGAAGGACTTCCTGCGATAGTTGTGTTACACCACGAACTTCCTTCCCTTATCACTCGACGGTAGAACCCCATACTTTTTCTTCAGATGCTCCGAATTTTTGAATGTATTGATGAGCCACCTCAGGACCGTGGCAACATCGCGTTGTACTCTGGGATCGTGAAATCGCTCGTGCAGCCCGGGACGTTTGGAACCTGTGTGACATGTCTGCCCATATTTTCTTGAGCGCATAATCCTGCACATATCCCCATATCGAGAACCTCGTACGCTCCACCTCGATTTGGGACATAATCTTCTCGTATGTTTCTCCGTACGACTTGCTGACGATATTATTTCAAGAACTTGGAGGCCGGTAATAAACAAACCGGCAAGGCCCGCCACACCGAACGCAATATCCATGATAGGTTCTATGACTGTTAGACGATGAAATGAAATGATGCGACGTTTTGTGTACCTGTTTTTGTCCGCATGTATGCGAGGTAGGAGAACAAGATGTGGAGTTTAAAATTTCAGGGCAGGGGAGAGACGCCTCCTACTTATGCGAACGTTCATCACAGCGTAACCCACAGCAGTGGCTGGGCTGTAGAAGCTGAGAAGGATATTGTAATAGTATTCAGCGAAACATGCAGCTGCCGATGTGTTGTATCCGGCTCAGCCATATCGATCAGTAGTGTTTACATAAATCGAGAAGACCTGCGATTTCCGCAGACGTAATTAACTGATCCAGATATATCGCACAGTATCACGAGAAATACTCCGAAATCGCCAGAGAAAACCGGGCTGATGGAGACATAAGACGAGAACTGACACTATACTTACTTGGGTAATATATAAACAGCATAGCTACCTAGCTACCATGTATCGATATCATGCGGTAGAGAGGTTCCAGTACTTCAAAAATGCAGATGTTTTTGCTGCGAGTCCAATGGCCTAATAGTAACTACACGATTACTGAAGGCTAAGACATGGGAATCTGGTGGGCAGCGTTGACTTTGTTGCATAGGAAAGAAAAACTGTATGTGGTTGGTGAATTTGTCGTTTAGGGTGTGCGGTTTTGCGTATTAGTGCCGAGAACTGTCAAGTTTGCATATACTGAAACGTATCGGAATAATGGGACATATACCGGCAGGGCTGTTTGTTTGTAATCATACTGCATTCGCTTGCGTGCGGCTATGGCATAAACTACAAGCTATTCCCCCCCTCCCCTCCCCCATCCCCGCTATCCTGACCAAAACAGCCAGGAAACATCATAGCATCCCCAACACATACCCTTAACAAAGAACCATCCCCTTCCCGACAGGGCTGTGCTAAGACTACGTCTGTTGCATATATGCATGTAGATACTCTGTGCGTGATTGCTACAGATGGTCATAGCTTCTCACGCTGGTATGTGCACGGGAGCCAATGTTGAATAGTGTACTAATTGATCTATCTAGAAGAGACACAAAGACCGTATATGTACAATCTACCATATGCGTACGCGTATGCACTACCTGACATGAGACGCATAGCCCTAGTCCTGATGCATATCCTCATACAGTCACAATCTTCATACAAGTCTATATTCTCATACAAGACTTCAAACGATGCTGAGACTTCAGACGATGCTGAGACTCACATGCAACACTCCCCCCTCTTGCTACGCTCCGTGGAGCAAGAAAGACAAACAATAAACAATTAAACAAACAAAGATGATGCGCAACTTATGATTTCCATAGTAGCCTCCTTAAAACCCTGCTTGAGAAGTGAGCAGGGAAAGAGTACTACCGTAGCCTGAGGATGGCCATCCATATAAACACAAAAATCCGTATTCCCAAAAGAAAAAAGTAAAACAACCTTAAATTGACCTCCAATTGACCTCCATTACCATAGACCCATTGCTTTTGTAAACTTCGTATGCTTATCCTTAGTATGTGCCTTTGTGAATATATCTGCCACATTTTTGTCCGTGTGTACATAGGAGTAGTTGACTATTTGGCATTTTTGCAGATCTCAACTATTGTGATAACAGACGTCAATGTGCTTGGTGCGAGCCTTTATGATTCCCGTGGTGATGAGAGTGAGAGCTCCCTGATTATCGCAGTTGATTGACAGCGGTGGTAAGTCTTTGCCGTGAATGTTTTTTTGTAATTGTGGTAACCATTTCGCTTCTCTGGAGGCCTCCGAGCAGGCGATAAATTCGGCCTCGAGAGTTGACATGGCGATGAAGCTTTGCTTCCGAGACTGCCACAAGACTGCTCCACCATTGCTTGCGAGAGGCACATGGCCTCCCTGGGATTTGCGGTCCACGCTGTCATTGGCCCAATCGGAATCCGAGTACCCTACAAGGCTATTGCCGATGTCGATGCCGATGCCATTGCTGATGCCGATGCCATTGCCGATGCCGATGCCGATGCCATTGCCGTTGCTGTTGAAATGTTGTCCGAAATCGGCTGTAGATTTGAGGTACTGTAGAACTCACTTGGCAGCGGTCATATGGCTGGTGAATGGCCGCGAATTGTAACGAGAAAGAGCAGCGACTGCATACAAGATGTCTGGCCGAGTTGCAAGTGCTGCGTACATTAGTGATTCCACGACTGCTTGGTAGTCTATGATATCTTCCAGTTCCTTCTCCCCCCGATCCTCGGCCAAATCCAACCTTTCATTGGGGTCCATGGGTGTCGATATACCGTGAGTATGCTTCATGTCGAATCATCTGAGGATTGTGGTGATATAGGCTTTCTGACTGAGACTGACCCTGGTACCGTCGCGATGAATCTCGATGCTGAGGAATTGGCGTGCTGGGCCTAGGTTCGAGATTTTATACCTATCCGAGAGTTTCGCTTTGACTTCGATCGCAGCTTTGGTGGCGGCCTCCAGATATGACATGGAGATATCGTCGACATACAGAAGTATTAGAATGCCATCACTGCGAAGATAGAGGTTAGGATCAGCAAGGGATTGAGTGAACCCAAGAGAGTAGAAAAGCGTTGATATCGTCGTGCCATAATTGCGGAGCTTGTTTAAGGCCATACAGAGCTTTCCTGAGTCTGACGATAATCTTCGGAGCGTTGTGCCCTTTGGGCCATCCTTCTGGCAAAGTCATATAAATGTTGTTATCGTCGATTTCGGGGTTTAGGAAAGCTGTAACTACATCCAAGTGGTCCATATTCCACCCATATCTCCCGATGAGAGAGATGAGATACTGAAACGTAGTTAGCTTCCCAACAGGGGCATAAGTCTCACCGAAATCTGTTTGCTCGTATCCTTTTGTGACTAGCCGTGCTGCATACCGTGTGGACCCGTCAGGATTGTGTTTAGTCTTATACACCCACTTAGAGCCAATCGGCTTAACTTGCAGTTGCTGTGCTTCCTGGGAGTTGGGAGCGGAGAAGGTGTTATCGAGCAGGATCAATGTGCTTTCTTCCTCCATAGCTCGTTTCCAGTGATCTCATTGAGGTCTTTCCATAGTTTCCGCGTAGGTGTAAGGATCTCCGGTGGTTGCGGATGCCATTAGTGCTTCTGCGGAGGATTTACCTTGACTTCTTGTGACACGACTCCCTCACGGCGGAGCTGGCGGTACTTGGCATGATTTCTTGATTGCTGCTGCCGAGTGCCGGGCAGTCTGATCGTCTCTGCGGAGGTGCCGGCTGTGGGCAATGTTTTCTGCATCTGCTGCTGAACGCTGGGCAGTCTGATCCTCTCGGCGGAGGCGCCGGCTGTGGGCGCTTTCTGCTTCCTCGTCAGGAGCTTCATGCATGCGAGATGTGGAACTCTTACCTATCTGCGTAGGTTCACTATCTTGTCCTCAGAGAGGCTCATCTCCGGTATCTATTTCGTCGACATATTTCTCATCTTCTGGTAATCCAAATATGTCGATCTCATTGCTTCCGTGCCGACACGACATGTGTGCATTTCTTTCTTCGTCGAAGACGACTTCTGATTGGGCTTTCACCTTCTGGAATTCGGGATTCCATATCCTCCACAATGTCTTTGAGTCCTGTGTGTAGCCTACCATCATGCAGGGCTTTGACCTTGGGCCGAACTTGCCTTGGCGGCGTGGAACTGCAGGAATGAGTCTACTGGCGAGGCATCCGAATCGACGTAGATTGTGGAGTGTGGCTTGATACGATATTTTGTTGCCGTCAGCATTGTGCGTCGGTTTGCGAAATCTATGCAGCATCTTGTATAGCGTTTCGTACGGTGCTTTATAGCCATCGAGGTCATTTCTTTTCAGGCCCTTATTCGGTGATCTTTGATGGAGATAGACTGTGGTATTAACTGCTTCTCCCCAGAACTGAATGGGAGCCTGAAAGTCAATGATCATCGCCCAAGCCTTTTCAGTGATTGTGCGGATCATTCGTTCGGCAACACCGTTCTTATGGTGAGCGTATGGAGGGCATGGCTCGTATGTAGTACCGCGGGCCACGAGGACATACCGGAAGGTCTTATTGTCGTATTCTCCCCATCCATTATCGCATCGGAATCGCATGATCTCGTATCCCATTGAGTCTACTCGGGCCTGAAATGACTGGTAGGCGGAGGTGCAGGTCTTGGCTTTCATATTTGGGAGCAGCCATACGGATGTGTATCTAGTGTAGTCATCGATGAAAAGTATATAGTATCGATTGTCTTCCAAGGTTGGTGTAGAGAAGGGACTGCACACATCCGAATGTACAAGCTCAAAAGGCTTCGTAGTGCGCTTGACTGGTACTCTAATGAACCTTTGCTTGTGCTTTGCTTCATCAGCAACAACTCTAGTTTCCGTCAGAAACACCCGGGTGTTCCGGACGGCTCTGACGGCTCTGACGGAACCTCGTACCCTCTGACGGAGAATTACACGCTACCCGTCGCCCAGGCGACGGGGTCGCATTGCGTACATACCTCCTTTACTTTGTGGTGACGTTTACGCACCATCAGAAGGACACGTGTATTACACTCTTCGCAGGGGCTGCAGTTATGCTGAAGCCGTTTACACAACGCCTGGCGATGTTAAATCATAGCTACTACTTATCGTTCAACGATTTTCAAAACTTATGCATTCAGTTTGTATTCTCATC
>Ga0307515_10010492_pt1 | contig 17747 bp, 8 predicted proteins | sample 17_EM_MG_FD_194513 | JGI IMG/M metagenome (GOLD analysis project Ga0307515, IMG submission 194513) | Populus trichocarpa ectomycorrhiza microbial communities from riparian zone in the Pacific Northwest, United States - 17_EM | ecosystem: Host-associated > Plants > Roots > Unclassified | place... | reverse complement strand
CGATATCTCTTCTAAAAGGATTATAGAAGATTTTTCATTTGTAATTCGTGTGAATTACTGTTAGAGGATGAACACTTAGACAACTTGTAATTTGCAATAATCTAGTCTTGAAGAAGTCAATCAGACCTTAGAAAGAAAATATGTTTTTCAGATAATAATTGTTTAAACCCTAAACAATCATAAACCGTCTAACATGATTTTTGAAATTCCTGGAAAAAAAATTAAATTATCATTTTCATTGTATTTATTTATTTTAGGAAACCCAACACCGTCACTTTTGGACAAGATCGTTGTTTGAAGAGTTTTAGTTTACCAAAAATATTTTCAAACTATACTAAAAAGGAAAAACACCATAAATAAGACAATTGGAAGATTATGTTTTCTAATACCTAAATAGAAAAGAAAAATGCATATATAAGGGTGACCTAATTTTCATTTTTGATGGAGATATTTTTCTACATTCGAAAACATGTTTTTTGTTTTAGAAAAAAAAAAGATCCACCTCTCATTATAGAAATTTCTCCTATTTAATACATGATAATTCTTTAGATCATTGTATGTTTGATAATATTTCTCATATCATAAATATTCTAAAAATCAAAATTATTTTTCCATGATAAATAGGTAAGTTTCATTCTAAAATGAGGATCATTAATAAAACTAGAGATTTGTTTTCTAGTGGGAGAAATAGTTAGACTATATTTATGTGGTATATGGTGTGTGTGTGTGTGTGTGTATGTTGGTTACTATACGAAACCAAATATAAATTCCTAATATAAATCCAATAAAGCCACCTAATTATGTGGATATTAATCGATGATCAACACAATTAATAAATAAAATTTAAAGTTAAAAATACTTAATATATAATGGTAATTGTTCAAACAAAAGAAAAGGAAGAAAAAGAAGAAAAAAGGTTTAGTTTGGTTTAATTTATAATGCGCACCCAACTTTCAGTGCCTTCAAAATCAAGGTAATGTGCAATTGTTCATACTTCATACTACCCAAAATGAAAAGCTTAGAAAAAGACAAAGTTATGAGGTTGATTTAATAGTTAAAGAATGTATGCTATATTCTTTTTCAATTTATCGAGTTCAAACTTTGTAATTAATATTAAGAAAAAAAACCTATTATTTTTTTTAATACATCATTTAATGTAAATATAAGAATATATCAGGGAAAAGAGAGATTGAGAACTTATTTTTTAAAAGGATTTATGATTTATTTATAGCTCATGAGTCTTAATTTTTTTATAAAAAAAAAAATTAAAATATAATCTTACCCTTATAGTTTTAATAAGAAAAAATATCATTAACATATACATTAATGAGGAATAAATATTCCTTATATAAATATTAATATTGATAAAAACATGACAGATCCTTAAAAAAATTTTACACATTATATTTGAAATCAAATTATAAATGGAATTGAATTCAATGGATAACCTTTCACGATTTATATTTTTATAATAAAATAATAAATCATGTAATTGAATTAAATTATACTATTGAAAATATCTATGAAATCAAATTAAATTAGACTAATATATTCTTAATTTAAATACCTACGTAATAGAATTGACTTGTTTATTTTCTACTCTTTTAAAGTCGACTGATGGCTCTAAAGGTAATTTCACATTTTTAACTTTTTGAATGAGCATCATGGTTCCATTCTACTTCATTAAGATTCTTATTGGACTCATGGAGACAACTTGTTTAAGCTAAAGAAGTTTTTTTTTTTTCAAGTTATTCATAAAATATCCTTGAATAAATCACCACAAGCCGATCCGATAACCTCAAGAGTTTTTCTTGTCAGAGGCATGACAAGGTAGAGATAGAATTGAGTCTGGTTAACCATCTAGGTAGTGGTCCAGTAGTAAGAGTTTGAAACCAAAAGATTTGCTTTCTCTGTGGTCTCAGGTTCAAGCCTGTGATTGCTCATATGATGGTCACTGAAGACTTACATAGTCGTTAATTTCAGGGCCCGTGGGATTAGTCGAGGTGCGCGCAAGCTGGCCCAGACACCCATGTTAAACTAAAAAAAAAAGAATTGGGTCTTGTTAATGGTGATAAGAAGAAACTAATCCACTTCCACTCATCTACCTCTGTAATAAACATATGATATACTTCAAAAGAAAGTAAACTAGTTCCTGTTTTTGAACGTGAATCATCTTCCTCCTACGCTCGAAGCCTTGAACCATGGTTTCCTGACAGTAGATTATCAACTCTGCAGAAGTCATGACGGTAACAAGAGCTGACAAGCAAATTACTTAACAACTTTTGTGGTTTCTTTTCTTTGATTTAATCTATGTTATTGAAATCTTGGATGGGATAAAAAGATTTGATTCTTTCTGGGCTTTAAAAAGAGAGATTTTGTTAAAAAAAACTTCATGGCAGAGAAGGACAGGTGTTGGCTATGGAAAGAAGGTGGACAGATAACCACGGGAGGTATAGTTTAACTGGTCAAGTAGTGGATTTGTTCTCTAGAAATCACTTGTTTGAGTGTTATAAACTTCAGAGCCACTAGAGATTTATCTAGTCATTAACTTCAGGGATTCAAGAGATTAATTAAGGTGCATGTAAGTTGATCCGAAAACCAACAGATACCAATGGATAATCCTGAGGAGTGTAGCTTAATTGGTTAAGTTCTAAATATGCTTTTGTTTGAGTGATACAAACATCAGGGTCATTGGAGGCTTATCTGATTGTTAACTATAGGGTTTTGAGTAATTAGTTGAGATGCATGTAAGCAACCCGGATATCCATACTTAAAAAAAAAAAAAACAAGGTGTACAGATTATAGATACGTTCGGTAACCATCAATACGTATAAGAGACGTGTAAACTGTAGAGCAAGGACACCTATCTACACATGGAAGAAACAGGCCAGAAATTAGGAAAGCCTTACGGACACGTCGCCTGTGGATGACAGGGTTTTATTATTATCTGCCTCCACAGGTGACGTGGCATTTCAAGATAAATCTTCTCTGTCTCGTGGTCCCATCTTCACACGTGCTCTCTTAGTGGACCGGACTTCCTTATGCTGCAACACGCTGTCGATGCAGAGAATCGCATCCCATGTGAAGGAGAAGCAAAATATATAAAGAAAGAAAGGAAAAAAATATAATAATGTTGTTCAATACAGTAACGACGCCGTCGACAAACGACGACTATTTTAGTAAATATATATATATATATATATAAAAAAAAAAAAGGGAGAGAAAAAATGGGAAATAAAAGGTAGCTAATCTTTTGCGTGACAAATGGCAAACCTTTAATGGATCGGACGGCCTCAGGTTGCAACACGCTTTTGACGTAGAGAATCATTTCATTCAATGTGAAGAAGAAGCCAACAAAGCAAAATAATCATAATAATAATGTAGCTCACCACAACAACGACGTCGTCAATAGACGATGGCTATTTTAGTAAATATACATTAAAAAAAGAAGAAGAAGAAGCAGCGAGAAAAGAACGGGGAAATAAATGGTAGCTGAGCTAACCAAACCTTAGCTTTCTTTAAATTTACACCCCTCTTGAAGATTTTGTTAGAGCAAGAAAAGAAGAAAATAAGAAGACGGAGGAGAGAAATTCAAAGATTGTGGTTTGTCCATAAACCTCGGCGTCTTGGCTTGGTAGAAATTCATTGGTAGGCAGACGCAACAGAACAGGAGAAGCAAACACAAAAATACTCTGTTAGTTTATAATAATAATAATAATAAAATGGATAGTATATGCTTAAAAACAGCTGGGATTCATGGGATAGCGTCAACCATATCAACCGTGAGTGGATCCCAGGTGGAGGCGCGTTCAATTACGAACGCATCTCAGCTGAGTGCGGTTGCGAGGGATAAATCGACGGCGCCTCAGAAAACGGCGTCGCCAACGTTCTCTTTTAGTCTTAGACGCCCTTGGCAATCTCTGTGGTCTGGAGGAGGTAAGAGTACCAGGTACAATGGGATGGCTTCAGACGATGCCGTGTTGGTGGAGAATGGGGTGGAGGGCGAGAGCGAAACAATGGGATCGAGTGAAGGGGAAAATGGGAACTGGGTTTTGAAGATTTTGCAAGTGAAATCACTTTGGGAAGATGAGAGAAAAGGAAGCTTTGATGTTGTTAATGAAGAGGTAAGGAAAGAAGGTGATGCTGCTTTGGTGAATGATGAAGAAGAGGAGTGTGATGTGTGTAGAGTTGGAGACGATGATGATGAAGAAGAAGAAGGAGAGAAAGAGATTGAATTTGATAGAGATTCGTTTTCGAGATTGTTAAGGAGGGCCTCGTTAGCTGAAGCCAAAATGTATGAGAAAATGTCTTATTTGGGCAACTTGGCTTATTGCATTCCTGATATCAAGGTACCAAATCTATCCTTTTCTTTCTTTCTTTTCATTTGCTTTCAAGTTTATTGCTTTGATCGCTGTTTTCTCGCGCTGGAGATGAGAGTTCTGCGTAAATATTTCTTTCTTATGAGGTCTTGGATATGATTGGTGGATTTATTGGATCTTGGATCGACCTGTACATGGTGGATTTTATAGTTTTGGTGATCGGATTTTCTTTATTAAAAGAAGATGATCTTAGTTACTCTGCTTTATTGTTAGATGACTTTCAATCGTATGGCTTGTTCTTTTTAGATATTCAAATTTTCTGTTTTCCTCCCTGTTTGGGGAATTTTTTATTTTTTCTGAATTCTCATTTCAAGTGTCTTTTTGTCGAATTTTAATTCGTTGGGGAGCAATTTTGAGTATAGATCATTACTGTGCTTGCACGCGAATTTCCTGAGTTTGTTGTGATCCCTTTTGTTAAACAATGTTCGTAGGACGCCACAGCTGACATCTGTGAGATTTGGGATGCTTTAGTTTATTAAGGTTGTTGTTTTAGCTGTTGCATGTTGTGCCTGTGAAGCCAAAAGTGTAACTGGGCAAAAAAGTGCTCAATTTGATACTTATTTTCTCTGAATTTACTGTCTCCGCTGTTCATTATCTTATTTTCTGTTCCTTGCTGATCGAGAAATTTACTGCTTTGACGTTGCAATTTAAATGTCTTCAAGTTGATGAATTGAACTTTTCTTCCTTCTTTTGGTAAATTCAGCCAGAAAGTCTCTTGAAACGCCGTGGTCTCTTCTTTGTGACTTCATCAATAGAGAGAAGGGAAATGGCCATGAGAACTGAGAAAAATCATGTGCCACCTGAAGATGAAGAAGCAGAAAGCACGATTGCAAAGGATGAGCTGGAAGGCAATGAACAGGAGAATGCTGGGAATCGCATAAGTGCCTCATCTGCATATCAGATAGCTGCCTCTGCTGCTTCTTATTTGCACTCACATACAAAGAGCATACTTCCTTTAAGATCCTCAAAAGCTGATACCAGTGAGGATTCTTATCAAGGAGGCAATAAAACCATTGGGCCCATTAACACAATGAACCCAGATGTGGCATCTTTTATGGCAACCACTGACTCAATGACAGCTGTGGTTGCTGCGAAGGAGGAAGTGAAGCAGGCTGTTGCAGATGATTTGAGTTCGACACGTTCATCACCATGTGAATGGTTTATATGTGATGATGATCGGGGTACAAGATTCTTTGCGATTCAGGTACCTCATATTAATTTATTCTGTATAGTGTAAATTGTGGTCTGAGTGTGAGGTAACTGGAGAATGGTCAGTGATCTCTGTTTATAGATTGCATCTCTGTTGAATATTTTAGACTGTGATCCAAAGATCATATTCCAGCTTGCAAAAAATGATTCCCATCGGACCAGTCATGACAATGCTCAAAGAAACTTCTAATTTGATTGTTATTAACTTATTGTTGGTATCGTCTTTGTGACTATAATCCTCAGGCAGGTTCTTATTTTCTGATGTGCAGGGATCCGAGACACTAGCATCTTGGCAAGCAAATTTACTGTTTGAGCCAGTCCTGTTTGAGGTAATAATTTTTTGAATTTTCAAATCATCATTCACTCTGTTCAAAAAATTTACTTTCTTTGCTGGTATAGAATGTTGGGAAAAAGTTTTAGCAATTCAAGCATTATCTTGAGAAAGACTGCTTAATGTTTAAAAGACTTCTATTCTGCAGACATTTAGTGCAGTAGAACAGCGTGTTAATTCTGTACATAATCCCACAAATTGATAAATGTGATTTGCCTTTGTGGTTGAGGGATTGGATGTGCTTGTGCATCGAGGTATTTACGAGGCTGCAAAAGGAATGTATGAACAGATGTTACCCGAAGTTCGTGCCCATCTAAAATCTCATGGCAGGGGCGCTACCTTTCGTTTCACAGGGCATTCTCTTGGAGGAAGCTTGTCGCTACTCCTAAATCTCATGCTGAAGATAAGAGGTGAAGTGCCAGCCTCTTCCTTGCTTCCTGTTATAACATTTGGTGCACCCTCCATCATGTGTGGAGGTGACCGTCTTCTTCGGAAGCTTGGCTTGCCACGTAGCCATGTGCAAGCAATTATGATGCATAGAGACATTGTGCCTCGAGCCTTCTCTTGCAATTATCCTAATCATGTAGCAGAACTTTTGAAGGCTGTTAATGCAAACTTCCGGAATCATCCTTGTCTCAATAACCAGGTAAAGTTTCTCTTAAAGTATCTACTTAATTGTATTTTTTTATCTTGATTATTTTACTAACTTGTTTGTGTACTTTTTATCACAGAAACTACTGTACGCTCCAATGGGGGAGCTTCTGATTCTGCAGCCGGATGAGAAATTCTCACCTCACCATCATCTTCTTCCATCAGGTAGTGGTCTATATTTTTTGAACTGTCCACCGTCTGACACCAGTGATGCAGAGAAGCAGCTCCGCTCTGCACAGATTGTGTTCTTAAACTCTCCGCATCCTCTTGAGATCCTAAGAGACCGCTCTGCATATGGTTCTGAAGGAACCATCCAAAGGGATCATGACATGAATTCTTACTTTAAATCTGTCAGGAATGTGATTCGCCAAGAGCTAAACCGCATCAGAAAAGCCAGGAGACAGCATCGCCGCAAATTCTGGCTTTCCATCGTGGCACCGCATGGCAATGATGCCAGTATCCTTGTAGGTAGGCCTGTGGGATTTATGAACATGGGCCAAAACCAATTCAACTTCTCAGGGATCTTGCAGACTGGGAGAGAGTCCTTGAAACGGTTCAGTAGGCTCGTTGCATCACAACACATGCATTTGCTTGTGGTTCTCATGTGTCCTGCTCGAGTGTTGCTCTTCGGGGCATACAGTACCATCAATTACCATTGAATAGCCTTGTTGTGTTAGGCACATTCTGTCTCGTTGGTGGAATATTGTACAGTTGCTGGCACATGGCAGGTAAGACCATTAGATTATTCTTTATTCATTGCTTCCACCCAAAAAAAAATTAAATGATTCAAGTTTTCTTGGCCCTTTATCGAAATATTTATGTAGAGTCGAACTACAATTGAATATTGATCAATACAATAGAATTACAGTTTGAGTTCAGTCATGAACTCACAAATTGTCTTCTCTGGTGAAAGTAATCTCATTTTATCGTGATGCTCAGCTTCCAGTCATCTTCTTTTCTGACTAAACTGATTATTGTTGTAGCTTGCGGTATTTGTCTTCTTAGGCTGTCTATATGCGAAAAGACCTCAACGTATCAAAGATATGAAAGTGAGATACGGCGTAGGTAGGCGTTACAAACACGATATTCCAGTTACTCAGCTCATCGATGTCTTGTGGACGTTGATTATTTAGCTATCAAAATATCTTGGTCAGCACCTAAAACTATCTGAAGATCACAATCAGCCCATCAATAATTTAGCCATGCCTTTATATAGTACGCAAACCCCGGCAGATAGATATCATTAGGAAAACCTGTCCACTTTCGGGCGAATCCTTCAGCTTGTGAAGCTCCTTGAACATTTAGCTAGCTCAAAACGCAAGAGGAAACTTCAATTTCAAGGACACAGCAAGTGGGAATCTGTGTCCAGAGCCATTCGATGACCCACGTTAAGAACATGGAAACTTTCAAGTAGGACCGTGCACAAATAGACAAGCCACGAGGCTAAAGTCCTGGTCTTGCTTAAGGGCTGCACTAAAAGGCTCGATTGGAGACAAAATAAGCCCCAAATGTCTGTGTTCGTAACACATATCCATCCAACAAGGCATCGTCAGCCAGCTAGATTATGGATGAACAGTCGGTGAACTTTTGAACCTCCAACTTGCGTCGTGTACAAAATGCGTGTCGTGCCGGCGTTTAGTTGTTGAGTACCGTCGTTTTCATTGAAAGTGTCATCTTCCTCAATGTGATTTGAATGATTTTGTTCTGCCAAATAGCCTCAACTAAGTTCATTGGCCGCTCTATAGATAGAAGAAAAAAAAATTAAAAGCACAAAATAGAATACCTGTGATGTGTCTTTTAAAAAAATAGATTTTAATTATAAATTAAACAATTTTTTTTTATCTAATATTAAGATTAAAAAAATATATTTGATCTACATAAGTTAACATAAGTTGATATGTGAAATTCAAGAGAATAATCTTGAAAAAAACAAATTGAAAAGCTTAATTTTGAATTAACTCAAAGTTAAAGGGCGAAGTCGGTAAAAAATAACATTTATTTTACAAAAATCAAGTGAACTCGAGTCAATAAAGCAAACTTGCGATGCAAGTCATGCACGTCATCGGATTCAATAAATTTTTTATCTCACAAATTATTTTTCATTTAATTATATGATAATAAATCGCTTGATAATCTTTTGTATCAAATACTTATTTTAGAAGTAAAAAAACCACGATAGAAACGTGGTGCTGAGATAGTAAAAGTACATCATTGATAACAAATGATGCAACTGTATTTTTTTAAAAAAAATGAGAGGTAATAAAAGCATTAAACTAAAAGGAAAAGAAAAATACTAATAGTTCAGATTCTGTGTATTAACCCATTAAACCTACGAATCAGCTTATCAACTCAATTGGTTTCAACAATTCTTTTATTATTTTTTTAACTCAAATATAAAAGATCAAGAATCTTAAAAAAAAAAGAAACTAAACATGTTGGCCTCGCATTTTAAAAAAAAAAACAGCCTTGGCTTGTGGGCCTTCTAGCCCAACCTGTGTTCTTGGGCCTATCTTTATTTTTTTAACTTTTTATTCTGCCTCATTTTAAAAAAAAAAGAGTTGAAGATATGTCGTCTATTTTTGTAGAATCTAGCGACCTCTGGTTTCTGAAAAAACAAAGCTTCAATTTATTTTTTTAAAAAAAAACTCATTTTCAACCTATTTTTTTACCCAAAACACTTAGAAAACACCATGATAAACATATACATAGCCTAAAAACCAGAAAATAGCTCGAAAAACTAAAATTAACTCAAACCCAAAAATATTATCACGGTAGACCTCCCTCCTCGGGCAAGGAGAAGGAAAAAGAACACCCAAGTAAAATTACCCTCATGAAATGGAACTCATTAACACCAATTTCAAACTTTTTGGTGGCATGAATCATCATAAACGATGACTTTGTTTCTCTAAGTTGGAATATGATATCCTTTCTCTTTTCTTTGACAAAAAAAGAGTTGAAAAATAAAAAAAATAAACTTTTGTATAAAAATTAAATTTTAGATAACTAAAGGGACAGATCAACTATAAACTAAAAAGATGGAGAGCAAATTATTTTTTTGTATAAAATTCAAAATCATCACCTATTTTACCTGTTATTTTTATTTTAATCTGCTATTTTGATCCTCTGACTTTCAATTCAAACCTTTTTTTCAAAAAAAAAATATGCAATTAGAAGCTAGTTTGGACTAAAAAAACTAAATTGTGTTATAAAAAAAAAGTTTAAAAATCAAATTAAATTTTTTTTAAAAAATAGACTGTTACAGTCCATTTATGAGATAATGAACATTGTTGGGAGCTACAATCTTTTCCCATATGAATTAGTTTCTGTTAATTTATTTGCCCTTTATTATGCTTGAATCGAGGGGACATCGGGATGGAAAATTCAATCGAAAAGTCGAAGGTGGACCTCCAGGGAAAGATTCCAGAACTTTTGAGTGTGACATTACGGGTGGTTAGGCCTATTATTAATAGGGCCAACCATACAGATGAAAAGCATTGACATGGAAAAGATGCACAAACCATCATTGCGATATTTCGGTGTTTATGGGGCATAGGTGGGATAAAAGGCTAGAAATATCATAGAGTGACGACCTCAAGGTTTTGTGTAGAACCCACGCATGGCACTCTTTGATCTCTTGTAAAACAGACCCAAAGACTCACAATTCGTGGGTTGCACTCGCATCACAAGTCCTTGTAGAAACAGATAGATAAACTAATCTGGTGACTAAATTTCTTCCCATCCCTTTATAACAAACATTTTAGTACTATGAGATTTGTTTACAGAGTATCCCTAATTCAGATAACTTGGAATAATGAACATGGAACTCATCTGTTTCTAGAGGGTCTACTTACCTTATTCTAAAGTTAAAAACAGGAAAGATCAGTACCTACGGGACAAACCCAAATTATCTGTGTCCACACTGAAACTAGTTATTGGGCTTCTGACAGGCAATTAAGTTCAGAAATAATCACGACCCATAAGAGGATGGATAAAGATACGTCACCAGGGCCTTTCCAACGGATTAAGGTTTGCTGCAAGCTTGGCCTCCTTGTAACATTATTTCAGAGTTCATGCTCTAATTTCTTTAACACTAAGCTTAATTTGTCCCAAATCCATAATGTAATTCGCCATTAAACAAAACAAAATTCAGTTCAATAATACAAGTATAATGTATTTTTAAACAATTGATCAGCCTGGATTTGCTCAAGCATATCAATCCATCCAGGAACCTAGGCAAGGTAATGGCATAAGAATCCCCCCCACCACCACCACAAAAAATAAAAAAAACATGTTCTGAGTTTGCTCTTCAGAGATCATTAGTTCGAGACCCACAAACTTTCAGGACTACTAGAGACTTACATGGTCGTTAACTTCACGTGAGATTAGTTAAGTTGCACACAAGCTCGCTCGGACACCCACGTTAATCAAAAAAAAAAAAAAAAACATGTTTATGACTATGAGGTTACTAGGGATGGGGCATACAGTAGGGAGAAATAGGCAAGAGGTCATCACACAAAGATTCAATTTACAACATAAGCTCGAAGTTCATCAAAACACATTCGATAACTTTGGAGAATAGGTGTGCAGAATTTATTGCTAAGCATGTTCTCACAACAAACTTCTTAGTCTTGACACATTCGGAGTACATAAGTTGACACGGGAACAATCAGAGAATACTAATGGTAAAGTAGACAAGTCCATGGCCAACTAATTTTCAAGAATATCACAAATTACAGATTAATCTTACCTGCCAAGTACCATGAGTGCATGGCAAGACTGCCAAATGACATGATATTAGCAAGGGATGATAACCCATGAATCATTCCGAATTTCTTGTTCATGGCAGCAAGCTTTGGATTGGCCTTCGCCACTTCCCTGTTCTTTGACCATCCAACTTCAGTCCCAATGTTCTCTTCACGCTCCACCTTGTGCCTTTGCTTCATCATCTAAACCACCAAACAAAGAAAAGAATTCACAAATCAATCCTGAACGCATCGATAAACTCAGACATAAAAGTCAATGGCAGCCTCGGAGTTCAAACAGTATTTTTCAGGGGATTGAATATTATTAACTCCAGTTTTTGTGTCTGGTAGTTTGGTCATGTTTCTTGAGGGAAAAAAAGAACAAAAAAGAGGTAGTTGAGAATCAAGGAAGAATAAAAAAGATTAAACAATTAAATCATGATGGAAAAAAAAGAAGCAAAAAAGAGGTAGTTGAGAATCAAGGGAAGAATGAAAAAGATTAAACAATTAAATCATGATGGATTTTCGTGACCTTACCAACGAAAATCTCCAGTCAATCAAAACAAATCCAAGCATTTGACCAAGTTGATTTAACCAATTCAACCATTTGAACAATGAACAAGAGGCAGCAAACCTTTTCTATTTCTATGTTTTTTTTATAAAAAAAGTGCAAAACAACAATGAAAATTGAAAATGAAAACAATCATCAAGTTTCGTAAGACAACGAAATAAAGATATAGGGCATGTTTAGTGTTGTTTTTTAACCATTGTTTCATCATTTTTTTGTATTTTTAGATCGTCTTAATATAATGATGTTTTTTAATTTTAATTTTAATTTGATATGAAAGTAAACACAAGCTCTACCTCACTTTGAATTCCACGTAGTCACATGGCAGGAAAATTCTACTTCCAATAATTAACGAGGAAAGGGGTAATTTTAATACACTTCAAGAGTTGAAGTGCACATAAACTAATATGAACAAAATGTAATTTATACCTCAATGGTCATTGGAGTAAAGACAAACAGATTGGTGAGATTGAAAGCAAAAGATGAAAGCAAGAACCCAAGCTGGTACTTCTCTGCAGTGGATGCTGATTTCCATGGATGCAGATAACCAAACGCTGCCACAGAGATTGCACAGCAAACGCCCACCAATAAAAAATACGCAGGAAACATCTTGCTTTGCAAATTACCAAACTGATGCCTCGGCAAGTTCCTAGATAATTTCCACACGATTTAGTCATCGCTAAGCAATCATTCCCAGTGAATTGTTTTCATTATCATTATGAATTTCCGTAAAAAAAATCATTATATATTAGGCATAATTAAAGTAAAAAAAAAGAAGGGAAGATGAAATAATTAGCAAGGGTTAAAACTGATACTTGAACATGATGATGCCGCCAATGAAAGTGACCCAGAGAGCGGAGCCAAAAGCGGTGGAGAAGCAGAGGAGGTGAGCCAACTTCAAGTAAGCGGAGAGATGAGTGACCGATTTTGATCCGAACGTTTCTGGAGAAAAGAGCACGCCTATAGCAAAGAATGCTATCGCTGCTAGGAATCGACTTAGCCAACCCATCTTTCTCTCTCTCAGAAGAATACTTTGCCGCAGGAGATTGAAGAAAGGGAGGAACGAAGGATTTTTTATTTTAATTTCTGAGCTGCGGGTACAAATACAAGAAATTGGTAGTTGTTTGAGACTTTAATGGTGGCCGGATTTAGTTGGTTTGACTAAAATGCCACTTGTAATTCTTGACAAAGAGTAATTTCGATTTACTCCTCTTTTCCTAAAAAAATAATATAGATATATAAATACACTAACCATAAATGAATAGAAAACATAAGATAAATATTTTGCGCTAGGACAGATTAGTTTTTATTTAACATAAAAAATTAAAAAAATATAAAATTTGATTAATTGATTTAATTAGATTCAATAAACTTGGTTAATCTAATAATATGGTTGGAAAAAAAACATAAAAAATTGACAATAATTGAATAAAAAGAAGCATGCTAATAACATGAAAATATATCTTTTTAATATTCTTAAAAGCTCCTTATGATATTCTTCGTTAACAAAACAAAAATTAAATGAGAACGGATGATCATTCAGAAAGCAAAATGAAAAAAAAATATATGAATCTCAATTCTTATAAAAAACAATATTGACTGATGAAATTAAAAAAAAATAAAAAGAAAAAAAAAACAACCCAAGTTTATCTAAGCCATCAAGCCATATCCATGATCTAGTTGTGAGACAAAATAACTCTAAGAAAAACAAATCGAATAAAATCATGAAGCTTCATTATCAAATGAATTAAGTGTTGAAGGTGCAAAATAAGAAAAAATAATAAAAAAAGCAATATAAAAAAAACCTGAGTCAACCCTAATAAACTCGCTAAATTCATGACCTAGGACATGAGGTCGAGATAAATCCATAGAAAGAAAAGTGAAAAAATAACGATTGCAAATCCTCAACCAACACAATATTGAAAGCTGAAATTGAAAAAAAATCAAATTTAAAAAGAACTTAAAAAAACTAAATCCAATGCGGTTTAATCTCTTAAACTCGTGACATGGGTCATGAGATCGAATTGAACCATAAAAGTCAAAACCAAAAAAATCATGAAGTCAAACTCCTAGTCAAAAAAATAATGAGGGGTAAAATTAAAAAACAAATTAACAAAAAGGATCCAAAACAAAAAAAAAATTGAAAAGAATGAAGACCAAAATTGATATAAAAAAATATTGAGGAATAAAATTAGAAAAAACAAATAACATTCAAAAGAATAAGACACAAATTTGATATAAAAATCAAATGTCAATGGATGAAATTAAAAAATAAATTGATACAATCAAAAGAATAAAGATCAAAATTAAAACTTAAACAAAAAAGAAACGTAAAAAAAAAGACACAAGTCAACCTTAGGGTCCGTTTGTTTACGCAGCTGCAGCTGCGTTTTAAATAAACCAAAGATTTAAGATGTTTGGTAAAGATAAAAACGAGATTTATTGTTCATGGGCTCCATTATTTACCGCATTGCAAACGTAGGGGGAGAAGAAGCAGCTTAGAGCTGCTTTTTTTGCAAACTGTGCTACAACACAGTAACTAGAGGCGCGCAACTTTCTTCTTGCAGTAACCAGAAGCGCACAACTTCTTCGTCTTCTGCACTTCCATGTCTCCACTGTTCACGTGAACAGTGGAGACATGGAAGTGCATAAGACGAAGAAGTTGTAGAAGAATGAGGGGCTGGGGAAAACAGGGAAAGATTCCAACTCCAGCACTAAGCAGACACTGAGAGGAGAAGGAGCAGAACAGAGGAATAGAAAAGTGCCCCACTTTCATCTTCCTCCCGTTTTGCTTTTATCAACATTACATTGTTCAAGTGAATTTTAATTCACTTGAACAGTGTAGCAACACGCGTGTTGCTTTGCCCAGCCGGGTCACTGGCTTGGGCCAATGATCGGGCCGGGCTGGCTGGGCTAAGCCCAGCCCATATGGATCGGACCGGGTCTGATCCAAACATAAATGCATTGACCCGGGTCCGTCCCAAACCTAAATGCATTGAACCAGGTGTGACTTAGTAAAATAAAAAAAAATTCAAAAAACTTTCACAGATATTATGTTTTATTTGAAAAACTAATGTTTAGCATGATTCAAAGGCACTACATAATTACATTTGAATGAGATCGTATGATGACGTAGCATTTATAGAATTTGATCGCAATCCCAATTTTGTTCTTGATGATATTTTACCTGATGTTGTTGCACGCTCAGGAAACCATGAAAAACTATAGTCCTTGTTGGATAGATTTCATACGTGATGAAATTACACATAGTTTAATGCAACAATAAAATATAATTTATATAAAGTATTGTTTATTTTATGATGTAATATCAGTAATTAAATCGATAATATTTCAATGAAAAACCACTAATATTAATATGTCTTTTTTAATTATTTTATAACCTCAGTTTGAAAAGCATTCTTTAACCAAACACATTAAACTACTTTTTATTCAACCTCAATTTCAACCATAGTTTTAACCAAATATATATTTTTCCAAACCAACCTCAACCAAAAGTACTTTTTATAAAACAACTTTTTTCAAACCACAACCACAACAGCTATCACAATACCAAACACTAGTAAGCTCGCTGAATCCATGACTCGAGACATAAGATCGAGATAAATTCATAGAAAAAAAGTCAAAAAATAATGAATACAAATCCCCAACCATCACAGTGTTAAAAGATCAAATTAAAGAAAAAATTAATTTAAAAAAAAAAGATAAAGAGAGACCAAATACAATTTGGTCTAATCTCTTAAACCCATGACACGAGTCATGAGGTTGGATTGAACCATAAGAGGCAAACCCAAAAAATCTTGAAGCCAGATTTCCAATCAACCAATTAATGAAGAGTAAAACTAAAAAAAAAACAAAAAATGATCAAAAACAAGAAAAAATAGAATTGAAAAGAATAAGGATTTTTTAATTTCAACCACAGTTTTAACCAAACATATATTTTTCCAAACCAACCTCAACTAAAAGTACTTTTTATAAAATAACTTTTTTCAAACCACAACCACAACAGCTATCGCAATACCAAACACTAGTAAGCTCGCTGAATCCATGACTCGAGACATGAGATCGAGATAAATTCATAGAAAAAAAATCAAAAAATAATGAATACAAATCCCCAACCATCACAGTGTTAAAAGATCAAATTAAAGAAAAAATTAATTTTAAAAAAAGAGATAAAGAGAGACCAAATACAATTTGGTCTAATCTCTTAAACCCATGACACGAGTCATGAGGTTGGATTGAACCATAAGACGCAAACCCAAAAAAATCTTGAAGCTAGATTTCCAATCAACCAATTAATGAAGAGTAAAACTAAAAAAAAAAAAATGATCAAAAACAAGAAAAAATAGAATTGAAAAGAATAAGGATAAAAAATTTTATAACAAGAAAAAGAAATTAAATTTAGATGGATGAAATTGAAAAAAAATCAAGAAAAGTATAAGAAAAAAAATAAAAAAATGAGGACCAAACTTGATATAAAAATCAAATACCAAGAGATGAAATTGAGAAATAAATAAATTAAATTTGACATAATAAAAAGAATGAAGAACATATTTGATAAAATTGACAAATGACCACACTTTTTTTTTTTAATTTTTGCAAGGACATAATGTTTTTCAAGGCTAAAGAGAGAGAAAAGAGAGGGAGAAGTAAAAACATCGTCGAAGCTCCACCGTGTAAGGGACGGCGACATGGGCCTCACTACTGTTAAGAGGGCAGCTAGACACATTGCACGTCGTCTTAGAATGTGAAATTTGATCGCTTGAAGGGAGCGAGAGTCTTCCACTTGTTGGCGCGTGCCCACCAACTTTTTATTTAAAATAATATTATATTTTAATTAAAAGAATTAAATGCCCCTAAGTCAAATTACTAATTACAAAAATACCTACATTAAATGACAAAAATACCATTTGATCTTAACTTTTTAAAAAATAATTTTAAGGGTAATTTGGGTATCTCATCGTGCAAGAAATTTTGAAATTCTTGAAAAGCCCCTCACCTTTAAGTTCAATTAAATTAGCTTTTAATGGTGATTTAATAATTTTATTGTGCAACTAATAAGTAAAAAGAATTTGATACCCCTATGATCTTTGAATTGACAGTTTAATCATGTGAATAAGACCGTTGAATTCCTCAAACCAAGTTATAAGTATGTGGTTGTTAAGTGTAAAATAGTAATTTTACTGTATGAATAGCCGAAGCTAGCTTAAGGTGAATAAGGGTTTTGGATAAAATTATAAATGATACCTTTTAAAATATTAAAGAATTACATATATTTTTTTAATTTTTCATGTATATCAGACAGATAGGATCTTGAGCGATTTTTATTCTATATTTGAAATTGTTTTTGTTAAGTGAAGGCAATTTTCATTTCATAAAATATAATTAACAAATATATTTTATTTATTCTAGAGGCCTTAGTCATTATTTAAGTAGTCCTTAACTTAAATCTGATGTGAATAGCCATAAACTCTAGCATTAACTAATTAATTCTTGTTACGAACATATAAATTTTACATGCATACGTAATGCTATGCAATTATTTAAAATGTTTTTTATTACTATAATCAAATAATAAAAAATATTTTTCCAACTCAAGTTACTTTACATCAAACAACTCTACTAGTTGCAATAAAAAATTAATTATTCTTTTATTACGACCCTCAATTTTTGGCGACGTGTTGAACCGATGATTTTTCGTCCACCTACCAGCACATTGTCGCATTTGATCCAGTGTTCTGACTAAAATGCCACTGGTAAAATACTAACCAGGAATTTACGTGAGAGATGAAAATAAATTAGTTGCCGGCGGAGGAAAAGGAGACACCATTGCGAGAGAAATTCCATTG
>Ga0307515_10010491_pt1 | contig 17748 bp, 6 predicted proteins | sample 17_EM_MG_FD_194513 | JGI IMG/M metagenome (GOLD analysis project Ga0307515, IMG submission 194513) | Populus trichocarpa ectomycorrhiza microbial communities from riparian zone in the Pacific Northwest, United States - 17_EM | ecosystem: Host-associated > Plants > Roots > Unclassified | place... | reverse complement strand
TTAAATAAAAGGCTGTTTTTGCTTTAGAGATTTTTATTTCTACATATTGTTTAAAAGTAAGCTTAGAGTCTAGAAATACCCCTAGCTACCTAACTAGGGGTTTAGGGGATATTTCTATATCTCCTAGCTTTAGCCCTTCTTCTATAGTAGTGCGTTTACTATAGAAGTGTATAAGCTCTGTTTTGCTAATATCAAAACTAATAGCGGCTTCTTTAGCTCTAGACATTAGCTTTTGCGCTATTCCCTCTAGCTTTTTACAATTAGATTTGGCTGAATTTAAAGTAACTATAATTGCAAAGTCGTCCATATAGCTAAGGGAATAGGCTCCTTCTGTCTTTAGGCTGCAGATATTGCGTATATATAGTAGAAATAAGATAGGGGATATAGGCGAACCCTGTGGTATCCCTGTTTCTATTTCTACTTTTTCTTATATTTGCCTATTAAAGCAAAGCTGTAGCTTTCTATTACTAAGGAAGGTAGCTACCTATTGCGTAAACGCTATAGGTAGTCCTAGTTCCTTATAAATAGATAGAAGCTAGTTTACAGAGATATAGTTAAAGGCCCCTTTTACATTTAGGAATAGCGTAGTAGCTATCCTTTATCTACCTTTTTTCCTATTATTTTTAGACTGGATATTATTTAGAAGTAGTAGAACTACGTCTATTACAGACCGCTGTCTTCTTCCTCCTAGTTATAAGTCTTAAAGTAAGCTAGTAGTACTAGCTAGATATCCTAATTTAGTAGTAAAGATCTTCTCTAGAGTCTTTCCTAGGCAGTTTAGTAAGGAGATAGGTCTATAGGACTTTAGTAGAGAGTAGTCCTCCTTATTTACTTAGGGAGAATAACTCCTTAAGCCTCTCTCTAGATTTTTGGTTAATAGCCTAGGGTAAATAAAATCCTATAGATTCTATATAGAAGATCTTCTATAATAGGGTAGGCCTTTTACAGGATTGTAAAGGATAACTTATCTAGCCCTAGAGCTTTTTTATTAGAGCTAGAGAAGATTACTTATTTAACTTCCGTTTTCTCTAGTTCTGGCCATTCCTAATTACTATCTATAGTATAGTTCTTCCACTTTATAGAGCTAGTAGAAGAAGGGGGTTTAGGAAATAGAGTAGTAATAAAAGCTTTACACTGTTCGTTAAAGCTTTCTACTAGTCTTGTAGTCCTATCCTTGCTATACTATAGACTAGGAATTGTTCGTAATGTTTTCTCCTTTATATATTTTAGGGCAGTAAAGACTTTTTTTCCCTATGCTTTTTCTAGGAAGCTATTCCAGCAATTAGTTTTAGCTTCTCTTATTGTATAGAAATATTAATTTTTAGCTTCCTTATAGGCTTCTAGTCTCGAACTTCTAGTAGGTTGTTCTTCTTAAAGTCTTCCTAGTTTTGCTATTTTTTTCCTTTTTTGTAAAAGCTCTTTATTCTACCATAGCTTAGAGAATTCGTAGGTTCTAGATCTAGGAATAGCTTTCTCTACTACTAGCTTAATACAGCTAGTAAGATCTACAACTAGATCATCTGCTAGTGTACTTATACTTTTATCCCTAAGTCTATATAAATCCTCTAAAGAGGCTAAGGGACCTTTTTCTCCTATCTCTATATAAGGGTTTTCTCCTACTAGTTCTTCTAGTACTAAAACCTTTACTTCTAGTTCTAGTTCTTGGACTAACTCTGCTAGAGAAGTAGAGAAGAGCTCCCAGTTTGCCTTTTTTATAGAGAACGGAGTTTCTTAAAGAGGGTTTAGGTATCTTTACGTCTCTCTAGTAAATAGAGAAAACGCTATAGTTTTGTAGTTAGATCCTGTTTCTTCTATTATAGTCCAATTATCCCAGGTATTTTCTTAGAAGTTTCCTAAGTAGAAGGCTAGGTCTATAATGGATTTCTCTTATATTGGATCTGTAGAAGGTCCCTTCTTGCTTATCAGAATTTAGTAATTAGCAGTTGTGTTTGTCTAACCAATCTACTAGTTCTTTAGCCTCTCTAGTTAAGTTCCTAGCTAGTGCGTTCCACCTTATATGGTGTAGGTTATAAGTGGGGGAGGTATATAGTGGGGTAAAATGGCTCACGCCTAGTACCTTGGCATTTTCCTGTATTTATAGAGCCTTCGGCTTCCCTCCTTCTTAACATCACGACCTACCAGAATACATTCTTTCCTTTCTTCTTACTGACTGCTCTCCTACTGATTGATTACGACTGACGACCGACCGACCGACCGACAGACAGACAGCATTGTGACTTCCTATCTGAGGGACACCGCACCCTACCACACTATTACCTATTCCTACCTTTATATTTTGGTATAATTATTACATATACGGTGTGGATATTGCGGATTAATTGCGCTTATATTTTATAACGCAGAGGATCCACAGGCAAACCTAGAAGCCTCTATAGCATTTCCTTCTTAATACAGTAATTGTTAATTGCTTCCTGTCTTCCTACCGGCCTACCGATTAATATAAATGTTACGAGAGTAGCCACAAGCAATTTTAAATTGACCTCCGCAGAGCCTTATTTAAACGCTCGATTCGAAAGCGAAAGAATCCTGCACTTAAATACCCACCTTGACGCTCTACACACGATATAATATAGCTCCCTACGGCGCAGCATCAGCTGATCAAGCTGTTTCCGAGGGAGGCTCATTGCTCAGCTTGTATTGAGGCCGGCAGGCATACTCAGGTGCAGCGTATTGGGCGTCGAAAGGCTCTATCAGAGCTTTCACCCAATACTACAAGGAAACCTCGCGATAGTAAGGAATGGGAAAGGCGTGCGCGTCCGCCAAGGACTCTTTTTGGCTGCAGTATATGTAAAATACCGTTCTGCAGAAAGGACGACTGCTGGGGGCCTTATATTGAGCGACTCAACTCCAAAGATTAAGCTTATATATCGATTATATATTGTATATTATGAATATCACCGACCTCATATTTCTGAGCACGGACGCCGAAATTAGCTAATCTAATTGGCTGGTCCTTATCGATAACCTAAGGACCCCAATTGACGTTGCAAGGGATAATCGGGATTGGGCCCACCTCTCTTATATATTTAGGTGTGATCCGTAGCCTGCAAATGAGTGGATCAGCGGGTCGTTGATCTGGAAAGGGACGTCGCAGGAATGTGGTAGTCGCCCGTGCAATTGGTCGGCGCGCGGGTCTATATCACTACTAAAACGTAGATAAATTATTTTAAGCAATATTACGATCGAAATAGTGGTATGAAAGCTTCAATTTGGCCTATTTGGAATATATATAAGCTCGTTGTTGATTTTATTATAAATTGATCAAATATCACCCCTATGTGGCTCGCTTCGTGGGGTGGCTCAGCTACGTTGCACATGGATCTTTGAAGTAAATTTATCTCAAAACCCCTGCGCTGATTCCAAAACATCCCTTAACTCCGCGCCTGACGTAATTCTATCGCCAGCAGAGAAATTACATCAGTCAGTCATTCCAGTTCTTCAACACCCTCTCACTCATTCACCGTGTCCGAATCCCCATGGAGCAATGAACGTCCTATCACCGTTACAAATCTTAAACTTATTCGTGAACGAAACCCGATTCCAATCCATTCCACCTCTTTGTCTCGGCGGCTCCCAATGCTTGAAGCTATACCAGTCTGTGGTATACTTCAGCGCCAACCTCCTTTGCAGTCTCATCTCGCCAAACTTCTCTTTCAGATCAGGGAGTGGCTTGCCCTCCTGGTCTTCGGGCGAAGACAGTCTTTCCCACGCAGCAGCTGCTTCAGAAGCTTCCGACGACTGCACTTCGTCATCAGTATTCAGTGTAGTTTTCTCGAAGAGAACAACCGCACGTGATATCAGTGTGAAAGCTTCTTCTACCTTCCCCAGTTTCTCCTGTACGAGACCAAGTTCGAAAAGCGCGCGCGCCTCATGCCTGTAAAGGGTGTCTCGGTCTTTTTCCTCATCCATTTCCAACGCCGTATTCTTATAGCAATCCACGGCGGTTTGAAGTGACTTTTTCATGTCCTCTGTTCGGCCGGTCGCCTCGTAGCAGAGACCTAGCGCTCGATGCAGTTCGAACATTTGAAAGGGCTTGACATCGTCAACCTTCTGCATGAAACCATGACTCATGCCTGCATCTGGGTTTGCAACAAGGTAACTCAAAGTAGACTTGAAGAGCTTGATAGCTTGCGTGTAATTGCCGTCGACGATGTGAGCAAAGCCGACATGCCTCGATAGTGCCGTGTAATTGGTCTTGCTCTTGATGGCTTGGTGGTATGCCGTGATGGCTGCTGCGACATTACCAAGGCCCAGGTAAGCATTACCGATATCCAGATACGCCCAGTCGTCTTCGGACAATCTGGCGTATGTCCCAAGATGCTCGATCGCCTCGTTCCAGTTTCGTCGACACATGTGAGCAAGTCCTAGCTCTTTGTGATACTTGCCGGCGTTTTTAGGATCACTTTCGATCCCTACTCCGAGGATGTAGTCCACAGGTTGCCAGATGCAGACGTCTTTCATTTCACTTGCCAGCGTCCGGATATTGTCACCGTATTCATCGATGTTCTCGGGATCATTCTTCATCGCTTCGTAGTAGGTTTGGAATTGAAGCTGCCTCGCCCCTCCGAGCCCGTATACCTTTGCCAGCTCCTTGGTGAAGTAATTGCATGCGCCAGGGTGTTTCTTGATAGCCTCCTTGTACAGATCCGCCATCGCGTTACCATCTCCGGACTTCTTGCGAATGTTGACCATGGCGTCCCAGTATCGATGTGAGTCCTTGTCTGGAACATTGGCAACACCAGCCTTGAATGCTTCAATTGCCCCGTCGGTGTCGCTATTTTCTTCCTTGATAGCTGAGACCAATTTCCAGTGGTCGAATGCTGCCGAGGCCGGATTCTTGGGATCCACTTTCATAGCTTCAGCATAACATATGATCGCATCCTCTCGCTTGTCATTACGTTCATAGTATTTGCCAAGGCCTTCGTGCAGATGCCAGCATTCTGGATCCTCGTCAATTGCGTTCTGAAAACTCTGGACGCAGTGGTCTGACTTGACCATTGCTTCCCCGAATGCATAGTTGCCGCGTTGAACTCCTATGCTGTCGTTATACTTGGCTGCAGTCGCTAGATCCTTCAATTCCTCGATGGTTATTGTGTGGTGGTAATCACCACCTCCGCTGTATTGGAACTTCCAGCCTTGCTTGTGTGCAGTCTGCTCCTCATTCCATTCCATGAGCCTTTCCCTCCTTTTACCGCCACTCTGTAGTGTGTCAGGTGGCGGGGTAAGGATGGAACGAGCAGTATAAGCGCCCTCAATCATATACTTTGCTGTCTCGGCCTCCTGCCAGTTTGTGTTGATCCAGACATACAGGAACTCATCACAGACACGATCCCGAAGGTTATTTCCAACTGTAAACAAAGACATGAATGCCAAAGTTGGTGGTATATCCTGGGTCTTCTTTGCATCTAGCAGACCATGCTCTGGAGGCACGTTTGCGTGCGCCGTGACGAAATCCATTACGATGTCGTGCATGTTGGCTATCCTATACCCAATGAGATATTTCTCGTTGCAAAGGAAGGAATATTGTTCCATCCACTTGCGCAAAGCTTCTGAAGAACTGAGGAATCCGTGTGTTTTATGCACCAGCCTTAGCACATCTGCTCCAGGAGCTTGACTTGAATCATGCAGGAAGTCTGCTATATGGTCAAGCCAGTATTCCGCGGAATAGCTACGGAAAGGATCAAGCTCGATATTCTCCGGTTCGCCGAGACAGCCAACACATGCGGTTGCCAGCTGTACATGAGAGCTACCCGGGAGAATGCATTTCTCTTTTGAAGAGGTGGCGGTCGTTATGTAGGATCGGAATGTTTCGTGGACAATATACAGGCCTGATGCTTTGCCAGGAATGACTCGGAGGAAAGATCCGCAGTACGATTCAACGAAATCTCTTAAGTCAATAATATCACCAAGCAGGATGTTCACTGCGACTTCGGCTTCCCCGATTGTGAGGGGCCGTACAGGGAACAGCACGCATCGGATGAGCGTCAATGCTAGCTCAAGGGAGCCAGAAGCGTCTAACTTGGTCAGAAGTTGGTCGTAGACATCTTCGAGGTCTTTCGGAATCGTTTCAATCACCTCTTGGAAGTCCTTTGTCGACGACTTATTCTTCAGAATGTTGAGCACGATCTTCACCCACAAGAAGTTCCCTTGAGATTTCTCGGCGATGAATTCTGCGGGGTCTTTTTCCACCGTCTTGAATCCTTTCTCAAGAATCTTTGACTTCGACACACACGATGTCACATAGCTTTGGATATCTTCTCGACTATCTTCGTATGTGAAGTCTCGTTTCTTTGCGGGTGCCATAGCTCTGGAAATTTCTGGAGTCGGCCGACTGGATACCAAAAGCTTGACATCCGTGTTCAAGAGACCTTCCAACAATCGCTCCAGGGCATTTTCACCCCCTCGGCCATCAGTATTGTTTTCACACTCATCGAATCCATCAATGATGACAAACACGTCCTGCAGAATGCCGGCGAGAGAATCTCTGACGAGTTTCTGGAGCATGTATGTAACTGAGTTTGATCCGCTGAAACTATTGTCTTTGAGACCCTGAAGACGTGTTCGAGCCGCAGGTACAGCAAGAAGAAGCTGCGCAGCAAGGGTCCGTATAATCTGGAGCACATTGTCTAGACTTGAATCTCCAGACTTGCAGAAGAAGTAGAGCACTGCCGCATCAGGGTACTGGGTCTGAAGAACCTGCGTGATATACGCTGCAATGGTCGATTTGCCCACACCTGGTAGGCCGTTCAGCCAAAGCGATCGATTTTCGCTGATTTTCCTATCAGAAAGCCTCCAATCTCTGAATTCCTCTGCCTCGAGCACCCATTTCAAGGTTCCTGGAGCTCGGTCTTCGCAGTGATGAGAGTACTCCGCATCGACTTCCCAATGTGATGATTTGAGCCAGGACAGTAGTTCGGATTTCTTCGATTGACCATGATCCTCAGTAGGCGCGGGAAGGGATTGCATCAAAAGAACCTTGATTGTGACTTGTAGCAAGAGAGCTTGGTCGTAGTCGTTGATCGCCGCATCTAGTGTCGATTTTGCGTCGGCATATATCTGAGGTCCTAGGAGAATGGTCTTTCCAAGATTGAAGAAGTAATCGTGGCGAAAGAACATGATTGCTCCTTTGAAGAACAGTAGTATTGCAGTCATGAGCTTCGTCGAGGATTCTAGGACCAAATCGCCGATATCAATTTCGCCATGCTTTTGGATCTCAGCGACTCGGAGCGCTTGGTATGAGATTCTGTCAAGCTGCCTCAAGAAGTCTGCACTTCTTCCCTGCTCCTGATTTGCGATCTATGATGTAGAAAGCTGATTAGATGCAATGTGTGAGCAAAAATTGTCCATTCTGAACATACCGAGAGCAAGAGACAAAGCCCATTGACGGCCCCTTTCACAGGCACGAAGGATGCACTTTCTGCAACGGTTGCCCCCACACCCATAGTCAAAGAAACCAGGGGGAAGATCTTTCCGATGACGCTTCCGACTCGAGCTGCTGCAGTAGGCTTCCGGCTTTGCTGCTGTGCAACAATAGCATCCACAGTGGCCGCTACCTTTTCAGCTGTCATCTGCTCACCGGGCTCTGCAATCTTCGCGTCGTCGTCAAGAAATGGAATGTTCATTTCGGCATCTTTATGCCCCTCTCGGTAGAGCTTGAGGGTGTCGGTCAAAGCACCCGATGCTTCGATCAACTGCTCTTTGGCGGATTTGACACGTGGGTTTAACACTGCATCATTTTCTGTGATGCTGGGGCTAGAGATGGCATCTGAATGTAGTAAGTATGGATGTTAAAAAAGGAGGGAGAGTAATACCTTCGACAACAAGTGCTTTCCCAGGTGCTGAGTCCTCATCACTACCGGGTTCAATCTCGTTGCTATCGGAGGGTATTGAGACTCCCTGGACGTTCTTAATCAAAGTTTCCTTCGGATCTGTTGCCTTTGCAGGGTCAGAAGCTGATTGTACTGAAGAAACTTCGCACCCTGAGCCCGATGCGGCGGTTGTTTCTGGTGATACTGGGAGCGCAGCTCCCTTGCGCTTCGATTTGAAGAGATTCTTCACTTTCATTTTGTCACTTTCTGTCCAAGACGGGATGCAAATAGTTGGAAGGACGAGACATGGAATGAGGCTCTGCTCAGTAAAGCATATCAAGGATTGTCAGCTCTGGAACTCATCCGGCCAGGAGACTCGGCACTTAAATCAAAGGAATGATGACCCATGGCATTTGGCCCCCAAGACTCCTTGGATGCATTCTGCCACCAGCGCTTGTGTTTCAGCCCCGTCAAACGGCCAGTCTACATGCGTGTAGAATTCTCCCATTGAAACTGCACGTTACACAAACTGCAAGCCTTCAGGTCTTTCAGAGCTGTCGCCAGCTGCCGCCAGCTGCCAATGAGACAAGGGTGTGAGAACGAGGGTTCACGCGTTGCGAACGTGAGAAAAGAAATGGCAGCTAGGCAGTAGTGATCGACAGTCACATGCTGCAAATTTCAAGCCGTCCGACGACGATAAAAACATAAAATTCTTGGTGTTCTAACCCCTTGTTTAAGGCATCAGCAGGTGGGCTTATGGCAGTTGAGGGGTGGGCGGCGTTGCACCCCGTGACGCACGCTGCTGAAAGAGATTTCGTGGTAGATGCAATTGGCCAACGTCCCACTCAATTAGGCAGATTTCATTACAAGAGGAGTTCTAAATCATGTGATTGAGCCACGTCACGTCATCAATTGACGACATAAGGGAACACACCTCCCATCACCAAACTTTCAAAAATTTGTCACACGCTATGGCAACCATAGTTCGCAACGAGGACCACTTCGATTATGCGATTGTTGGGGGATGCTTCGGCGCTTCAACTGCTCTCGCTTTGATACGAGAGTGGCCAGATGCACGAATTGTTTGGTTCGAGGGTACCCATACGTATACGGCTTCGCAAGACAAGAGCAAGATTATCCGCGCAGATTATGTTCTGACTTATTTTGGTCAGAACATCATTAGCTCCATTTCTCAGCTTGGCGTTGATGTTCTGACCCATTTTGGTCACAACATTGTTAGTTCTATTCCTTAGTTTGGCGTTGATGTTCTGACTTATTTTAGTCACGATATCGTTAGTTCTATTCTTCAATTTGATGTTCTGTGGCCTATTTGCGAGCGTCTCCCAGTGAGATCTAAATAGGGGAATCACGTGCACTTTCTATGGAGGAGAAAGCTTCTAGGAGCAAGGCTCCCTGCAGAACGCTCCTTAATCATTATAGCGGCGAGGAGAAAGCTTCTCGGAGAGCAGTCCCAAGAGAACACTCCCTTGAGAAAACTACCAGCAAAAGGCTCCTATATCAATATGGCGGTAAGGAGAATGCGCCCGGAAAATCATAGCTTTTAGAACCTTATAGCGGCTAGAATAGAACTTCTAGGAGGGCAGGGCTCCTAGAAGGATACTTTAGTAAGTTTATAGCTCTTATAAGACAGCTCCTAAGTCGTTATACTGGCTAGGTAAAGCCTTTATAGTTTTAAACTTTAGTCTTTATAGTAATTAGATTTATACTGCGGATATAACTAGAACAGAATAAGTCTACCTTACTCTAAAAGAATTTAGAAGTAGGTAAGTAAAGTAAAAAATATAAGTAAGGTCGTAGTTAGATTTATATAATATCGTCTATCTACTTATATCGTCCCATTATTTAGCTACTTACGCTGTTTAAGGTCTATATAATTGTTTATCAGTTCTAGAAATAAGGAGCCCTAGGATATTATAAAGAATAAAACCTAAGTAAATAATTATATAGCCGTAAGGTATGGGCGACCCTAGGGTAACCTAGGGGTAACTCACCTGTAAGGCACGTGCGCTATATATACCTAGGGAAAACCCTTCCTACCTCGCACATAGACTCCTCCTTTTCCCTTAAGGATTCGTCTCTATATATACAATATACCCTATTATTCTATTATTAGACTCCCTATTTACATCCTTACCTTATATTTAAATTCTTACCAATCCCCTTAAGAGGATAGCCGGTTTAATTTTTCTATAATACCTCTAAAAAGAAAACCGATACCTATACCTAATAGTAATACACTGGCAATGTAACTGTAGAACGCCTTAAGATCTAGTATAAACGAAACCGCTAGAAGCATACTAGTAGTATTTAAGCCACCTCCTAAACCTTAAAATAATTAGATATCTATAAACGCTAAAAACTAGTTTAACTTATATATCTAGGCTTAATAGGAGCTTAGTAAGGTTACTAGCGTCCTACCTAATACCGCTAATATAAAGGAGCTAGATAAGCTGGCTAAGAAAATAGCCAACTTATAGAGTATTATTAATTTAATAAAGCCCTTTTATTGCCTCTCTAGTAAGGAGTATAAGTTATATAGCGAACGCATACGCCGAATAAATCTTAACGCCCTAGTTAAGAAGTTACTACCTAATATTAGCGGTACTACTTAATAGTATTTTAACTAGTAGATCGCCGCAGTTAAAAACCAATTTAAGGTTAATAACGCTAACTATAACTATAAGCGATATACGCGCTAGGCTATTGAAGGTCTTATAAAAGAAAAGACAATTACCTAACTAGTTTATTGCCGGTTAAGTACTTAGGATAAAAGTCCTTTACTATTAAATGAGTTTAAGACTATAGTCTAAGACTAGATTAGGAACCCTATAGTAAGACGCTTTAATAACGCTATAATATACTATACGGCTATTATAAAGGAGAACTAGAGGTTTAACGTCTTCCTAGCCTATATATATAGCTTAAAGGACCTCTTCTTATATACCCCTTTCATTAATCCTAAATAATAGGTAGACTTTTAGTTTTTATATCTTCTAGCCTACCTATAAGTAGAGCTCTTCTAATAGAACTTCGCCTAATAGGTAAAAACCGCTAAGGACCTTTTTAATAAAATCCGCTATATAGAGTAATTACTTAATACTATAAAACTCGCGGAAGATCGCGTAAATAGTAGTAGTAAATTATTATATATAAAGCGCGGTCATAGTATAGGCTCTATAGAGTTAGGTTTAGGGAATAAAACCTAAAAAGGGTAATGCTTTAAGTAAACTTCTAGGGAGATTACCTAAAATCCGAACGGCTTAGGGGACCCCCTAAATGCTAGTACTACGTATATAAGTTAAAGGACCGCAGGCGGCTACTATAAGGAACACTAGAAGTAGGCTAATAAAGAGAAATTAGCTTAGCCTTTAGAAAATCTAAAGCCCTAATAGTGTATCTCTCTTAACTGTAACTAGGGCCTAATATAGAGGGAGAAAAGAAACGTATTATAGTATATATTATAATAGATACGCCCTAGGGCAAAGCCTGCCTACATACCCCACATAATAATAGGTGCTAAATTAACCTTATTAATCAAGATGTTGTCTATAGGTTTAACCTACCTATATATTACGCGCTACGTTTATATAAACCTATTATATATTTCCTTAATAGCAACCAGATAATAATCTAGGATGCTTATAATCTAATAGTTACCACTAGCGACTTTTAGAGTACCCCTCGCAATATTGGCCCGCAGACCTTTTAGGGCGGCTTATTTAATATTTATAATATAGTTTTTAGATAGAATTAGCTTATAGAAGCAGATCTATTAATTAGCTTCCGTTTTAGATAGTTCGTCTAGGGTACTTTAGACCCTAGACGCCTCTAAATAATTACCCTTAACGCTCTCCTAGCAAACATTAAGGCTAGTAAAATAGTCTATTTACTATAGCTAGAAGACTCCTTCTTTATGCTGGTTGTAAATATAATAGAGGACCTATTATTGCTGGCAGTGAGTACCTATATAGACCCTCCGGATATAGAGATACCAGTTATAAATATAGAGGACCTACCGTTACTGGCAGCGAGTACCTATAGAGACCCTTCGGTACTAGCGCAGATTACTTATATATAAGGGGGAGGTAATTAAAACCCTAAAACTATTAAGTATACTATAGTAGAGCTATATATACTCTTAGTACGAGTATACTTACAAAATATATATCGGCTATACCCTTCTCTTTACTAGCTTCTAGAAGTATACTACTATATAATAGTTACTTTAACCTCTATAGCCCCTGGCCTACTAGATATATATAAGGAGGAAATTAATATCTTCTTTAATAAGCTAGTAAGTATACTATCGCAGAACTTTAAGTATAACTATGTAATTAACTTAGAAGAAGGTAAGACGCTACTATAAATGCCCCTTTATAATCTCTTATAGAAAGAGTTATAGATCTTATAAGAGTACCTAGATAGTACTCTTAAAAAGGGCTATATTAGGCCTAGTAAGTCGCCTACTAGAGTGCCTATTTTCTTTATGCTAAAAGCAGACGGTATAATACGGCTATATATTAACTATAGACACCTAAATAAGATTACGATTAAAAATTGGTACCCCCTACCGCTAGTTAGCGAACTCTTTAATAGGCTTAGCTATACGAAGATATTTATAAAGCTAAATCTTTATAATGCGTACTATAGGATTTATATTAAAAAGGGAGACGAATAAAAGACCATATTTAAGACACGCTATAGTTACTTTAAGTACCTAATAATGTCCTTTAGTCTTACTAACGCCCCTATAATATTCTAGAGCTATATTTATAAAGCTTTAAAAACCCTAGTAGATACTATCTACGTAGTTTACCTAGATAATATTCTTATCTACTTAAATAATAAGGATAAGTACGTTAAGTACGTTAAGTAGGTACTATAATAGCTCCGCGCTTAGGGCCTATACGTTAAACTATTAAAATATATCTTTTATACTAAAAACGTTAAGTTTCTAGGCTTTATTATTACCCCTAGGGGTATTATAATGGACTATAACCGCGTAAAAGCTATTAAGGAATAGCCTAAGCCTAAGTTCTATAGGGATATCTAGGTCTTCCTTAGCTTCGCTAACTTCTATAGCTGATTTATTTGGAACTATTTAGATACTATATACCCCCTACACATATATCTTATATAGGCATATCGCGACCTAATATTAAATAGGGAAAAGTAGAAGCATAAGTTAAAAGGGCCTACTAAATAGTATTAACCTTAGTCCTGGCCTAATAATGTATAGTAGGCGTTCTATAAGCTACGCGCTATATTTATATAGGCTTCTCTACTTCGCTACTTTAACCTTAATCTACTCTTAATAGTAATTATTAACGCTTCTAACTATGCCTATAGTAGTATACTTCTATAGCCTTTAGGGTAGAGAGATTAACTTTACTAGCACCTAATCGCTTATTATAGTTAGAAGCTTACTAGCCTAAAAGTATAGTATAATACGCATGATAAAGAACTACTCGCTATAGTGTAATACTTTAAAACGTAGTGCTATTACCTTAAATACGCCGCGTATATAACGCGCGTACTCTATAATTATAACAATTTTAGGTATTTTATAACCATTAAGAGCTTATCTACTCGCTAGGCCTAATACGCTAAAAAAACTAGCTAAGTTTAATTTTAAGATTAAATATAAGCTAGGTAAAGCAAATCCCGCTAATATACTATTTTAGCGCCTAGATTATACTAAAGGCTTTAAATATAGTAGTAGGAAGTGTTAGGTAAAACCTAAGTAGATAGTTATATAGCCGCAAGGTATAGGCGACCCTAGGGCAATCTAGGGGTAACTCGCCCGTAAGGCATGTGCGCTATATATACCTAGGGAAAACCCTTCCTACCTCGCACATAGACTCCTCCTTTTCCCTTAAGGATTCGTCTCTGTCTATACAATATACCTATTATTCTATTATTGGACTCTCTATCTATATCCTTACCTTACATTTAAATCCTTACCAATCCCCTTAGGAGGATAGCCGGTTTAATTTTCCTATAATGCCTCCGAAAAGAAAACCGACGCCTGTACCTGACGGTAATACGCTAGTGATATAACTGCAGAACGCCTTAGGATCTAGTATAGACGAAACCGCTAGAAGTATACTAGCAGAATTTAAGCCACCTTCTGAACCTTAAAATGATTAGACATCTATAAACGCTAGAGACTAGTTTGACTTATATACCTAGGCTTAATAGGAGCTTAGTAAGATTACTAGTGTTTTACCTAATACCGCTAATATAAAGGAGCTAGATGAGCTGGCTAAGAAAATAGCTAACTTACAGAGTATTATCAATTCGATAAAGCCCTCTTATCGCCTCTTTAGTAAAGAGTATAAGTTATATAGCGAACGCATACACGGAACAAATCTTAACGCCCTAGTTAAGAAGTCACTACCTAATATTAGCGGTACTACTTAACAGCATTTTAACTGGTAGATCGCCGCAGTTAAGAACCGATTTGAGGTTAATAACGCTAACTACGACTGTAAGCGACGCACGCGCTAGGCTATTGAAGGTCTTATAAAAGAGAAGACAATTACCTAACTAGTTTATTGCCGGTTAGGTACTAAGGACAAGAGTCCTTTACTATAGGATAAATTTAAGACTATAGTCTAAGACTAGATTAGGAACCCTATAGTAAGACGCTTTAATAACGCTATAACGTACTATACGGCTATTATAAAGGAGAACTAGAGGTTTAACGTCTTCTTAGCCCATATATATAGCTTAGAGGACCTCTTCTTATATACCCCTTTTGTTAATCCTAAACAATAGGTAGACTTTTAGTTTTTATATCTCCTAGCCTACCTATAAGTAGAGCTCTTTTGTTAGAACTTTACCTAATAGGTAAGAACTACTAAAGACCTCTTTAACAAAATCCGCTGTGTAGAGTAATTGCTTAATACTATAAAGCTCACAGAAAATTGCGTAAGTAGTAGCGGTAAATTATTGCGTATAAAGCGCGGTCGCAGTATAGGCTCTATAGAGTTAGGCTTAGGGAACAGAACCTAAAAAGGGCAACGCTTTTTTAAGTAAACTCCTAGGGAGACCAATTAAAAGCTAGATAGCTTAGGGGACCCCCTAGACGCTAGTGCTACGCAGGTAAGTTAAAGGACTATAGGCGGCTACTATAAGGAATACTAGAAGTAGGCTAATAAGGAGAAGTTAGCTTGGGCTTCGGAAAACCTAAAGCCCTAGTAGCGCATCTCTCTTAATTGCAACTAGGGCCTAATATAGAGGGAGAGAAGAAACGCATTATAGTATATATCGCAATAGATACGCCCTAGGGTAAAGTCCGCCTATATACTTTATATAATAATGGGTGCCAAATTAACCTTATTAATTAAGATGTCGTCTATAGGTTTAACCTGCCTATATGCTACACGCTACGTTTACGTAAACCTATTATACGTTTCCTTAATAGTAACCAGATAACAATCTAGGATACTTATAATTTAACGGTCACTACTAGCGACTCCTAGGGTACCTCTCGTACTATCGGCCCGCAGACCTTTTAGGGCGGCTTATTTAATAGTTACGATATAGTTCTTAGATGGGATTAGCTCGCGGAAGTAGATCTATTAATTAGCTTCTATTCTAAATAGTTTATCTAGGGTACTTTGGACCCTAAACGCCTCTAAATAGTTACCCTTAATGCTTTCCTAATAGATATTAAGGCTAGTGAAATAGTTTATTCGCTATAGCTAGAAGACTCCTTCTTTACGCCAGTCGTGAATATAATAGAGGACCTGTTATTATTGGCAATAAGTACCTATATAGACCCTCTGGATGTAGAGACACCGGTTATAAATATAGTAGAGGACCTGCCGTTATTGGCAGCGAGTACCTATAGAGACCCTCTGGTGCTGGCGCAGATTACTTATACGTAAGGGGGAGGTAATTAAAACTCTAAAACTATTAAGTATACTACAGCAGAGCTGTATATACTCTCTATGCGAGTATACCTATAAAACGTATATTAGCTGTACCCTTCTCTCTACTAGCTCCTGGAAGCACACTACTATATAATAGTTACTTTAACCTCCGTAGCCCCTAGCCTACCAGAGGTATATAAGGAGGAAATTAATGTCTTCTCTAATAAGCTAGTAAGCATACTACCGTAGAACTCTGAGTACGACTATGTGATCGACTTAGAAGAAGGCAAGACGCTACTATAAATGCCCCTCTACAACCTCTTATAGAAAGAGTTATAGATCTTATAAAAGTACCTAGATAGTGCTTTTAAAAAGGGCTGAATTAGGCCTAGCAAGTCGCCTACTAAAGCGCCTATCCTCTTCGTGCCGAAAGCAGACGGTATAATGTGGCTATGTGTTGACTATAGACGCCTAAATAAGATTATAATTAAAAATCGGTACCCCCTACTACTGGTCGGCGAGCTCTTTAATAGGCTTAGCTATGTGAAGATATTTATAAAGCTAGATCTTTGTAATATGTACTATAGGATTTATATTAAAAAGGGAGATAAATGGAAGACTATATTTAAGACACGCTACGGTCACTTTAAGTACCTAGTAATGCCCTTTGGTTTTACTAACGCCCCTATAACTTTTTAGAGCTATATTTATAAAGCTCTAGAAACCCTAGTGGATACTATCTATATAGTTTACCTAGATGATATTCTTATTTACTTAAATAACGAGGACAAGTATGTTAAGTACGTTAAGTAGGTACTATAACAGCTCCACGCTTAGGGCCTATACGCCAAACTATTAAAATATATCTTTTATACTAAGAACGTTAAGTTCCTAGGCTTTATTATTACCCCTAGGGGTATTGTAATAAACCCTAATCGCGTAAAAGCTATTAAGGAATGGCCTAAGCCTAAGTCCTATAGAGATATCTAGGTCTTCCTTAGCTTTGCCAACTTCTATAGGCGATTTATTTAGAACTACTTAGATACCGCATACCCCCTATATATATATCTTGCATAGGCACATCGCGACCTAATATTAGATAGGGAGAAGAAGAAGAAGCGCAAGTTAAAAGGGCCTACTAAATAGTATTAACCCTAGTCCTAGCCTAATAACGCGTAATAGGCGTTCTATAAGCTACGCGCTGCATTTATATAGGCTCCTTTACTTCGCCACTTTAACCCTAATTTACCCCTAATAGTAATTACTAACGCTTCTAACTATGCCTATAGCGGTATACTTCTACAGCCTTTAGGGTAGGGAGATTAACTCTACTGGCACCTAATCGCTTATTATAGTTAGAAGCTTACTAGCCTAAAAGTATAGTATAATACGCATAATAAAGAACTACTCGCTATAGTGTAATGCTTTAAGACGTGGCGCTATTACCTTAAATACGCCGCGCATATAACGCGCGTGCTCTATAATTATAACAATCTTAGGTACTTTATAACTACTAAGAGCTTATCTGCTCGCTAGGCCCGGTACGCTAAGGAACTAGCTAAGTTTAATTTTAAGATTAAATATAAGCTAGGTAAGATAAATCCTACTAATATACTATCCCGGCGCCCGGATTATGCTAAAGGCTTTAAAGATGGCAATAAGAGGATAATCCTTAATGCTATACTGCCTATATTATAGTAAAAGTTGCGGGTTATAGGCCTTGTGGGCGGCCCTAGTGCTATTATACTAAACTAGCAAGTAGTATACGTGTAGTATATAAGCGACCCTTGTAAACTTAGCGCCGGCGGATTAGAGCATCCTACTATTCTCTTTAAGACTACCTTAACCGGCCTGATGGCGCTTAACCCTAGGGAAGACCCCTTAGCCTAGGCTATGGTCCCCTATAACGACCTAGCGAGTTACCTATATATTACACGTTACTTTACTAGCACTAACTTTACGCAAAGTCTCGTGCTATAGTAAGAGGTAGTAGTAGCTGCCTTAGCTAAAACGGCGTT
>Ga0307515_10010490_pt1 | contig 17748 bp, 11 predicted proteins | sample 17_EM_MG_FD_194513 | JGI IMG/M metagenome (GOLD analysis project Ga0307515, IMG submission 194513) | Populus trichocarpa ectomycorrhiza microbial communities from riparian zone in the Pacific Northwest, United States - 17_EM | ecosystem: Host-associated > Plants > Roots > Unclassified | place... | reverse complement strand
CCCAATAATTCTAAGCAAAACCCATCCTATCCCACAACTTAAATCACCCACATCAGTTAGAGTTAGAGTTAAAGCTACAAGCTTGAACTATGCAAATTACCTGCAAATTTTAGGCAAGTATCAAGAGAAACCTCCTCTTCCTTTCATTCCTGGCTCTGATTATTCTGGGATCGTTGATGCTGTGGGTTCTGGTGTCTCACTTTTAAAGGTCGGTGACCGTGTTTGTTCCTTTGCTGCGCTTGGTTCCTTTGCTGAATTCATTGTTGCTGACCAGGCTGAATTGTGAGTTATAAAGTGATTGAACATTCATTTCTTTGATTTTTTTGTTTGATAGTTGTTAATGGAGATGTGTTTTGTTTGATTTTGATATTTGTAAAGGTTTAAAGTGCCAGATGGGTGTGATTTGGTTGCTGCTGGTGCATTACCCGTGGCTTTTGGCACCTCGCATGTTGCACTTGTTCATCGAGCTCAATTGACTTCTGGTCAGGTGGGTACTCCACAATTTGTTTTTTGTTCATTTCCATCCATGTCTATGTGTTTTGAGTTTATAACGATGATTGCTAGCGTACTCAATCTGGAAGTGTTTTCTAAGGCGATGTATGGGATTTTTTGTAGGTGTTGTTGGTTCTTGGTGCAGCTGGAGGGGTTGGTCTTTCTGCTGTTCAAATTGGCAAGGTTTGCGGGGCTGTTGTTATTGCAGTTGCAAGGTACTTACATTGCTTTTGTACTCCTTCAGATATCATTTATGACAATCATTCCTTTTGGTTGTTGTTGTTTTGGCGATGCCTATAGTTTTAGTATTATATTTTAATTTTAAGAAGTAGAACCATTTTGGGGTTGCATCCCTGGTTTTGACTATGGCAGGGGAGATGAAAAGGTGCAGTTTTTGAAGTCATTGGGAGTGGACCATGTAGTGGACTCGAGCAAAGAGAGTGTCATTGCAAGTGTCAAGGACTTCCTTAAAGCAAGGAAGCTCAAAGGGGTTGATGTTTTGTATGATCCTGTTGGAGGCAAACTTACTAAAGAAAGCATGAAGTTGTTGAATTGGGGTGCTCAGATTTTGGTTATTGGTTTTGCTAGTGGGGATGTACCTGTCATCCCTGCAAATATTGCTCTTGTCAAGGTACTTGTTTCATTTTCCTAATACTTGGATTACCTTATATCAATTCTTGCAATTTTTCGCTCCTTATGGTAAACCTAATCACCTATAAAGATGCTCTGTGAGATTCAAAATTAATATTGAAAGAAGGGAACAAGATTAGATAACAATAAAGGAGAGTTGGTTCATGACCAAACAGTTCAGAAGAACTATCCAACTTGTGTTTATTTACAATGTGTCATGGTTTTGCACTTCGAGTGGGTCAAGAGAAGGTCTAGTTTCAAGGAGTATTGGTGATGTATGAGGACAGAGGGAATGGTGTTGCATGTATTCAAGTAGCACCTGCTTTAAATCCTCAACTGTTTCAAAAATATATAGAAGTATTTGAGAAGCTTGGAGGACATTAGTCAGTGCAGAACTATGTTGAATACCAATTTTAATAAAATTAGCAGTTTTACTGCTGAAGCACTCCGAATTGGGCTATTTTCCTTTCAGCAGGTCTTTATTCTACCATTGTTTATATGATTGCACAATACAAATTATTCATGATGATATTATCAAGTTTTTAAATGTCCTCTTCTTTTTTTTTTTTCCAGAACTGGACTGTGCATGGACTTTATTGGGGCAGCTATAAAATACATCGACCTGTTGTGCTCGAAGATTCAATCCGGGAGCTGCTTTCCTGGGTGGCAAAGGGCCGGATTACCATCCACATTTCTCATACTTACAATTTATCAGAGGTCCAGAACTCCCTCTTTCTCTCTCTAATTAACTGAGCAAAATTTTAGCTTGAAGATGGTTTACCATTATGATTCACTGAACTAAATTAAACATTCTGAGCTCAATTCTCCTACAAATTGAGCTGGTAAAGGCAAACCAAAGTTCCTTATGGTTAAGCAGCATTCCAAGAACCAAGCAAATCCTATACACATGATCATGTCCTATGTAATCAATGCCAAACTCTAATGGATTTACATACCAAATTTCTACTGCTGTACATAGGTCACTCATGGTCATGTAACAGCATTTCCTGAATGAAGGACTAGGTTTGTGATAATATCTTCGTTTGGTCCAACATATGAATCTACCAACAAGAAGTCATCTACCAATCCAAGCATGGATGGACAGATCATTTGATGACATCTGTCTAACCCAACAGTGAGTTGGTAGTCTAGCATGTGTTAGATTCATGCATTGTCAGGTTCAATTCACAACTTGTTTAACTTCTTTTCCTGTTTGGGATCTGATGAAAAGAAATTAATCAACCCTCTGAAGCACCAAGCAGAACTATTTCACTGCAATAAGTTCTTTTTTCCTTTTATTTGGGTAAATCATAAATGATAAAAACAAGGAGTTCAAGCTTATTATTCCACTTTGCTTTGAAAATGCGGCAAGTTTATTGGTAGACTTGGTATGTTGTGCATTATATGGACAGACGTTTTGGTTTCTTGTCTTCATAAATCATGGATTTTCCACCATGCAAACAATGGTGCATTCAGTGACAATGTTGGTGTTTTGCCTTTTACAGGCCAGTCTCGCGTTTGCTGCTATTAAAGATAGGAAGGCAATTGGGAAGGTGATGATTACTATTGATGATGAAAGAAGTGTAAAATCTAAGCTTTAAGTCAATCAGGACTCAGATGGGATGGAATGCAGAATATATTCCTTTTTGCAGACTCTCCTTTTAAGTTACCCTTCAAGCAATTTTCTCATTTCTGTTTGATACAATTGCTAGCAACCACGAGGATGTTACTTGTTAGCAACCACGAGGATGTTACTTGTTGTCAATAAGGTAATTATCATGTAGTAGTCGTTGAAAAATGCCAAATAAGAGAATTATTATACCGAAAGAAAAATAAAATAAATATTGCAGATGAATATTGGTGAAATTGCATAAGCTTTGTTCCTGCATATTCACTATATCCAGTGTTTCGGATAAGTGTGTGTTTGATAACGTGATTTCAGGTGATTTTTAAAAGTTTTTTTTATTTGAAAATGTATTAAAATAATTTTTTTTTCATATTTATTTATTTATTTTTGGTACTAGCATATAGTTATTAGAAAACATTAAAAAATTATTAAAATTTAATGTTTTTTCATATCAAACACTTTTAAAACGTATGAAGTTTTAAACTCAAACTGTAAAGACCATTCATCTTTTTAGACGCAGCCCGCTGGAAATAATCACAACTGGATCGATCCTATTGCAGTTCCCTGTACTGATTGCTGTACCTATGGGGCCATCACAATGCTATTGTGAATGAATAATTGTTTCTTGGTTGAAGTTTCGAAAAGGATATATATTTCCTTTTTCTTTGGTTGTTACAAGGCACTGGCAACCATGTGATCACCAGTTTATAGCTGCACAATGAGGAATTAAATTATCAGAAATAAGTAATGATTTTGTTTTTCTTTTGTCATACAACAGCAAAAAGCCATAACTTTTTGCTTGAGAAACACAAGTAGGAATGCAATGACCAAAAATCTGTAAAGCCGAAGTTCGGAAAATTAAACGAAGTAATTGCTAGGATATGAATAAACCCGAATAATTTTTACCATGTTATTTGTTTGTAAAATCTTAATAGTTTATTAGATTTCATGTTGAATTCATCAAATAACTTCCCAATTATACAACAAAGTAAGAAAAATTAGTTGGAAACACCAGGCATGGAAACCAAAATTGATAATGGAGAACTCTACAACTGGTTGTTGGATTGTATTACAATTGTAAGGTCCCTCCATGGTACTCACATCTTTCGAAGGTCTTATAGAATTGTACTACCATGAAATATTCTTTCTTTTCTTATATAAATAAACCCCATGCTGTTGCGTGAGCTGTTTCTGTGCTACTGTTTTTTCTTTTCCTTTAGTTTTAGTATTGGTTTTGCTGTTCCCCTTTCGTAGCAAACATCCTGTCTTGTGCCTTCTATGGATTCCTCAAACGTTGAAAGGGCTCAAGATCGCAGAAGGATACAACAAGGTGTGGCTTCTAGCTTCCTATATAGCATCGTGTCAGACAATCTATCAAGACTAAGTGTCAAGACCCTCGTCAGATTCAAGTCGGTCTGCAAGTTATAATAATGCGTGATTCCCAGCCCTGGTTTCCAAGCCTTGCATCACAATAGATCGTGCAGTAATCCTCGATTCCTTCGATTTTATGAATTTGATTTTCAGCTCCATTCAAATCCCACAGACAGATCATATGTTTATAAATTTGTTTCAGTGGATACAGAGGGGGAATAAGCACGATTTTATTGATCTTAAGGTGCATGCCCCTATTAAACTCATATTGCCAGGTTGCTTTGCTTTGCTTAGCTACAGAAACACAAATTCATGTGTGTAATCCTAGCACTCATCAGCTTTTTGAATTGCCAGTTTGTGGAAGTAAAATAGTAGGATTCGGCACAGGAAAGCTAGACTCAAGAGTCCAGTTGGTTCTCCTTCTCCGATATCTGCAACACACCCAAAAAACAGAACAGAGTGCTCGGTTGGGAAGTAGGACATTCATGGAAGATTTCCACCATCCAGTGGAAATGTTTAGTCCTCCGGCCTTCGCAAATGAAACTACTTACTGGAAGATTGACCGCAGTTCAAACCATTACTCATCCTGCATATTGAAGACTTGTTGCTTATTCTGATTGGACACCGCATGTTCGAAATTCAACTCCTCCATATGGGAATTTGTGCATGGTAGAGACTTGAGATTATCTCATGTGGCAGTTTGGGAACTTAGGATCCCATGAATTGCATATGGCAAGGCAAAAAAGAAGAAGCATGATCCCCACAAGGGCAAGTTCTTTTACTGATCTTCTCATCTACTCTGCAGTGATGAAGAAAACATTTAAAGAGAAGATGCTACCTTACCCCTTATTGGTAAAGTCTTGCTTGTTTAAAGGGAAAATAAGCCACCTATAGGCAATTAGTTTACAGGGCTTTTTCTTAATCCCTTGCCCTTCTCTTTTCTTAGAAAATACCATGGCTTTTTGCAGTTCTTGTTTCTTTCAAGTTTTGTGTGAGGTGGTTTTATCTTCGAAGAAAGAATTACCAAAGAAGCATGTCAAATGGCTAACTTTAGAATCAAGGAAGCATTATAAGTTGATAGAATATCAACATATAAATAAAGAAGAAAGCCGTCATTTAATTGAACAAAACAGTGATTATAGACAAGGGCTTAGAATACAAGAATCATCTAAAAAGACCCATCAACAAAATTGGGAAAACTTAATGGCCGTTAACTTTGCTAAAAGTATAATGGCCCGAAAGAATAGAGGTTGTTCTCTGCTTCTTTTGATTGTTCTTACTGGTTCCCCTTACCCACTACTTCAGCTGAAGCAATTTGTGCCTTTGACCTCTTACACATCTTTCTTGCCTTCAATAATGCCCTCCTCTGGTTAAATGGGTGCTCTTTTTTCTCCAAATCTTTGACTGTTCTCGCTTCCGACAGGTCTGCGAAGGACTTGCATTTCCCATCATAAGACATTGCCAATCCTCTTCTCTGGGTTGGTCGAGAGTCTAGCATTACACCAAAAGAACCATACCCTCCTTCTCTGTTGAGATTCCTCTCCTTAGACATGACTTCCTCATGGCCTTGTTCAGTTTCATTGTTTGGAACAACCATAGAATTACTCTCGGAAGAGATTTTGGACGACTTCTTGTCTAAATCACCCATTATCAGCAAATACAAAGTAAACAGCAGCACACCGATTTTCTCTTTCACACTAGTCCTATTTATAGAGTTCCAAACTCAAATTTCCTAAAAAGTTCAGGTCTTTCCACAAATAGCACGGAAACTGGGAACCAACATCAAATCACTTTCCTCAAGTAGCACGGAAACTTAAAACTATCATCATTATGTCTCAGTAAGCATAAGATAATGAATGCATATACATACATAATTGAATCAATGAGCATCAGACAACATTGGAACTGATGCCAGGAATCCATCAACTTCTAGGCGGTCAAATTTGAAATAGCATCGGGATCGAATGACTAAAGCTTTTATATTTTGGTTGTCAATGATTTTAATTGGAAACTACTCAAAGTCTGCAGCTTTGAAAAACCAACCATTATTTGATCGAACTGATTAAGTTTAGTTGCATGTGCACACTAATCATTTTGCGATGATCATGTTAAAGGAACTCTATTGTATTGTGCTTACAAGAACAGTGCCTGACAGACACAAGAAGCATGAATCGCATAAAGCAACTAAAATCAAGCACGTATGACAACGAACCCAACCTGGCTGTTATCTGCCAGCGGTAAATTATTATAGAGGAAGGCATCAATATTACCCAAACACAGATTAATTAGGCGACATTCTTGCATCAATATATAAGCTTTCAGGTAATATCTTGCAGCGTCTTGATGATGGCTGATCAGCATGGTAGAATGATGAGCAGAAATTACAATAGGCTGGACACATTTTTTGTGTTTTCGTCGCATATAACGTAGAAAATCTCGCATGCTTTGAGTAGCTCTTTCCCAATCTTTGATACCCACGAATGAATAACAAGATGAAAACGTAATCATATAAGGTTTTCATGATGGTACCCAAGAAAAGAAACCATGGATGAGAGGAAAAAAGAAATAGAAAACTATGAAGAGTGAATTGGAGGGGTGTATGTGTAAGGGAACAGGTCGAAAGGCATGATGAGCGTCTTCTAGGCCTAGGACTTCCGAGCCGAGAGAGACTGAATATCTTTGTAACGATTGCAATGCCTTGCACATCTATACTATCAGAAAGTAAAAGAATGTACAGTATGTACTGGTGATTTTATTCAACATGAGTTGAATTCCTTAATCTAAAACAAACTGTCAAGTGCAAATTCAATAAGTTTCAAGAAACTGTACAAATAAAAAAATAATTAACAAAAAATTAAAAATAAAGTATTGATGAATAAAAATAAAGGGGAAAAAAAAAATACAAACATCTGAATATATTTTAGGTCAGGGGAGGAACTCTGATTTCTCGCTGTAACCTCCAAAAAGAAAAGTAAATGTTAGGTCAGGCCCAGGTGGCAAGAACTTGCTAGTAAATTAAAGAACTAACACTAACAAAATATTGCATATCATCAACGGAAAATTCTATCAGTGTTTAAATACTGATTTAGTCCAAAATAAATTTATCAATAGAATTATATACGGGGTCATGTTATCAGAAAAACCCGATGAATTTGGGTCCTTTAAACATGTGTCATCGATGATTTTAATTTTTTCGGTCAATCTTTTAGTAATATAATCATCGATGGATTTATAGATAAAAATATCACGCCAAACAAAAAAATTAACCACATTAATTTCTTCTGTAAATCCATCAATAATTATGATATATTACTAATAAAATAAACCATTAGTAAGTCAATAAGTGATGATATGCATGTTACTGACAAAACTAAACTATTGGAGAATTTAATAGTGACAAGTCCTATAATTTTTTTCCAACTCTTCGAAGATTGATCACAGATACCAGTAAGGGTTTCCAACAACTACTCGAGGATATTCATTTTATCCCTTAGTTTGGTTGTCTCAACCCTAAGTTGGATTGTTTTAACACTAAGTCAGATCGTCTCAACTTGATCTATTCTTGTACAATTGCTTGGATGACTGTAGATTGTTGGCTCGATCCTGATTGCGAGGTCCCTATGATCGACCCACCTGCATATACTCGACCATAGTGTTTGTAGATATTGTAAACCTGATTTTTATCGAGTCCACCAGTAAATTCAACCTCCAACCACAAATCCGAACCAAGTTCCGGATGGGTTGAAGGATCGTTCCTATATCTCTTATGCAATCAGGTGTTATATGTATCCTGAAAAAAAAAAGTTAGCAAATAAAAAAAAATAACTTAATTTATTGAAATCCAACTTACCATGAACTTATGGGCTTGACTATCCACGAGTTGTTGCATCCCTTTTCGACAGCCCTCGTTCCACGAGTAAGTTTCAACAAAAAGCTCCATCGGTCTTGGATCGAGATCAAACATTGTAGCATACAAAAGGAAGCTACTGCTAGTTAAATATTTTCATATAATACAATAGTTTTTTTTAAGAAAATTATCTTATAAAACAAAATCTTACCATTTGTTTTACATGCAAAATAAACAAAATGAATCCACTAATATGCGTGGTAATGGAACCATGAACCATGAATCTTCTTGGTTTGGTTCTTCGAATCAGATTGTAACTATCATAAGAAACACTTGAACATCACGTGCTGAATATAAGTGTCCCAAATACCCTGAGATATGCAAAGGTCTAAAATCCTTCCACACGGCTACATCTTCCTAGCCTGAAAAACCTTTATCTTTTGCATATTTCTTTAATCTTTTCCGGGCCTCTTATCAGAAATCACGTAACCTAGTTCAAAGAAAAAAAAATTGGTTAAGATAATAAAAAATAAAATTTTAACATTTTTTTTAAAATATCACAATTTGAACTCAAACTTACCTAATAGTGTTGTGATTCTCTTACACTTTTCTAGCAACATCGTGGTTAGCCTCCTCACAATAAAAATTTTCCTTACACGTCAATTTCATAGAACAACTAATTTATTAATTATCAAAAACTAACCGAATTAAATATTAATTTTTTTTTATGTATGTACTAACCTTGCATTTCATGAACCAAATATCAATCATAGGCTTCCATTCAAGATTTTTGAAAACTTGACTCCACTTTCATCGACGATGTTATCGTATGAGTAGTCTCTACATTTGTAAACCTAAAATTCTGTTTGTTCATTGAAATTAATTATTAAAAAATTATCCATTGTTGTTTATTTTTTTTATTATGCAAGAAAGGAAAACAAACTTACATGCTGTGGTTGAGCTTCCTCTAAGCAATATACTTCTTAATGTATACATCCTGCTTAGAAAGGAAACCCCCTTTGTGAGTCGCCCTTGTACTCGACGAGTTTGCGTCGAGAGAGGGTGCCTATGCCTAAGGTGTTTGGTCATGGTCGACACCTAACAACTCATGCTCATCAGAAGCGTTGCTAGAAAAATCAGTAGCGCTCCTATCTGTATTACTCTCTAATGACATTCTCTTTGTCATCTAAACAAATATGATAAAAAAGTAATAACATTATCACTATATCCTATTTTAAAAAACATTGACAACACATTTGTACGAGAGACAATCCAAAATTTTAAAACCTACAAATACTCATCAATAAATGAAGCCACAAACTAGTTGATTTTATTTATAACTAATTTTTAATTTATTTATTTTGAAATCTACGTTGACAATTACAAGTTGCGAATAAAAATAAAAAAAGCATTCCAAAAATGTTTTTTTTCCCATGTAACCTAAATATTTAAATTACTAAAATTAAATAAGAACCTATGAAACTCAATTAATATGTTAACATCCTAATATGTTGTACAACTAAACCATCAAAACAATAGGAACCTTAAAATATACTCTCATTTAACCTAAACCTATAAACTCCCACAAATCAATTTCACAACCTCATATTAACAACAATAACATTACTAATTTCACAACTAATACATCATACCCTCCTCTCAAATTGCTAAAATCAATTTAAAAATAAAACTACTATATGAACCTTAAATAACAAAATATGAATCAAATTAAAAAAAAATAATCACTTCTCTATACAAGAGACTATCTAAAATTTTAAAACCTGTAAATACACATCAATAAATGAAGCTACAAACCAGTTGGTTTCTTTTATTACTAATTTTTAATTTATTTATTTTGAAATCTATGTTGACAATTGCAAATTGCAAATCAAAATTAAAAAAAAACATTCCAAATGTCACAGGAAGGGGCGACGTCAGGCACTGGCGCACTTAATATGTGATCCTCATAAGAGGTATGTTGTTGGATGGGAAAGAGTTTTGAGTTTAATCATAAAATTATGAATAAGGTTCATGAGTCGCCACCTAGTATTATGGTTACTAGGAAACCTATGGTCTACGAGAGTCTGAGTAAGGGACTGATTATGCAAGGGGAAAACTTATCACCCCCAGTGCATCCTATCTAAGGTAAGCTGCATTGTTGTTTGATTGTTTTTCTAGGTCAAATTCTTATCCATTGATCTTTTTCCAAGGTCTAAGGCAGATCTCCCTTCTTGAGAGATTCTCTACCTTATTGGTTTCAATTTTAAGAGTTCTAAAGTTCAATTTTTAGCATCACATTTATTTTGCACTTTATATTTTTAATATCTGAGGGTGTAATCTATTGTGTAGTTTTACATCCCAAAATATTAAAGTCTACGTCTAAACCCTAATATAAAATGAATAAAATGATTGGTGTAGGGTTTTTGATATTTTGGTCAAATCCTAATGGATAATCATTAACTGGTTATGATATTAATTTTTTTTTTTGCTTTTTTAAAACATAAGAAAGATGCATTTTTTTATATGAAAATATGCTTGGAAAACTTTTTAGGATCTAGTCGTATGGATGATAACAAAATATTTTTTTTGTTTTTTTTTAAAGGAGATATTAATTTAAAAGTTTATAGATTTTTTTTGAATTTTAAAATTCTTTTTAAGAAATGTTTCGGAGAAAACCAAATATTTTAATACTGGATCTATATCTTATAGTTTAAAAATATAACCTAATATTATGCAAAACTGGTAGAAAACATGTGCTAAAATCATAAATTTTGCTTTTTTTTTTAAAGGACTTTTGAATTCTTATTATTAAATATATGAGCTGGGCCCAGTCCAGTCAACTGGGTCGAACCCAGCCGGGTCTAGTTAGGCTGACTGGCGGCCTGACAAACCTAGCTCTCTTGTTTTTTTTCTATGTTGGACCCGACCTAACCATCTAGACTGGGCTGAAACAGGTCCAATTCAAGGCCCACGTGGTTGCTAGCCCATCCCAGTGACCATGTGAATTATAATTCACGCTGTATGCAGAACAAATTATCCTTTAAGATGCAGTGACTCCACCGCAGGTGGAGGATGAAAAGAAGAGAGGGAAGGGAAGATTGCTTGGCGTGGGGCCAATGCAGTTGGTGGTCTGACTAGGAGGTTGGCGTGAGGTTGGTGGAGAGAACCACGAACAGAGAGGGAAAGAAAAATGGCATGAAAACTATGAAGGGGGGGGAGACTGGTTTTTTTTCAAATTTTGCACCTATTTTCTCCTCACTCAGGTCATGAAATCTACTCATATTTATAAGAGGTGGAAAAAGGGATGTTTCGTCTCTACTGGTGCCAAATCTTGACCCCTGATTCGACACAAAAGCATCTCAACCTTTAGCTCAAAGTAGCTATCATGAGCTGTCAGATTTGTTGCAGGAAAAGGGTTGGTCGGGTTGGCCACTTCGGGGCGGTGCCATAACCACGATGGTGTCAACCAGCCAGAACAATCACACTGGCGTGTAGCCAAGTGTCAGATGATCATTTTCATGTGAGTTGTGTCCAATTTGATGGAGAGATAAAGCATAAAACACCTCAGGAAGGAGGCCACTCGAGTAGTTTCTCTAGAGAAGAAGATGAATAGTCAACCTCAAAACGACACTGTTTTGGTTAAATTTCATTTTAGTCCTTTGATTTTTTTATTTCTCTCAATTCCACCCTTGATTGACTTCAAACTTTCAATTTTGTTCAATTTTCCCCTTGAAGAACTTCAATTTCAGCCCTAGATTTTAGTGTATTTTTCAAATTAGTTCTTGGTCTTGGATTTATACAATTTGACCCTCAATTGACTATTAAACTTTCAATTATCTTTAATTTCACCCCTGATTTCAATCAATTGGATTCCTATAGTTCGTCGACTTTTGCCAAATGATATTTGACTGTGAATTTATTTAATTTAGCTCTTAATTGACCCAAAAACTTTGATTTTCTTGCAAGTTTACCTATGATTTCAATCAATTGACTTGATAAAAATTAAATATGGTCTTCTAAAATTCTATTTTTCTTAATTAAGCTCAAATTGTGCTCCTAAACTTAATGTTTCACTAATGAAGCCCCTAATAAAATTAATTTGACCTTTTTAAAGTATAATTAAGTTCTTGCTCCTAATTAAATCCTTTAATTTGACCTAAATTAATTCTTAAACATAATAAAACTTTAATTTTGCCCATGATTAAATCAAATTGACCTATTAAAAATATAATTATGTCCTTAGGCTTAATTTGATTTAATTTGATTTTGAATATGCATTATCTCTTTAATTTTGAGGAAAATAGGGTATAATTAAACTCTCAATTCCATTCAAAATTGCAGTATGATTTTTTCTACATGTGAAATCCTCCCAACTTGCTGTTGCAAAAATATTAGCCCTCTTGCTATCATTATTTTATTTATTTTTATTTTTTATTTTGAAAATAAAAAAGAATTTAGGGAATAACTCAGAAATGAGTTATGACACCAAAACTGTTTTTTTCCATGTAACCTAAATATTTAAATTACTAAAATTAAACAAGAACCTATGAAACTCAATTAACATCTTAACATCCTAATATGTTTTACAACTACACCATCAAGATAATAAGAACCTCAAAATATATTCTCATTTAACCTAAACCTATAAACTCCCACAAATCAATTTCACAACCTCATATTAACAATAATAACATCACTAATTTCACAACTAATACATCAAACCCCCTTCTCAAATTGCTAAAATCAATTTAACAATAAAACTACTATATGTTACCATTCAATAACAACCGAGGTATATCAAATTATTCAATCACATAAAACACAAGAAGACATTCCTTTACACTAGAAGAAAATTCATCCAAAGTTCCAAACACATGTTTTTATATACTTGTTTCATCCAAAGTTCCAAACATATCCAAAATTTATCAAACACAAGTTCCAATCAAATAACCCAAACCATAACAATTATCAATTCATCATAATTAACAATTTACCATAAAGTTGTAAGAACATCCAAAATATTGATTTACTAGCCTCAATTTATCTCCTTCAGGTAAAATGCTTCTCGATCATTCAATAATTCTATCGTAACTAGCCTTACTCAGCTCATGATCTGACTTGATAGTGAACACTTGTGCAATGACCAATAATTTATTATGATTTATGCCCTCATCCCATAATGGTTCATCAAAATCTTTCAAAACTTCAAAAAACCTAGCTATATCTATATTTGGTTTTTCATCTACAATTAAACATTCATCTGCATAATCCTAATTCATTCTTATTGCATCCATCACCATACTCTTATAACAATTACTATTATCATCTACAACTTCATGCACGTTGCTAAAATTAGAAATTGATTCAATTATCCTTTCTACAATAGTCTCATACGGAACATAGGGTTCTATATGTGCAAATCAACACAAACATTTTTCTCTGAACTTTTTTTTGTAGAAGATGCATCGTAACAACATCTGGATAGAGAAAAGTTTTATTTTTACACCTCTTATATGAACATATAATACCACATCCACTAATATTTTTGGTTTAGATGATGCATAATTAATAAAACCCTCAACCCCATTACAATAATTCATCCTACGTAACCCATTGGATGAAACTCAATATATCTAAGAATGATCATCAATTACTTATATGAAATCTATATAGAATATTGATGACAATATATATTAATTAATAATGTGAACTAAACAAATTATTAGTACCTAGTTAATTAGCTATCATTGATTGGATTTAAAATTATTCAATATATTTTAATAGTACCTTTTAATGATTATCAATTTTCTCTAAAAAATTTAAATTCTTTCAAATTTACCTAAATTCTCAACTTACCAATAAACTTGATAAAATATGAAACGTACCCATTATTTATCGATGATATTTTTTTTATTGGTATTTTCATTTGTATTTGATAATTTTCTGGTAGTGTAAGGCTTAACAAGTCATAGTTAGATTAGTTTGCACTTTACCATAGAATAATCATATGAATAATCACCATGAAAATCAATACCAACAATGTTTTATTCTTCCTTCTTTTTAAATAACTTTCTTGCTCTACTAGCTCTCAATCTAATCTAGTTCCAGGAATCCATCAATGAATGATTAAATTAATTGCTCTCCTATCAACATGATCAGAAGGGAAAAACAAATGAAAAAACAACCATCCATACTTATGGTTTAATTATTTAATAAACAATAATAAAATGTTGTGTAATATTAAAAATAGAAATGAGAATCTGAAAGTAAATAGAAAATAAATTTATATACTTTAACTTCTAATGGCTAATATTCTCTTTTGACCTAAACACATACTAAGATAATCTAACCAATCAAATTGATCTTTTCTTAATTCTCCACCTATTTATCCCAATGACCCCCAACAAATACAGACCCCATGCATGAGTTAATCAATACATTTGGTAATACCCACTGTCTTCTAAATTTAAAAAGATTTCGTTTAAACTATTTTTCTAAAATTCAAAACTTTTGCTCTAATTTTCATCTCATTTTGATTTGTGATCTAACAATGCTTCTTATTATTGTGCTTCACCTTCTACTATCCAGTCTCACTCAACCTATCAAACATGCAGAAACCAGTTATGAAGCTTATTGCATCTCACAACTAAAAAGTTAGGAAAAAGCAACTGAAACACTGATAAAAATATATTTCATCAATAATTTTGCAACTATCCAGTCCCACTCAACCTACCAAACATGGAGAAACTAGTTATGAAGCTTATTACATCTCACAACTAGAAAGTTAGGAAAAAGCAATTGAACTAATAAAAATATATTTCATCAATAATTTTGCAACAAAAATGATGACAACATTTCCTTCAGTAATTTCTGACGAAACTGGTGACAAAATAAAAAAATAAAAAATCATTAAAATTTTTGTCAGCAACACCAATGAAAATTTCATCGATGATTCTAAATGAATTAAAACATGAAAGTTTCTCTTATCCCGACCATTTTTCTTTTTTTCTTCTCTTTCAAAACAAAGGCCTCTTTCCCAAAGTAATTAGCAAATTTGGCCACCCCTTTCACAAATTTATAAGTGTGGGAAATCTGAATGTTGAATATAATTGGTTGTTTGGAATAAATATTTAAATTAATGGAGTTCAAATTTGCTTAACTAGAAAGTAAATTGGAGAAAATCTAGGTCAAATTGTTATGTGTTTGTCGGTATGAATGTAAGGAATTAGGTGTTGAGCATTGGATCGAAGTTGTGGAAATGTGAAACCTCTATGTTAAAACCCTAAATTGATAACGTGAATATTAATTATTGGCTTGTGATATGTTGGGAATTAAATTGAAATGAAAGGATTTAATGTAATGGCATGAATATTGATTTATAGATTGTAATATTAATTGATGTTTATAATGTGTTTGGATATTAACTAGGATTTTGGATGTATAAAGATTCAATGGTTACACCTTAATTGGTGGTGTGAATATTAATTAATAGTTGTTATGTGTGTATAAATGTAGAATTGGTTAGCTTTTGGGTGATTTTGTTTGCGAAAGTAACATGGAAAAGTTGGAAACCTTGATTTAAACTTAGGTATTTTTTTCCTGTTTTAAACTTAGCCAGAGATCATTATAATCTAACAAATTGAATTGAGTCCAACTATATATTTATATATATATATATATATCCCACAAACAATCATCAATTACAATTAACAATAAATATAAAGGAAAGCCATTTTTCCGAACCGGTTTCAGTCCATGTTCATAGTAGTCATTCAAAAAGAGATATGGAAGGAACTAAAAACAAAACACTATTTTCCATAGCCCCAAAAATCCATCATCTCCCCACGTAACGGGAGCTGATTAATTGCGTGCGCAGATGGTGCGTTACTTGCATCATCAAACCTCACCCCTTTTGCAGAATCTTCATTTCCTAAATGAGAAGTGACAATCCTATCAAGCATAGCCCATTCATTCAAGCCCTGGTGATCTTCTCTTCCTGCAACCATTTGCTGAGGTGCTTCACAGGTGCACACCTCTAGTCCTGGCTCACAAGCGTGGTACCTCAGACTTTCACTGCCACTCTCGCAATCCCTAGCGCCTGACATGAGCTGCTTAACCATGACCGGTGGTTCCTTAGGGAGACCCGAGTAGTGGTCATAACCTAAAGACTTATTAGGTGGCATTAGGGTTTGGGATTGGAAGAGAGAGTATTGATGAGGTGCTGCCATGTGAGGATAGTGAAGCTCTAGCTCAGCCTTGCTTAGTACAAAGGGTTGTTGAATATTTCCATGGTTATGGTTTTGACGGAGGGAGTATTGGCTGTCTCTGTGCATGAAAGTTCGAGATTGATTGGTGCTTGACGAGTGGAGTTGTTGGTCAGATGAGTTCATGCTTGTAGTTCCTCCTTCACCACTGACCTTGAATAGATTCTTCTTTTTGAACACCCTGCATACCACCCAGCCATCTTCCTGCACATGCATACAAAACAAATATCTTAACAAGAAGCCATGCCTTAATCAACATGTCATGAAGTTGATTCACTGAGTTGTAATGCTGAGGTGATAGAGAGATCGAGTACTTACACCAAGGTTTCCTTGAGCATCATCGCCATCTTCAAGCCTATACTCATGCATGATCCAGTCAGTCTTCTGGCCATGAGGAGCTCTTCCTCCATAGAAAACAAGTGTTTTCCTCATACCAATCTTCTTGTAGCTGTTCCTGATGCACTTATCCCTCCCTGTTGCCTTCCAAAACCCTGCATTCGTTGCTCTATTGGTTCGTGACCCAGTCGGGTATTTCCTGTCCTTGTGACAGAATAAATACCACTCGTTCTGAGGCGCTGACCCAATTTTACATCTCTCTGCACACACATCCATGCATCACTATATATAGTAAAATCATCAAGTTCATCATAGATAGTATAAATCTTTAACTTATACGCACATGTGCTTGATGTAAAATACAATTTTAGAAACTACATATATATATATATATAGGAACAGATAACCAAATCTACAAGGCATAGCGCATCACATATATAATATTGCAGCCGCAACATCCCCGTGCAGATGACGGACTCATAATCAGATGAGTGGCATATAGAATCACATTGGATCAGTGTATTCTCTTACATGATATATGTATTATTCTCTGTGTCATTAAATTTAATAATTAATAATTCATTCTATTTTTTTTTTTTTTTTGCCTTGGACGTTTTTCTGATTCTCCAACTTCTACCTAGCGGAGAATTTTATGGTGTGGAAAATATTTATTTCTACCATATAGAAAACACTTGTTTCGTTTTTGAGGTGACAAAACATGCATCCTCTATTATTTATAAAAATCTCTACTCTATCCTACATGTAATTTATATTAGTACAAGAGCTCCATTACTTTTTCTCGAGGATTTAATCTCTCTCTATACATTTCCACCTATTTTTTAATGTTGTTGATGAAAAAATAATTACAAGGTTATGAACAAGACAATCACTTGCTCATCCCATGTAATATATTACATGAAAATATATTAAAATCGATTAGGGTAAATACAATTTTTCATCCAAGTTATATATATATAAAAAAAAGAAAAAGCTTAGAGAATTATTTAGACAAAAAATGTTTTTGAACCTACTTTTCAATTTCCAAAGTGAGAAAACAGTCTTACACATTCACTAAATAAACACATTTTTTATGCAAAAGGAAAGGAAGTAGAGAAAAAAATGAAGATACAAAATGAAAAAATATTCTCTACAACTAAACGGGCTCTAATGTTTACTTATTT
>Ga0307515_10010489_pt1 | contig 17749 bp, 16 predicted proteins | sample 17_EM_MG_FD_194513 | JGI IMG/M metagenome (GOLD analysis project Ga0307515, IMG submission 194513) | Populus trichocarpa ectomycorrhiza microbial communities from riparian zone in the Pacific Northwest, United States - 17_EM | ecosystem: Host-associated > Plants > Roots > Unclassified | place... | reverse complement strand
AGCTGAAGGAGGACTACAAGTCGAAGGTGAAGCTGAATGTTTGGGCTTTGCGAGACGAAATGTCAGCTGTGAAGTTGAGGGATTGCGAGAATGTGCAGGAATACGCATCGAAGATCCAGGGGTATGTCAACGACTTCAACCTCGGTGCGGAGGGTTCGACCGGTACGATGCCAAAGAGCGAGCACAGCTACTACCTGATGCAGGGTATACCTAAGGATGATGATTGGAGGTTTTTCACCCAGTTGATGTACGATAAGATCGACACCATGGCCAACAAACCGGAGGAGATTGTCACGAAGATGAAAGCCCACGAAGCGCGATTACAGAAGGACGACGATTCAGAGGTGGCAGCCATGTTCTCAAAGTTGCAGACGAAGAATGAGAAGCGGAATTCAAAGCACTCTCGGAAGTCCCAGAAGTCCCGTGGTAGTGGCAGCGAGAGTGATGGTAGTAGTTCGGAGAGTGAGAAGCATCGCCGCAGGAATTGGAAGGATACCGAGGAATGCTACAGATGCCATCGGGTGGGGCACATTGCGCGGTACTGTCCAAGCACTGCACCGGTGGAGAGCGGAGCACCGACAGAGACAGCAGCAGTGGCAACGACGACGACGACATCAATTGAGAACTATTCGATGACAGTTACGACCGGAGAGAGCCCATTGAAGGAGAGCTGGTACTTGGATTGTGTTACCACCTCTCACGTTTGCGGAGATCGGCAAGAGTTCGTACGGTACACACAGTACGCCAATAGAGATGAGCGGGAAATTCACGACTTTGCTGCAAGGGCTGCAGGCAAGGCCATCGGATATGGAGACGTGCGATTGAGGCTTCGGCTGCCAGGATACCGCCGAAATCATGAGGTTGTTGTGAGAAATGTCTTACATATCGAAGGAGCACACAACTCACTGTCACAAACACGGCTGATGGATCGGGGGTTGCGGATTGTGCCTGTCAAAGGCTACGGAATCAAGATATACGACAAACCGCCGGCTGAGAGTACTGGTGAAGGTCGAGGTTGTCTTGTGGGCGTGGCACGCCAGATCGGAGGGTTATTCCGGCTGGATGTGAAGGTTGCAGGAAAGAGATATCGAGCAAGAGGATAAGAGCTCCAGGCACGGTTGATTCCTTTGGAGGAGTTGTAGGCACGGTTGGTCATTTGGGAGGAGCTTCAGGCAAGCTCTATCTTTGCTTTCTTTGTGGATTAGTCTCACGGTCGCGATACCGCTCTGGAGGAGTGTGGGGACGGATCTGAGTGCGGTCATCACTTGGGTTGGTTTAGGGTTGTGCGCGGCGGAGCCGCATGCACTTTAGTTCTTGTGTACGTGTCAATTAGACTTAGTGAGAGTCAGTGAGTTTAGGTCAATAGAGAGATTCAGGACAATGGACACCGGACACCGTACAACAAACATAGATAGTACTTTGCCGAATACTAGTCCCAAATAAAACTAACTCCAAATTTAGTCTGAATTGATCAACTGTGCCCAGAGATTCTTTGGAAGCAGGGTCTGAGATACAAGTTCTCCCAACCGTATGGCGATCAAGTCACTCCTCCACCCAATCAGCAATATGCTTAGTTTTTATTTGCTGTTGTTAATTAATTATGTGAATTTCCACTCACTCCTTGTAGTCTGCCTACCACTATTCAATTCTGAAATCTTGTTTTCCTATCAATTCCTCAATCCTTATCCTTATATCAAATTCCTACCCCTTGTCCTTCTAACAATGTTCTTATTGATTTCTTCATGACCATCTGTCAACCAATGTCTTGATACTCATCCATCGAACAAGTCAGTGAACCTTGTCCATTTAGCATTTCAGCATCTGTATGCCTCAGTTGCCAACAGTCTCCATCTCATTTCCTCTTTTGGTCTATGTTCCAGTCTCTGTCTGTGTCCCTTCTAGTCACATCAGGTCACAAGTTCAGTCTCCATATTGCAGTCTGTATCAGTCTCCTGCAGTCTCTATTCCATCTGTCTTGTGGAACATGTCCATCCCACCTTCAAGGGTACCCTAATCTGTACCAATCATATATGTGTTCAATGCAATGTCCTGTTTATCAGCATTCCATCTTTCTTCTTCAAAATGCAACTTGTATAACACTCTCTAACAAGGCCAGGGTTGCCCTTGGTCAAGAGATGTGATGCTGTATTCCATATCCAGCTTATTTCTGTGTAATTTTCCATCGCATTCTCATTGTGCATCTCAACGACATAGTCTCGATATTATTCAGCTTCAGACTGCATCTGCATTATGTTCTAATCTCATGCCACTTACTCTCTCACTGAAACTAACTCTCATGTTGACATGTCACTAACTGTATAATCAATTGTTCTCATAGTAGATGGTTGTTCCTGTCGAAGTTGCAGACAACCTCTAATGTTGTTTCATCATGAATCTTGTGATCTCACTTCTTTACAAATTTTGGTTCAAATATCTCAGCAATATCAAATCTTATTCAAGTTTGTCAAATCACCAATGTGCTCAGCCAGATAACATATTGGGATTAGCATGTTAGTCTGAATCTCACTAGACCAAACAAAACATGTCTTGCTGTAAGGTAAATGAACATTCGTACAAGAACCGACATACATGTGGCTGTGCCATAAATCCCTGAACCAATCCACATGTTAGCCATACACAGATAAGTCTCATATATAATAAATACACACATATATTGCCAGTTTTCCTACAATGATTGCCTCTCAAATCCTTCAAGTTGGAACTGGAGTACACAATTGAAATATGTTGTGTAACAATGAAAGGGGTTACAGGGAAGAATAGAGATAATGACGTATCTGGACTGGCTGAGATAATTGCCATGACCCTTGTCATTGCTTAGTATTGTGCAATGCTGAATATTGTAAATAGATATTGTACAGCTCAGCAAATGATGTCAATGTGGGTGATATGGCCACTAGGCAAGCAAATGGCAGTAGTATTAATGTAACTTCTCTTTGTAAGAATAGAACTGATTATATTCCACATATGGCAATTTGTTTCAATACTTATCTGTGACATTGCTCTGATTATATTGAGGAGCAAAATCATGAGCAGTGTGGCAGAAATCCCGGCTCAGGAGATCCCACACGGTAGCTTCCTTAGGAAGCTCCGAAAATGGAGGTTTCGTTTTGAGGAGTGTAGGGAGGGTGTAGCCATAGTGAGGTAGGTGATTGCCTAGAACTAAGAAACAAAAGAGAGAAGAAGGAAAGAGATGAGATGATGATTGGTACGTGATTGGTGAGGACTGTGCATCGTGGTGTCGGATGCCGTCCAGCAAAGAATTTTCAACCTTGTTGATGGCCTGATGCAGAGCCACGATAACCCTAACCCCGTCACGTACCCACTGAATTGCGTGGCTTTGCAGTGGTGGGAGCCGTGTTCCCACCTCAGCAGATAAGCCCATAGGCTCAACTTACTACTTGAGAACTAAAGATGATTATGAAGAATGAAATGTCCTGCGAGCATGGTGCAAGGAAGGTTCAGTAGGAACTGGATTATGAGGAGATGGTAATTTATTGAGGACATACCATTTCATTACTTAGTTATTAATACATTCTAAAACACATCTGAATGTAATTGTATAAAACAGATAGTTCAGCTTCTGAATGCCCGCCTAATTTCACAATTGATACATGGCTGTCTCAGCCAACAAATATTCCATTCCAGACCTGCCTGAAATGGAGTTATTAAAGTACCAAGGTTGGACAACATTGTTCATTGTGACAACATGTGTTTTCATTTCAGCTATGCCAGAAGCACTGGTGGGAGATGAATTATGACATTGCAAAATCATAGCATCAGTTGCAACAGCGATAATATCGATCAGCAGATTGTAAAATGGTCTGCAATCCACATACCAATCTTCCTGAATCTCAGATCGACGATATCGAAACTGCTATTATCTCCCTGACATTTCTTAGCCCCTGAGGTACTAAGTGAAGTGTTTACAGTTGCAGCAACACAATTTACAGGCGCACCAGAAAGCACCTGCTGTTACAGAGGTACTTTCATGATTCTACGATACTTGACTTATTGGAGAGGCATATTGTGACTCAGCTGAGATCTCTGCAGTGGTCTCCAGAAGATTTCGAGAGCAGCTAACCCCTCTGCACAACATTGTGGGAGATCTTATGCCTTGTGTGGTATTCTCACAGCTGTGATACTCAGGGTCCCATAACCATAAGCCATTTCATCATCATATTGATCTGTTACAATCACAAGAAGATTCACCACATCATATTATGGGTTACATTATCTATCAATAGTTACATACATATGAAGATTCTTTCATTCTGGCTGCAGAATGTACTCGAGTGCAATTGGAGATAACACTGGGAGATGCCAGCTGACTGATTTGAGCGATACACATGGAGGCTGAAATTGGGCAAGTTTGGAGATGCAGTTGGAGGCCATGATCAAGTGAACTGATAGATGCACTTGAAGCCCATGATTATGTGAAATCAGAGAGGAACTTGGAGGTCACAATTATCGTCTATCAGAGGCCATTGGCAAGTGAGTTGGGAGATGAACTTAGATGCGATGATAGTGTGAACAAGGAGGTCATGATTGAGGTAGTTCGAAGATGCCCTGGTAGGTCGTAATCGAGCTGGTTGGGAAATTGACTTGCAGCACATGGTTATGATATCTCGGACACTGGGAGTTAGCAAGTTTCGGGATGCACTTGGAGGCAGTGATCCAGCGGATGTGGAGGAGGACTGGATTGCCATGATCATGCTAATATGGCGGCCATGCTCGAGTAGATTTGGGGAAGCATTGCAGGCCAACATGATGTGACCTCAGTGATGGTCCTGGAGGGACCAATCCAGGGATATTTGAGGTGTACTTGTTGGTGGTCAATCTGGAGGAAATCAACCTGCAGGTGGTCAATGTACCAGTGCTTGACGTGAAAGTAGTAGTTCTGGATGTAGTCAATTTGGAAATAGTCAATTTCAACACGGTCGATGTGGAGGTGGTCAATCAAATGGTGGCGGATCTGGAGGTAGTCAATTACGAGGTAGTTGATCTGGAGGTGGTCGAGCTGGAAATGGTCGTGCTGGAGGTGGTCAAGCTGGAGGTCGTCCAGCTGGAGGTGGTCGAGCTGGAGGTGGTTGATCTGGAGGTGCTTGATCTGGAGGTGGTTGATATGGAAGTGGTTCATCTGGAGGTAGTCGATCTGGAGGTGGTCGACCTGGCGGTGGTCGATCTGCAGGTGGTCAATCTGGAGGGGGTCAATCTCGATGTGGTCGATCAGGTAGTGATCAATCTGGACGTCGTCAATCTGGAGGTGATCAAACTGGGGGTGGTCATTATAGAGGTGGTCGACCGCAAGGTAATCGACCTGAAGGCGGTCCATCAGGAGGTGCTAGTTCTGGAGGTGGTGACCTTGAAGGGGTGTGCATGATGAGCTGTGACTCAATTTGATGGGCAACCTATAATCGTGGGAATTTTCAGAGCTGTGTACAACAATATTTGCCAAAATGAACAGTGAGAGTTGCGAGATGTGGCATGTGTGACTGTGTGGGAGCAGTAGAAAGTGATTCTTGGATTGATGCTGTACTGGGTGTCAAATGATGGGTATGGAATGGAGGCATAGAGTGGGAATACTTAAATGTATGTTTTGAGGTAATGGTAGAGTTGAGGACAAGAAGGAGAGAGATGAAACGGGAACAGCAAAATGATAATGGCAAACTGGAAATTCACAACATTTCGTGTGCAAGTCTAATTATCATTTCCAATACTGCAGGTACTACTCCCAATGGTATGGGTAGCAACACCAATTCAAGCTATTTTCCACCCTATCTGGAAAGCTGTACCCATAATTTCCCACATCACCTCATATCCATTATATTAATCCCATTGTCATCCTCTATCAATCCTTTGCATCTGCAACCCTACCATCATCCTAGAACACACCATCATATTATCCCCCTGAATCTCTCCATCCCATGAATACATGTTATTACTGTGTACAGCATAAACTCAAGTATCACTTTCCCACAGCCAGTCTCTCTTCATTTGCTTGATTAGAAGTTGCCAGCTGAGTGTAACTTCAGCCTCAGATATCCCACCATACCGATTGACCACTGCCAGCCAGCGATTGATACGTTCTTCTGAGGTGGATTCCCAGGTCACTGTGAGAGTGTTGCGAGTATACTGACCAGTGTAGGGTGTGTTGGGAACCAACATGCCTCCTAATCGACTGTCTCCAGATCAGTTACCTCAATGTACCCCTCCCCATTCACTGTATCTTGGCCTCTTAGTGCATCTTTGATTTCACACAACCATGGCCTCCATAGAATATGTCCAAACTCCCACAATCATGGCCTCACAGTACATCTCTGAACTTCCAGGATCATGGCCTCAACTATAATATGAAATTGGCCTTACAATACATCATCCAACTCACTGGATCATTGCCTCCAAGATTGCATGATTTTGTCCTCCATCTGCATCCCCAAACTCGCTTAATCATGGCCAGCAAGTGCGCCTATGAGTTCACTCCATCATACCCACTGTGGTGAAATAATGGAGCTGGAAGGCACAGCGTCCAGTGACACTCTGCCAAACATTTCCCAGCATCAAAAGGGAATATATGAGAAGCAGCAGTTCTGGCTCAAGGAGCGTAGGAAGAGGGTGACAGAATAGAATACTTCCTGGTTGTGAGGAGTCACACATTTGGGTGGATTTACGAGATCTTGAAAAGACTGAGTGAGACCAGAAGCTGGGAATGATAGAGTATATATTTCCATTATATGATAATAAGATGAGATGAAATGATGTCTATCTACCCCAAGGTCTTCCAAATATATACTCCCCATTGTTCAGTCCTTCATTGTCATCTCTGTATATTCATACACTCGCTGTCGCTCAGTCCATCCCCATTGACCCAGTGTAACAGTATGCCCCACGTCAGCTTCCCTCTGCGAAGCTGATTAGTGGTGGTGGTTGTTTGAGACGCATTGTCCTGCCACAACTCCTCCCTGGCTCTTTGTGGGAAGCACACCTCTCCTCTTCCATATAACAATTTACCCAAACATGAAAGAAGGTTGGAATAGCATTAACCCATATTATTGACAGAAACGTAAACCCAAAGGAAAACCATGAACTCAAAGGAAAACCATAACCCCAAGGGAAAGACATAACCCCAAAGGAAAACCATGAACCCAATTGATAGCCAGAAGAACTCTCACTCCTTGAACTCCGGCTTGCTCCTCCCACCCTCCATATCAGGGTTCCTGGTTCCGTGACCTCATGCAGTTTGCAAGATGTTGCAAAGCTGAGAATCGAATCCAAATATCCTGCCACGCATTTTGTGCACTAGGACTGCAATTCATCTCCAGCCTTCTATTAACACGTCATGATCCTCATTTAATACTCGTGCGATGATGGTTACGGCTTTGTTCCTCATTGTTTGGTTACAGCATGGCATCATCAGTGAGGTATCGCCTAAAGTTCTTGTGCAGTCCTGGTTGAGGCAGAGCCAACCCAGGAAACAGCTCACACATTCTTCAATCTCAGTGTCATTGGTGTTGGCATTGCTACTTTCCCTCCTAGGAGTGGCAGGCCAGTCAGTCTGTTGGGAGCCCTGTGTAATGATCGAGAAGTGACACATGGAAAACGTTGTGGTTCCGCATTGTACTCTGTAAGTCTAGTTTGTAAGCATTCTTATTGATGATCTTACTTACCGTATACGGTCCTGTGCGCTTGAAATCGAGTTTCTTTGAAGGCCTGGATGTTTTTTCAAGTTCCTGGTCGATAGCCATACTTTGTCTCCAACCACAAAAGTCATCTCTTTCCCGCCGGCATACTTTGTTTGTCGCTCCTGACACTTAATTATGTTTTCCCGGAGAATTCGGTGAGTCTCTTCCACTCCTGCCCTCCACAAGTCTGCCTGCACCAGTGATCTGAAACCGGGGTCTTTGGGAGGCCTAAACTGCATCATAGGATGGTAATTGTAGTTCGCCCAGCAGGGTGTCATCAGCATGGAATGGTGGATGGAGTTGTTGTAGGTAAACACTGCCAGCAGTAATAATTAGACCCAGTTGTCCTGCTCGTAGTTGCAAAAGGCTCGGACTTACTGCTCCGTTGGTTGGTTCTACCGCTCGGTTTGACCATCCGTCTGCGGGTGGAAGGCGGTCGAGAGGCGGTGATTGATACTGTGGTGGGAGCAAACTCTGTCCCAAAATCGACTGATAAACATTTTGCCGTGGTCGGTGGTGATATTCTCCGGTATGCCTCGTTTGCAGATCACATGTTCGAACAACATTCGTGCTAACTCTGGGGAGTCAATGTCGTTTCTGCAGGGGAGGTAGATCGACATTTTAGTCAAACGGACAACAATTACCAAGATCCTGGTGTATCCCGATGCCGTTGACTCTGGCAAGTCGGTAACCAAATCCATCGTAAGTCCCTCCCAGGAACGAGAAGGCGGTGACAGAGGTATGTTGAGTCCATGGCGTGCGTGACGCGGTGCTTGTCACAGTTTGGGTTGCGAGTGATGGGTTGAAGGGCACATAGGAGTCAGTGTGACGGGAAGGCGGAGACGTTGAAAGACGCGGGAACGGCGTGAGGGTGTTGGGGGAAGGTGGTGGTACAATTTGTTATGATGAGGAAGTAGTCTGAGGTGTTGCGACGTCAGATGATGTGGCGTGGTTGTATTGAAAAGAGTTGTGTTGATGGTGTGTAAGATCATGGTTGGATATTCGGATGGTACATCGGAGAATGAGGAATGGTTCGAGGGTGGCAGACGACGTGTATACAAAGAGAGGTTGTTTGGTGTTGGAGGATTTCCTTTTCTTCTCTCTTTACTCGTTTTCTTGTATAGCAAAGCAAGTACGACTTTGACCTAGCCTTGATTCCTGCTCTGGCTTAATTCACTCAATACGAACTTCGAAGGGTTTTATCCTGATTACGATTCTATAATATTGTTACCACAATTACCTACATCTGATCCCGCCCGTTACACTACAACGAGCCCCTTACAACGTACCTGATATTGAAGGTACTCTCAACATTGTTTGACCCCTTGTTAAGATCTTGCTTGGAACTACTGTGAAGTTACCGATAGCTATATTTCAATTTGCTATTTGTGTAACTACGATCTTACGGAAATACATGTGCTTACACCCTTCAAATGGTGGCAAGTACTTTAACGAACCCTGCTCTGTTACCTGTTGGGTATACCTCGGACCAAATCATCAGTGGTTCCATGTTAGCGATGATTGTGTTGACGAGCTACCACGACTTACCGGATTTGATATCCGTCAGTACCCACATCGATCACCATAGTCGAATGCGAGAGTACGATACTCACTGTACTTCCTGCACGAATTGATTTGATCTTGCCGGAACCCGTTGTTCCTTATGTGAACCAGAACCTCTGAACGACTTCGGACGTATCGAAGGATTGTTGAATACTGCGGTAGATAATCTTGTTTTGCCTGCTTATTAATGGGAACAGTCAGACGTTCCTTCCCCTTGAAATCATTATTGGACTGAAGCCGCCGCCTACGGAGGAGGCTTGGAGCTGGACGATTTAGTGTTTGGAAATAGTTGGACTAAGTATTGGGGAGCCCATGCTTGGTTTAACAGTGACCCGGAATTACCTTGTGAGTGTGAAGGACATCATTTTTTAGGAACGCACTCGACGGAAGGACACGCACCACCAGCAGCAGCATCAACCAGAGCTGTGCCGGTGCCTCTAATGGTTATTGAACCTCCGACCCCGACTCCTTCCGAAATCGACGCGTATAATTGGCACTGGTAGATGTGCTTGAATCGTTGCGATGTCAGGATCAGAACAGCACGATCGGGTGGCTCTGGTGTCCACGGATGACCAGGACATCATAGGAGGAATCATCAACAGGAACCTACTGGAGATCGACTTTGGGGAGAGATAAAAACTTCTCGGAGAAGCACCGGAGGTGCTGAGGAGCGTAGCGCGGTATTCCGAGCCCACGGCCATGGTACGGCTGGTGTGCGATCACCCGGCACAAGTACTCGCGTTACAGACCCAGATTACAGACCCGCAGACACAACAGTTCCTACATCCGGAGTGCGACCACTCGACGTTCGAACCACAATTGGACACACTGAGGGAGGCACTGGAAGACGCCAGGAGAGTCCCCAGGACAGCAGGAACGGACAAAGACCTACGACAGGAACTGGATGATATGACACGGGATGCCAGACAATGGGGGGAAGAAGTCCCAAATTTGACAACGCAGTTGGCAAATGCGCTATCCTTAGCGGCCCAAGTAGCCCCGACTCCCCACCAGCATCCCAATGACCGCTGACAGAAGTTTCCAGACTCCCCGGACTTTTCAGGGTCAGATCGAGCTCTGTTGAGAGGCTGGGTTGCTCAGCTCCGGATGGTCATACGACACAAGCCTGCCAGCTTTCCCGACAAGCAGTCGAAGATGCGGTATGCATTCAATCGCTTGAGCGGGGTAGCCATCGGTCAGATCTTGCCACACATCCGGGAGAATTGAGAAATTGGGCTCGAAAACCTGCCAGCTTTTAAACAACTCCTGGAAGCAGCTTTTCGGGACCCGAAACAAGTAGCCACCGCCGAACAGAAAATGCCGGAGATTAAACAAAAAAACCGCGAGTTCTCTCAGTATTATGCTGAGTTCCATGTTATTGCTGCAGATCTGGATTGGAATTCTTCAGCTTTACGGAGTGCCCTACGAATGGGATTGTCTGAAGAAATGAAAGACTCCTTTACATTAAGCGATATGCCAGAAGAACTTCCTGCGTTTGTGATGGTTTGTCAGAAGCAGGATACTCAGATCTGAAAACGACGCGCAGAAAACGCGGCACAGAACAAGGGTGGAGGGACAGGTTTTGCCTCTTCCACCGGACCTCCGGCCCCTCCGAGGGACCCCGCAGGAGCTCCCGCTGAAACAGTGGCTGGATATACCGGATCGGCACCTATGGATCTCAGCGCAGGCAGGAGGAGGATTTCCGCAGAAGACAGGGCAAAGTGGTTTACTGATGGAAGGTGTTTGTACTGTGGTGTGTTTTACCATGGGGCTGCGGAATGTGCGGCGAGGAAGAAAGCTCAGACGTTTAAGGCGGCTGGAGCAGAGGTTAAGGAAGTAGGGACTGGGACAGGTTCTGAGGAATCGGGAAAAGAACAAGTCAATTGAAGAAGGATGGCTCTTCAGTTGACAGTAAAAGTTTTGTTTTAAATGCTTTGAAATGCTTTGGAATTTCGCGTCTTTCAGTTAGCAAGGTGGAGGTATTAGAAGGATCAATGGAAGGGAAATATTTAGTTATAACCTGCACATTGACCATGAATAATCAAGAGATACCCACACATGCGCTGATTGACTGCGGAGCTACAGGCATAGCATTTTCGGATCAAGATTTTGTTTGCCATCATCAAATACCACTCCAGGAATTAAAGAGAAACGACAGGTCAAGGTTATCGATGGAAGACCCATAGAATCAGGCGATCTTACATACGTTGCTAAAGTTGGAATAATGATCCAAGATCATAAAGAACAGCTACCTATGTTCATCACAAAGTTAGGACATTATCCGATTCTGTTGGGAATCCCCTCATTTAGATTACATGATGTTGCGGTACGGTTTGCATCCAATATGGTAACTTTCGGATCACAATACTGTACGCCACATTGTCACGATGCACCCGTTACAGTACAAGAAGTTACAGAAGAACCTCCTGAGCCAGTTTATGCGCCTGGTGGGATATTTGAACCACAGATACGTCCTCAAAGACCCTTTCAAGGGCATATTGTTATGCTTTATGGATCTTCGTTCTTTCAAACAGTTAAGAGAGGGAAGCTTAAGGTGTTCAAGGAATCTCTTTATGATATTCATAAAGCCATTGAAGCAAATGATCTTAAAGAACAACCTCTGGAAGAGATTGTTCCGGAACAGTATCATGAATTTCTTCCTTTGTTCAATAAAGTTCTTGCTGACCGCCTTCCACCGCATCGACCAGGCATTGACCATGAAGTATGCCTCATGGAAGGAGAGACAGCAACATGGGGACCCCGTTATTCCATGTCAAGAGCCGAGCTGGTAGCCCTTAAGCAATGGTTAGAAGACAATTTGTCAAAGGGATTCGTCCGTCAGTCATCATCGCCTTTTGCGGCACCAGTCCCCTTTCCGAAGCAGCCAGATGGAGGGCATCGGGTCTGTATTGATTACCGAGATATTAATCGCAAGACTATTAAGAACCGATACCCGCATCCCTTAATACGGGAAACTTTGAATGTACTTCGAAAGGCTAGAGTTTTTACGAAACTTGATGTCCGTGGGGCCTACAATCGGTTACAAGTTAAGGAGGGAGCTGAACATGAGTTAGCCTTCCGGACAAGATATGGATTGTTTGAACCAATCCTTATGCAGTTTGGGACAACAAATGCTGCTAGGGACTTCCAGGGATATATTCATAATACCATAAGGGAGGGTTTGGATAATTTTGCATTGGCGTATCTGGATGATATATTAATATATAGTGATTCGGAGGAAGAGCATGTGGAACATGTGAAGTGGGTTATGAAATGTCTTCTGGAGGCAGGTTTGTATTTGAAGCCAGAGAAATGCGAGTTTCATAAGGAAACCGTTTGATATTTGGGGTTGATCATATCAACAAAGAGGATATGGATGGATGAAGATAAGATTGGGACTGTAAGGAATTGGAGTCGAGAAAAGAAGACAAAGAATGGCAGGCTGAATAACCTCTTTGAAGTTCAACAGTTCCATGGATTTGCAATTATTACCAACAACTTATCCCCAAGTATTCTGAGAAAGCGGAGCCATTGACAAGGCTAACCAAGAAAGATGAGCCATTCATATGGGAAGCAGAACAACAGTTGGCTTTTGAAATGATGGTAACTGCCTTTAAAACAGCTCCAGTACTTCGACATTTCGATCGCGATAGGGAGGTGAACATTGAAACAGATGCTTCCGACTACGTCTCAGCGGGAGTTTTATCACAGTATGATGATAATGGGGTGCTACATTGGGTAGCTTATTTCTCAAAGAAACATTCCCCGGCCAAGTGCAGTTATGATATATATGATATGAAACTTTTGGCCATGATTAAAGCGTTTGAAGAATGGAGACCGGAGTGTGAAGGGGCCGCATACCCTTCTAAATTGATAACTGATCATAAGAATCTAGGATATCTTATGACAAAGAAGCTCCTGAATCGACGACAGGCCTGATGGTCAGAGTTTCTTACCAGATTCGATTAAGAGATAGTTTATAGACCAGGTAAATCGACTGGTAAAGCAGATGCTTTGACGAGGAGGCCGGGAGACCTCCCTGACGGGGGGGATAAAAGACCTAAAAATATGGAACAGGTGGTTCTAAAGCCACAGAACCTACCGGAACAATTGCGTTTGTTGGAGGACAGCCCGCCCACACAGGGCCGTCCATCTATTCCCGATCTTATGACAAAGGCATATCAGACTTACCCGCTACCAAGAAAGATACTGGAAGCAATTCGAATGAATTGTGGGCAAGAGGGGATTAGGGTCACGGAATGTACGGAGGAAACTGGACAGTTAAGGTACAGGGGGAGTTTATATGTACCAGATAGTGATGAGCTGTGCCTACCCAGTATACAGGAACATCACGATACGGCGTTAGCAGGACATCCAGGATGGGCGAAGATGTTTGATCTGCTTGATCGAGGATGGTACTGGAAGGACATGCGTAAGGATGTCAATTGACATGTTCGAGATTGTCATGGTTGTCAGCAGTCCCGGAGCTCAAGACATTCAGCCTTTGGGGTTCTACTACCTTTGCCCGTGCCGGACAAGCCATGGGAAGACATTTCGATGGATTTTGTCGTGGGATTACTGGAGTGCAAAACATTTGATGCAATATGGGTAGGGGTGGATCGGCTCTCAAAAATGTAACATTATATTCTGTGTCATACGACGATACATGATTTGAGGTTGGCGGAGTTGTTTTTGCAAGATGTGGTACGCGTTCATGGACTCCCATTGACCATGGTTTCAGATCGAGGCCCACAGTTTGCGTCAACTTTCTGGCAACAGATATGTGGTCGATTGGGGATCGACTGGAGAATGTCAACAGCTTTTCACCAACAGACAGATGGACAGAAGGAACGGATGAATTCTAGTATGGAGCAATATCGTCGGGTATTTGTAAACCATCAGCAGGATGATTGGGTTAAGTGGCTTCCGTTGGCAGAGTTTGCCACGAATAATGGAGTACCAGAGACAACTAAGGGTACTCCATTTTATGCGATTTGTGGCACGGATCCTCAGATGTTGTTTCGAGGAGAACCAATACAGGAATGGGATCAACGAGGCGTGAGTGCCGATAATGTTCAGTCGACGATGCAACAAATCCATGAGCACCTTCCAGTCGAGATGAGACCGAGCCAAGCAGCACAGGAAGAAGGAGCAAATCGTGGGGGAATTCCCGCCCCAAATATTCAGGAGGGTTCTCAAGTATGGCTGGACGCCCGACATGTCGGAACTACGAGGCCTACAAGGAGATGGGATTGGAAACGGTTAGGCCCCTTTACGGTTCATCATCATATATTCCGTTATCCATATGAACTTGAGTTCCCTGCGTCGATACGGATTCATCGAGTACAACCAGTCTCCCTTTTGGATCCCTTTGTGAGTGACCCATTAAGGGGACAACAGGTCGATCCGCCTCCCACGGTAGAAGTCGAAGGCGAAGAAGAGTATCAGGTCCCGAGCGTGGAGTATAGTTGCATGTATTGGAACCAGTTACAGTACCTTATACGGTGGACCAGGTATGATTCTCTGACATCGGAGCCTGCAAGGTTTGTGGATGGGCTACAGGCTGTAGGGGAATTCCACCAATGTTATCCTAGAAAGCCAGGGCCATTAGGAGTTGATTTCGGAGAAGCTCGAACCTAGGAGGCGGATACTGTCACGGTTTGGGTTGCGAGTGATGGGTTGAAGGGTACATTGGATTTAGTGTGACGGAAAGGCAAAGACGTTGAATGACGCGGGAACGGCATGTGGGTGTTGGGGGAAGGTGGTGGTATCATTTGTTATGATAAGGAAGTGGTCTGAGGTGTTGCGACGTCGGATGAGGTGGCGTGGTTGTATTGATAAGAGTTATGTTGATGGTGTGAAAGATCATGGTTGGATATTCGGATGGTACATTGGAGCATGAGGAATGGTTCGAGGGTGGCAGATGAAGTGTATATAAAGAGAGGTTGTTTGGTGTTGGAGGATTTCCATTTCTTCTCTCATTACTCGTTTTCTTGTATAGCAAAGCAAGTACGACTTTGACCTAGCCTTGATTCCTGCTGTGTCTGAATTCCCTCGATACGAACTTCGAAGCGTTGTGTCCTGATTACAATTCTATAGTATTGTTACCAATATCACCTGTGTCCGATCCCGCCCGTTACAGTGCTTTGATTCGGTGGCACAACTCGCAGCCGGCCACGTACTTCCGTATATCTGACTTCATCGCAGGCCAATGAAAATCTCGTGATACGAGCTCGGCAGGCTTCAGGGCTCCGAAGTGGCCGGATTCTGCGTTGTCGTGGATAAGGCTGGTCACACTACTGCGGAGTGCCGCGGGCACGGATATCCTCCTCTCATAGGTCAGAGCTCGGTCGATTGATCTCCATTGACTCCCATCTGGGGTTGAAACATCGACCAAGGTTGGCTGTATTTGTGTGGCTAAAAAGTCGGTTTCCTGCACTGCCTTGATTTCCGGTAGAAGGTCATCATATGATTCGGTGATGGTGGTCGCTGCTACGGTTGCCAGGAGCTTTGCCGTCATATTCTCATAGCCGATCTCATAGTCGGGTCTTCTCGATGGTCCATCTGCTGGGTTCTTCTGTCCTTCCAGGTGTTCGATAACGAAGTCATACGAAAAGAGGATCTCCACCCATCTAGCCTGCCGCCGGGATAGCACTTTTGACATTTGGAAATATTCGAGGTTCTTATGGTCGCATTGTATGAAGACCTTATGATTCGCTCCCTCGAGGTAGTGGCGCCATTGCTTCATAGTCTCCACGATGGCCAAGAGCTCCCGATCATACGTGTCGTAGTTCAGTTTGGCAACTGTGCATTTTCGACAGTAGAAGTTGACCAGTCTGAGAATCCCGAAACCATCATACTGGTGGACAATGCCGGCTATGGCGACGCAACTTGCATCGGTCTGCAGAATCATCGGTTTTGCCGGGTCGAAATGGTTGAGTATTGGTGAATCCGTGAAGGCACTTTTAAACCTCCGAAACGCAAGTTTGGCATCCCGAGTCCATTCCAACTTGACCTCTTGAGACGTCCTGGAATTTTCCGCTATCTTTAGTAGATCTGATATCGGTGTTGTTACCTGTACATATTTCTTGATGAACCGCCAGTAAAAGTGTGTGAATCCAACGAGCACCTGCACGTCCCGGACGGACTCCGGGGTTGGCCAGTCCTCAATCATTGATATGTTGTCTGATTCCATGGCAATCCCATCGGGGCTAATGACAAATCCGAGAAAGCCGACCTCCGAGACTCCAAAACGGCACTTTTCGGCTTTGGCGTAGAGACCAAATTCTCTTAGTTGTTCCAGCACTTTTCATCCCTGCTCTTCGAGCTCCTCCTTATTGGTCGAGTAGATCAGTATGTCACCAAGCTAGCACACAGTGAAGTCGTGAATGTAAGGCCGCAAGCAATTGTCGATATAAGCTTGGAAAGTAACTGGTGCGTTCATCAATCTGAACGGCATGACTCGGTACTTGAACTGCCAATACAGAGTGCGGAACGTGGTTCGGTACCTGTCGCCTTCCTGGATTCGGATAGGGTGATTTGCGTTCTAGAGGTCCAGTTTAGGGGACATCCAGGCTCCTCGCAATCTGTCGAGCATCTCCGAGATCAGTGTGAGAGGGTATCGGTTCTTCACAGTGGCTTTATTCAAAGCTCGGTAGTCCACACACAGCTGCAGTCTGCCGTCCTTCCTCTTTGCAAACATGATGCGTGCTGCCTCAGGCGACGATGATCGCTGGATGAATCCATTGCCTAGGTGTGTTTCGATCTAGGCCTTGAGGGTTTTCAACTCGACTGCCGAAAGGTTATAGATTCAGCTATATGGTAAATTGACGTCCGGTTCCAGATTGATCGCGTGGTCCATTGGCTGGTGCGGTGCAAGAGTCTCTGCCCTATCTTTGCTGACTACGTCCACATAGTCCTTGTATCTCATGGGGATACAACCTCTATCATCAGTAAGTACAGTACCTGTTCTAGCATCTGTACATTAGCTTCTATCTCCGACTTGGAATTTTGGGAAGATGATAGGGAAGGAAAACCAGGGACCTGCCGATCACGCAGTTCGCCCAGGGACAAGCCAAACCCCGCTAGTCCAGCAACCTCCCATCGTGACTCGGCGAGCCAGTAGCCGTTATCCAAGTATACATGAGTGAGGTTCCTCTTCTCCCGCAACTACCGCCGCTGCTCCCTGCTCGCCCGTCCACATCAGCAACTACTCTAGTTTCCGTCAGAAACACCCGGGTGTTCCGGACGGCTCTGACGGCTCTGACAGAACCTCGTACCCTCTGACGGAGAATTACACGCTACCCGTCGCCCAGGCGACGGGTTGCGTTGCATACGTACTCCTGTACTTTGTGGTGACGTTTACGCACCATCAGAAGGACACGTGTATTACACTCTTCGCAGGGGCTGCAGTTATGCTCAAGCCATTTACACAACGCCTGGCAATGTTAAATCATAGCTACTACTTATCGTTCAACGATTTTCAA
>Ga0307515_10010488_pt1 | contig 17749 bp, 9 predicted proteins | sample 17_EM_MG_FD_194513 | JGI IMG/M metagenome (GOLD analysis project Ga0307515, IMG submission 194513) | Populus trichocarpa ectomycorrhiza microbial communities from riparian zone in the Pacific Northwest, United States - 17_EM | ecosystem: Host-associated > Plants > Roots > Unclassified | place... | reverse complement strand
CACGAAACACTATAAATTGCTACAGTGTTTTTCTGTATAGTTTTTTTTCCCTTTTATTTTTTTATGATTTTTTTCAAAATCATCTTTATTGATTTTATTTTTTTAATATTGAGTTGGTTGAGAATTATAATTGTATATTTCCTCACAAAATACTATAAATTACTGCAGTGTTTCGCTACATGATTTTTTTCCTTGTGTGTTTTTTATGATTTTTTTTTAAAATTATCTTTGTCTATTTTTTTTAATATTCAGCTGGTTGATAATTTAGTTTTGTAGTTTAATTTTTCTTGAAAATATTGTGGATTGCAATAGTATTTTTTCATATAATTTTTTTTTAAAAAATTATGATTTTTTTTATAAATTCATAAAAACACATAAATATACTATAAACCCGTGATAACACGTGTGGATAACAACTAGTTAAGAATATAACTTGTTGCCTTATGAATTTATATGCATAAAACCATAAGCTTCCAAAATAAATAAATTTTCCTAACCGAAATTGACAGGGGTGAATGCCAACTCAAAGAAAGTTTGGGGAGAGATGAAAAAATTTAATTTTTTTTATTTTAAATTAATATTTTTTAATTATTTTGATATATCTATAATAAAAATAATCTTTTAAAATTAAAAAATATTATTTTAATATATTTTAAAATAAAATATACTTTAAAAACCAACCGCCCGTCAAATTAGAGAGACGGAGAGAGAGTCAAGAAATTTTGTCTGCAAAAACAAGAATTGCTCTCATGGTTTCACTGTAACTGAAAGCATCGGCCTCAACCCTCAAGAGCGAGCCCTGAAAGCCTGAGGGGGTTTGCTAAGAACCTCATACTGCTGGAGATAGCAAGCACTTCACGTTTTGGAGTGGAACAGAAATCAGAGAGAAGACCGGTTTGCTGTTTAAGTAATTGCAGCCTTTAGGACGCTCATGTTTCCACCAGCTTGAAACAGTTCAGAGATGAAGCTAAATATTTTTTTTTGGTAAATGGGTCTTCATTTTTAGTTGATTATATATTGTCCAAATCTCTGGTTTTGAATTTTATTGCATTCTGGGATCTGGGTTTATGTTGAAGTTGCTATCTTTATAAGAGAATGACATCAGCCTGTTAGATAAAACAAAATTCACACCAAATTCTGTATTTGTTATCAAAAAACCAAAATTTTTAGATATGAAGCGTGTTTCTTTATCTTCGGCGGAAATAATTGCCAGCAACCAAGACCTTCTGACCGAAATTCTCATCCGAATACCTGCAAAACCTCTCCTGAAATTCAAGTCTGTATCAAAACAGTGGCTCTCTTTAATTTCTGACCCCAAATTCTGTATCTGGCATGCTTGCCACCAACGAGTCCTAAACCCCACACCCAATGCCCTCCTGCTCAACAACTTTTACTCCTCCACTCCGACTTTCCAGTTCATCCCTCTCATTGGTGATGATTCATCTTCTTATTCTCAAGCTGCAGTCTTTGACTATTTGAATGTGTCTCCGAACTATCGGCTCAAGATAAAGAATTCTTGCAACGGATTGATCCTTTGTATGTCCATCTTCTATGGCTGTGGTTTTGATGATGCAGGTTCTGAACTCAAGGGTATTATTTGTAATCCCACTACCAAGCAATTTAAGACTCTTTCTTTTCCGGTTCCTAAATTCGGGAATTCTAAAACATATTCAAGTTTTTATGGTTTGGCCTTTGATCCCTTAAAATCACATCACTACAAGATCATTTGTCTTCATGTTGATTATCGAGTCTCTAAAAATCCCCAAATTTATCTATATTCCTCACGTACCAACTCTTGGAGCTTCTTGCAAAACTCTCTGGAAGCACCAACTTTGTATGGTTTTGTGAATGGGGTTTTCTGCAATGATGCTATTCATTGGTGCAGTTATGAACAAACCACATTGTATTTCGATGTAAATACTGAAAGTTTGAAGATAATGCCAATGCCTCCTATATTTTCGACTGTAAACAGATTTCGGGAAATGATGTACTTTGGGGAATCAAGGGGCCGTTTGCACTTGGCAGGCATAGGACGCCGTTTCATCTCTCGATTTGATGTTTGGGAGATGGCTTCTGATTATTCTGGATGGTCTTTGCTGTACAATGTGAATCTTCATAGTATGAAAAGGGCATTTCCTGAACAAAAGTTTGATACATTTTCAATATTGAATGTTCTTCTGGCTGAAAAGGAAGAAGAATCGAAGGTTGTGATATCAGTTGACAGTATAGCCGTGTCCTTGAATGTTTACGATGGTACATGGAAGATGCTTAGTGTTTTAGAGCCAGGACTTGAATTTCCTGCTGAATTGGGTTATGAAGGGCATGATGCCTTTCAATACTTTCAGTCCCTTGTTTGTGTTTGAGCATAACACTTTCACTGATTGGTATTCCAATTATCATGTTGATTGTTATGCAATTCTGCAATGTTGAAATTTCTGGTTTTGAGCGGAGATGCCAAAGCATTCCAAAACCTGGGCTTGGCATATGACCATCCAAGTTGGTGACCTGGCTTTTATCATATGGTTAAAGAGAAGCTAGTTTTATCATGACAACCAGGCTTCCCAAATTTTAGTATCAGCTAGTATCAGATATATTTCCCCTTTTGCAAAGCTCACTTATAGTTTTGGATGTTCTCTAATTCATACATGTATTAAGTTTTATGGATACAAAAATTGTTGAATGATGATGACATTGCAGCTTTAATTTGTATAGTAACATCAGAGCTATTGGGTATTTAAGATATATTTCGGCCCAGTAGTGAGTCTGAGTACAAAAGCATACTATGTGAATTTGTAAAGACAATATTTTTTATCATGGGTTACTTGTTTACATCATTGGCCATGGATTTTAAACTTGTATTTGAGTTGTTGGGGCCGATTCTATGCATGTTGCATTTCCTCGATGAATGTTATTGGGTTCATGTGAGTGTTTCATTTTCTCGTCGATCTGCTTTTGTCTGTTTTTTGGCCATTACAAAGCTGGTTATACAACGCTGAAATAACCATCAAGATTCCACTCGGAATACTCGATGAGAAGATCACCTTTACTTGATTTTCTATCCAAAAGATGTACTCAGAGTTGGTAGCGTTTATCATGCTACTAGTGCCATGCAAGCCAGAGGTCTTTGCAGATGAGAAATTAAGATGTTCCCCTAAGCCGTCACGGTATCCAGACAAAGCTCATTTATAGGTACCTCTAAATTGAAACTTCATGGGGCGGGCTTGTCTTGCCATTTTAACTTCTTAGGAGGGTTGTAACTAACAGAGTTGCTATTAATCCTCAGTCCTTTCTCCTCTTTGGTTGTGCTCACATGTTAAAGCAGCTTGGTTGCTTTCTGATATTGGTGATTACGTTTTATGGATGGCAGCATCTACTGTTGTTCATTTTTTTCTCGTGATGGAATCGTCTCATCTAGATCATCATCTTGAGGCTATTTGGATTTTTATGTTAGGTTGTATTGGGCAACAAAAATTGTTTGTCACGGTAAGCCAGTGAAAGAGCCATCAAACTGTTGCCTTCGCGTTTTCTTGTGCTTATTAATGTAGTGAACCTTTTCAGTCAGCTGTCATCTCTGTTTGATTCCGTATCCTATTGGTCTCATATGGGACAGATCGTGAAGATCAATGTTAATGGCTTATGGCATCATGCAAAACTGAAGGCAGTGCAGATGCTGGTATTGTTTTCCACAATTATAAAGATGATTATGGCTGGTTTAGCATTTCGCTGTCTTCTATTAATCCATTCATGCCAAGCATACGTTGCCCATGGTGGCCTTGTTCTGGAGAGGATCATGGCTTCACAGAGGTGGTTCTTCACTAAGATGGTCATCTGCAAAGTCATGCCAGCCTCTCTCTTCATGAATATCTCTCTAGCCTGGGAATGGTAATCAGTAAACACTTTCTCTCTAAATCATTTGTCACCCACTGTGATGTATGTTATGTTCCTTGCTCATAAGAAATGGCTGGTCATTTGTTCGCTCGTAATGCTGGTAATTTAGATAATTATGCTACTAGGCTCAAAGATCCTCTCTGTATTTTCTATGTTGTGTAAAATTCTGATCGTGTTGTAGTTCAATGGTAATTCCATCATTTATCTTGGAAAACTGAGTGGATTTCAGTTGCAGCTAGAGTTGCCATATCTGCAATGGTGTACTCACCCATCATTTATCTTGTTGCAGCTAGAGTTGCCATATCTGCAATAGTGTCTCCGGTTCTTAATTCAAAATTTTCTCAAGGATCCTATGCGTAGGTATCAGACCCTAGACAGATAGTTGTGATGATCGATCTAACACCAAGTTGCTGATCAACTATTGATTTCTTGATAAAATGCTATTTGTTCTTCGTTTTTTTCTCCCAACATGGAGAAATTATAATTAGGAACTAAACAAATCAAATAGAGTATAGGATTCTACTTCAAAACCAAGCTCAACAATCATAGTGCACCAAAGAAATAAACAATAAGGTAACAACAAATAAAGCAGTAAAAGGTAGAGAAGAACTATAAAGGAAAGAGATAAATTGCATAAAAGCTTGTGAATAAAATTACATATATAGGGTTGGACATCGTAGTTTCGTAAACTTTTTATTCTAATCTTATATAAATTGTTTATAAAACATAAAAAGTTTATATTATGAATTCTAATACAATTTAAATTTCTATTTGTACATGTCTCTTTTCTTAGTAATCATATGCACTCCAACTAATTTGTAATACTTGCCACTTTAATTTATTGATGATTTTTGTTTTGAATAGAACTTGATTTTCTTGTCAGTCAAACTATAGATATAATTTGAGTACTTGAAAATTAAGCAATATTTTATTAAAATATATGATTGCGTACAAAATATAATTTGAATACCTGCGTACAATCACTTTACCTTAAACTAAGTGGACAAAACTCGAAAAATAAGGTTTAGAGATTTTATATTTTGAATATATTATTTCAACTAAAATTTGATTTGATCATATTAAATCTTCACAATAAATTAATATAGATATATTTTATTGTGAAAGTAAATTATAATTGTCAAAATTGGAAATTTAATTACTAATTTTAAATTAAATTAAATCAAATAATAGAATCAAAATTTCTTACTGGATTTGAAGCAATTGCAGATTTTAGGGAGCAAAGTGAAAATCATAAAATTTTATCTTATGCACTAACAGTAACTAGCAATTTTGACCTGCATATAAGACTATTTTTTGCCAAAAATAATTATTGTATAATCTTGTTTTGAAGGTTTTGTCATCTTGAATCTAATGGACAGTGTTTACAACTCTACTAGTAGTTGATAAGTTATGGTTGAGGAAAAACATCAGTTCCATTTTCTCTTTTATCTCGATTTCTGTACATTAAAAATTTAGCAATTTCTTTCAAATATAATGCATTGTTGGCGAGAGATGAATTTATTAAAAGGAAAGTTTTTTCATTAATAGGAAATTTAATCAAATTTCTCTCATATGATTGGAATTTTTTCTTCTAATCAGTCAAGAGTCCACACATATTAGGGCAAAGTGTGGCTTTAAAAAAATCACAGTATCCCTTTATTTTCTCTTACAAACAGTGCAGGCCACCGACTAGAATTTATCTCCAACAGGTATGTCGAATCTCATAACTTGTTTTTCTTTTACTTTACTTTTCCTCTATTCTTGTGTGTACTTTTTTTTTTCCAGTAACTTCATTTTCAATTCAAAATAATGTCTCTTTTACCATAGACGAAGTTATATATTTGTGAAGATAAGAGTATTTTGCTAGCCAACCAAACACCACCATGCATGGTCTAAAGCTTTCTTTATCAAATTCTACATTGATCGATGTAGAGTAAAATATGGAACTGCTCAGCAAATCAAGCAACTGTAGCTATCAACCAGAGAAAAATCTGGAGGAAGATTAGGAAGACCAACAGATCTGATTTACCCCACGTCTTCTGCTGAATTTCAAATGTTGATAAGATTTTCTGTTAAGATTATTATGCTGTATCCAAACTCTATAAAGAGTAACCTTGTATCTGTAACATTTAAGAGAGAAAAATACATTTTCTACTTCACTGTTTTCTTAAGTTTACAATGGTATCAGAGCTACAAAAAGACTAGCGTCTCATCATGTCTTCCTCTCCTTCCTCGTCCACTACAATCCTTAACTCCTCCTCTTTAATCCCCACAATAATTCCAATCTCTAATATTGTTTCACTCAAGTTGACTCCTGATAATTATCCTCTTTGGAAGACATAATTACCGTACTATTTTCGTGGACAAGACCTGTATGGCTACCTTGATGGTACACTCATTCTTCCTCCCCAAATGATTGATACTCTGCATCCTGATACATGTTCACTCACCCAAATTCCAAATCCTGCGCATTTTCAATGGTTGCGACGGGATAGTCTAATCCTTAGCACTCTCATGTCTTCCATGACTGAGGGTGTTTTAGCTCAAATAGTCTCTTATGCCACCTTTCATCAGGTTTGGCGAGCACTTGAAACAAACTTCTCCTCACAATCTCGAGCTCGTACCATCCAGGTTCGAACTCAACTTGCCAATGCAAAGAAGGGCAGTCAATCTGCCAATGATTATTTCTTATTGATCAAAAGATTAGCTGATGAACTTGCTATGGTTGGCCAACCTCTCAAATGTGACGACATCGTTTCATATGTCCTTGCTGGGTTAGGACATGAATATGACAGCTTTGTCTCCTTTATCTATGCCCGTAATGATCTAGTTACACTTGAGGAGGTATACTCTCTTCTAATTGTTAAAGAATCTCATCTAACTCGTCATCATCTATATACTCCTGCACCCCTTGTTGAAGCAAATATTGCCCAGAGACAACCGCCACCATCCAACAATAAGAGCAGAGGTGGTTCTCGGGGTAGAGGCCGCCATAACAATTATCGTGGAGGGGGTGCTTTCTCCTACAATAGAAGTGACACATATAATTCTTCTACTATTGTGTGTCAAGTCTGCGAAAAACATGGCCATTCTGCTCGCAAGTGCTACCATTGTTTTGATCTCACCTATCAACATTCTTCTTCTCCTCCAAATAAACAGGCTTTTATTGCAGCAAACAATGGCGGCTGGGAGAATGACTGGCATGCAGAAACAGGTGTTACTCACCATATCACTCATGATATGGCCAATCTGAACCTAAAGAGTGATGACTATACTGGTACAGATCAACTTCAAGTTGGCAACGGTCAAGGTTTGCATATCTCTAAAACTGGCAATTCCTCTCTTCATACATCCTCTCATTCCTTTGTATTGAATCAAGTTCTTTTAGTCCCTCAAATTCAGAAAAACTTACTTTCTGTCCAAAAATTCTGCACTGACAATAATGTTTATTTCGAGTTTCATGATCAATATTTTCTTGTGAAGGATTACTCGGGGACCGTCCTTCATCGAGGCTATGTCAGTAATGGTTTGTATCATTTCTCAACCAAAAATGTTCCTCCTCAAGCCTTTTCCAGTGTTCGCATTTCATTTGATCAGTGGCACCGTCGCCTAGGTCATGCTGCTTCTCAAGTTGTTCAACGTGTGTTGTCCTCAAATAAATTGCTAGTTTATAAAATAAAAAGCCACTTTGTGTGTCTTGATTGCCAATTAGCAAAGAGTCATGCTTTGCCTTTTACTAATTCAACTTATGTTTTAAAATCTCCATTAGACTTAATTTTTACCAATGTCTGGGGTCCAGCATCTGTAGCATCAACTACCAGTGCTCGATACTATGTTAGTTTTCTAGATAATTATTCTAAATTCTTATGGTTAGTTCCCATTAAATTCAAATCTGATGTTGAGCGTGTTTTTCTTCAATTTCAATGTTATGTGGAAAAACAATTTAGTAGTAAAATAAAGGCCATACAATCAGATTGGGGTGGTGAATACCGTAGACTTCATAATTATTTTCAAGCAAATGGCTAAGTTCATCATATTGCATGCCCTCATACTTACCAACAAATCGGTTCAATTGAACAAAGACATAGACAAATTGTTGAAGTAGGCCTTAGTTTATTAGCACACTCAAATTTACCTCTACTTTATTGGGAAGATGCCTTTACAACTGCAACCTTTTTAATTAATCGCCTACCAACACCCATCCTCAATAATTTGTCACCTTATGAAATGCTATATAACCGGATCCCAGATTTTTCTTTCTTACGTGTTTTTGGATGTGCATGTTGGCCTAATCCTAGACCCTATAATAAATATAAATTGGATTTTAGAAGCAAATCATGTATCTCCATTGGCTATAGTGTTAATCATCATGGATACAAGTGCCTTGATTTATCAGTTGGTCGTGTTTATGTGTCCCGTCATGTAATATTTGATGAAAATATGTTCCCTTACCAGAAAAATGTTTCCTCTATACTGTCCTCAAAATCCAGCTCATCCACACATGTTATCTTACCTTTCCATCTTCCAGTACCACTACCTGCCAGATTTAATGATATGCAAACTCAAAGTATACCATCTGCAACTAATGATTCTGTTCCTTTAGTGTCTCATTCTGCAGGAACAAATGAAGAATTACCTGTTAGGCATATCACTTCTATCTCCTCGCCAGACATAGTTGCTGCTGACCAGCCCATCTCCTCCAGTCTATCAGAGACACCTCTTCAATCCACCTTAAATCCTATAGTAATGCAAGGCAATACCAGCACCCATGCTATGACTACTAGATCAAGAAACAATATTTTTAAACCAAAAGCAAACTCTGATGCTTTTGTACGGTATCCTCTACCTAAAGCCTTACTTACCTCTCTTAACTCTTTTGATGTAGAACCAACAAGTTAAAGTGATGTCGTCAAGTCACCACAACGGCGAACAACAATGAATGCAGAGTTTGATGCTCTTCTACGCAATGGGACTTGGTTATTAGTTGCTCCTCCTCCTAAAGCCAATATTGTTGGTTGCCGCTGGATATACAAAATTAAAAAAAATGCTGATGGTTCCATAGAGAGGTTTAAGGCTAGGCTAGTTGCCAAGGGCTTCCATCAATAAGAAGGAATTGATTTTAATGAGACATTCAGTCATGTTGTCAAGCATGCTACAATTCGAATTGTCTTGTCCTTGACTGTTTCTTATAACTGACAGATTAAACAAATTGATATCCAAAATGCATTTCTACACGGTGCATTGGAAGAGGAAGTTTATATGGCTCAACCTCAAGGCTATATCCATCCCTAATATCCTAATCATCTTTGCAGACTACACAAGTCAATCTACGGCTTGAAACAAGCTCTAAGAGCTTGGTTCTCTTGTTTAACAGATAAACTACGGGCGATTGGATTTCGTGCTAGCAAGGCAGACCCTTCTTTGTTTATTTGGCACAAGAATGATGTTCTGGTTGTTATTCTTATTTATGTTGATGATATTATCATCACAAACAATTCTGGTACTGCCATCCATCATGTACTTCAAAACTTACATTCAGATTTTGCTGTTAAAGAGCTTGGTGATCTTAGCTACTTTTTGGGGGTGGAGGTCTTACGCTCAACTAATGATATGTATCTCACTCAAAGAAAGTATGTGGCTGAACTCCTAAACCGCACTCACATGGCAGAAGCAAAACCATATACAAGTCCTATGTCAACTACCTGTCACGTCTCTACAACCGAAAGAGTTAAGTTTTCAGATCCTTCTCTCTATAGACAGGTTGTTGGTAGCCTACAACATTTGACATTTACTCGACCTGATTTTTCGTTCTCAATTCACAAAGTAAGCAAGTTCATGCATAACCCATTGGAGTCACATTGTCAAGCAGTAAAAAGAATACTACGTTATCTTAAACATACCATATCAACGAGACTATTTCTTAGGCGGTCTCCTAACTCTGCAATTCAAGCTTTTTCAGATTCTGATTGGGCAGGTGATCGTGATGATCGATGGTCAATAAGTGCTTATTGTGTTTTCATGGGCAACAATCTTATCTTATGGCGCTGCAAGCAACAATTTACAGTTGCTCGTAGTAGCATAGAAGCTGAATATAAATCTCTTGCAGACACTGCCTCTGAACTCCAATGGTTGCAATCAATTTTATCTGAAATTGGCTTAACAATTCCAACCCCCCAGTGTTATGGTATGATAATACTGGAGCCACATACTTAACTGCTAATCTTATGTTTCATGCCCGTACTAAGCACATCGAAATTGATTTTCATTATGTGCGTGACCAAGTTCAAAGAAAGCAACGTACGGTTCAGTTCATTTCTACTAAAGATCAACTTGCTGATTCCCTCACAAAACCAGTGTCTCCACGTAAGTTTCAAACTACTTTGGCCAATCTAAATGTCCGAGCTCTTCCCTTCAGATTGAGGGGGCGTATAGAGGAAAATGTGGAACTGTTCAGCAAATCAAGCAACTGTAGCTATCAACAAGAGGAAAATCTGGAGGAAGATTAGGAAGACCAACTGATCTGATCTACCCCACGGCTTCTGCTGAATTTCAAATGTTGATAAGATTTTCTGTTAAGATTATTATGCTATATCCAAACTCTATAAAGAGTAACTTTGTATTTGTAACATTTAAGAGAGAAAAATACATTTTCTACTTCACCGTTTTCTTAAGTTTACAATCGATTTGTTAACATAAATCATTCTGAAGCATTAATCCAAAACCCTGCTGATAAACCAACAAACGTTTTCCTTTGTTTTGATCCAGTAGTAGGGAGTTCGTATAACACTTTCTATCGTCCAATGCAAGAATTTATTTCCCGTGATGGTGCAACAAAGTTCTTCAATGACATGCTTGACTTATTTGAAGTTCAAGTATCTGTAGACCAAAGTATTTTTGATAATTTTTCTCCAAAATGGGGTTAATAGTTGACGATGCTTGTGCTCATGATCTTGCCAGTCATTGTGGAAATTAAGGTTGATTTGTGGGAAGAATTTCATCCAGGATTTCGTTTGTGAACTATTTCTTAAAAAGTGCTACTTTTTTCATGGGATTTGGTGTGTAAACCAGTGTTATTAAACCCGGACCGGCCCGGCGGGTTGACCCGGGACTCGGTGGCAGAACCGGTTTGGGTTAAGCAAAAGACTAGCAAAAGAAAAAAACCGGTGAAACCCGGTTGACCCGGCGGGTCGACCCATGACCCGGGCAACCCGGTCAAACCCGGGCGAGACCCGACATATATATAGAGTAACTTTACTATCAGCAAAAGGAAAGAACCATTTTTCTGCCCTAATGTTTTTTTCTTTGAAGCTTGAAAAACCAAGAGATCTGGTGTATGTAATTTAGTAAATGAAGCCATTGCTTTCCTAAATTTTTCAAGCCAAGGTAAGAATCATGTATTCTTTTAATTTTAAATGTTGTCTTCATGTCATTTAAATCTTTTGAGTTTGCAAAGAGGTTGGTTTCTTCATGGAACAATTGGTTTCTTCATGAAGCAGCTTTTGAGTTTGTGAAAATAATGGTAAACACCCCCTAATCATACTAGCAACCAAGATTGAAAAGATGACAATTAGCTTGCCTCATCTGCAATTAGCTTGGCTCATAACATATTTTTCTAATTTAGCTTGCAGATCGCTTAGAATTCATGTACTATTCAACTGCATTAATATAATTAATTAGTTTTTAGCAACTTGTGTTGTGATTTTAAAGAATTGTTATTCACAAATACGTGTAGTACAAAGCTTGTTGTTCTTCCTCTGAAATAATAATAATAATAATAGTGTAAGCAATTTTTTGGCTTGAATATGGATTACTTCTAGTTTCTGCGTTCCTAATTTCCTTTTTTCTTTCTTTTTTTCCTCCAAGCTACAAAGTTTTGATTATTTATGGCAAGTTTTTTGGTTTCCAGAAGTTTTGAGAGTTTTTGCCAAAAAAATTACCTCTATCTATATTGATGAATACATGGCTCTATGCCTTGTTTTGATGATTAGTAGTTTTGGTTTATGTTTGGTTTGGACACATGCAGAGCTTTGAAGGTTTGAACAACCTGCAAAAATTGATGGGACACTTTCCTTTCTGGTGCTTAGAGACTGGGGCAGAAAAGATGCTTTCAAAGTTGCTCTTCAAGTTCTACCAACTTCCTTGCTTTTGTTTAAATTATACCATGTTTTTGTATGTTTGTGCGCGTGTAGAAGGGGAGTTGAAGAAAAGGATGCAACATGTAACTGGCATTTCCATCTTTTGAAGAGCTTTTCTTCAATTAATTCTTACCTATGATTGCGTGGATACAGATGAAAAGGATTGAAGAGAAGCTGGATATAGATTTTGCATTAATTCCTTCAATTTTATGGGTTGACCAGGGTCAACCCGTGTAACCCGGGACCCGGCTCTTTGACCGGGTCAACCCCCGGGTTGGGTCTTATAACTATAGTGTAAACTATTTCTCAATTATTGTTTCATTTGGAGAGCATTTTCTCAATAGTCACTACATGTAAAGAATCATTACTTAACAGTTATAGAGCTTAACCAACAATTTCTCAATAATTGCTACATTTGAGAAGTTATTACTCAATAGTTGTGAAGCTTGACAGATGGTTTCTCAATGGTTGTTGCGTTTGATGAACTGTTATTCAACTCCTGTAGTGCTAGATGAATTGTTTCTCTTTGTGGATCTTGATGAATCGTTTCTCTACAGTTGTGGTGCTTAATAAACCGTTTCTCAATGCTTGTTGTGTTTGATGAGATGTTACTCAGCAATTATGGAGCTTGACAAACTGTTTTTTATGGCTATGGAGTTTGATTAACCGTTTCTCAATAATTCTGCATTTGACAAACCATTACTCAACGATTATGGTGCTCGACGAACTGTTTTCCAATGATTATTGTGTTTGACAAGTTGTTACTTAATATTTATGGTGCTTGATGAATTGTTTCTCAATGGCCGTGGAGCTTAATGAACCATTTCTCAATGGTTGCTGCATTTAAAAAACCATTACTCACTGGTTGTGGTTCTCAATGAAACTTTTCTCAATGGCTATTATGTTTAGCGAGTTGTTACTCAACAGTTATGGAGCTTGACGAACCATTTCACAACAATTATTACGTTTGATGAATCATTACTCAACATGAATAAAGCTTGACAAATCATTTCTCAATAATTATTGTGTTTAACAAATCATTACTCAACGGTTATGATGCTCAATAAACCATTTCTTAATGGTTATAGAGCTTGATGCACTGTTTCTCAATGATTGCTACTTTTGATGAACCATTTCTCAACGGTTGCTACTTTTAACAAACCATCAAGTTTGGTGATTCACAACTTCCTATCAAATATGAGAAGACCTTTATTCTTTTATACCTTTGATTGAGGTAGTTTTCAAATCTTTTCTTTTTCTTGTTATATTTTTTTTAAGACTTGTAAACAATATTGGACTTGTGATTTTGTTACTTATGCTTTTATGTTATAGTTGTGTTGTCAGGTCACTTTTTTTCCACCATGCAAACAATCATATAGGTCAAGATAGTTTTAAGAGGAGATATAATTTAACTTATAATAATTTCTAAACTGCTTACGTACCTTTGTGGATAAAGGATCAAGTCACAATACAATTTAAAATGTTGTTTTTAGTTTTAAAAAATTTATGTGACTATACTCGAAACAAGTTCCAAGTTGTATACATACCTTTGTTGTTAAAGGATTAAGTCATATCATAATTTAATTTATCTTTTTTATCATTCATAATTTTAGTTCATGTGGGCCAGGAGCTACATCAGGTCTTAAACATAGTATCTCTTTATAAATTTATTATTAATAGGCTCAATCTTTAATCCATTATCATTGATGATTTAAAGAGGAACTTGTTGAACCACATAAGGTTCATCCTATTTAGAAAAGAACATATTGCCCATATGTTTTGACATATTTATTTAATGTTGTACCGCTAAAATGAGATCTTCTACTTGGAATCAACATAATCACACCTTCTTGTTAAAAGCCCTATAAAGTCAAGCTTCATAGCGTTTTAAATGTTGTTTTGTCTCGAAACACTTTTCATCTAACGTTTCAAGTTCTTTGAGATGTAGATGAACATTGTTTAAAGGGTCCTTATTGGATTGTGATATTTAGATATGGAATTTGATAATCTAATGAAAGAACAACTTTGACACTGTATACCAAGGAATATAAAGTAGTTTTAGTTGGCATTTTGAATGTAGTACGATAAACCTATAGTGTTTTTTTTTTAATTTTATCATGATAATTCTTTTTCGAGCGATTAACCACTTTTTTAGGAATGTAGTATAATATCTTATTAAATGTTTTTACCAAACCATTAGTTGGAGCACTGTATACAGACGAATTATGTCATTTAAAACTAAATTGTGCACACAACTTTTTCATTGTTGTATTGTAGAACTTCTTTCATTGTTAGTTATGATATTCCTTAATATCCCATAACGGTAGATGATTTTTCCTAAATGAAGTCCATAACTATCTTTTTATTGACATATTTTAATGTTGTAGCTTCAACCCATTTTGATAAGTAATCGGTCATGACCAATATGTAAAGATGCCTGTAGGATTTTTTATAATGGCCTTACCACATCAAGTCCCTAAGCATCAAGAGATAAGAAGCAACTATCATATGTAAAGGCTCGGATGGTTAATGGATCAAATTAGGATGAAATTGACAAGTTTGGTATTTTATAGCATAATCAATGCATTCTTTCACCATTATAGGCTAATAATATCCAATTATTTTGATTTGAAAGAGAAGTTTATGACCCAATTGATGAGCTTTATAAATTCCAAAGTTTGTTTCCTTTAGAGCTTTTATAGGTTCTTATTCTCCAAGATAATGCAAAAAGACTCCATCAAAATAGTATTAACAAAGAATGCGTTAGAAGTATATGAAGTGAAAAGCTCTTCGCCTCACCACTATCTTGTGGTGTAGATATTTAGGTAGCTTACTATATTTTAAATAGTTGATATGCAGTTGGCAATGGTCTATTTTTTTTTTCAATCTCATAGATAAAAACCATACTTAATTATTCTTTCTCATCTACATCACTCGTTATCGGTGGAACCATCCATATTTAACATATAAGGACTTTGATTTTTTCAGCATATGATGCTAATATTGATGACATATTTGCTATAACATTGGCTAACGTATTCTTCTTTTACAGTACATTTTACAAAGTAATGCAATCAACTGATGTCATTAGTTTCAGTGTGTACTTGTGATATAGAATGAGTTATAGCTTCTTGACATTATAAAGTGAAATGATTTTCTTAATAACCAATTTGAAGTCTCCAAACACTTTAATATGAGGCATCTTTATATTCATCGTCATCCTTAACCCAATAACCAAAGCTTGATATTCAATCATGTTGTTGGAACAACATTTAATACGCGAGAAAGTGAATGGCAAGACTTCTCCTTCGAGTGTGGTAAAATTACCCTGACACCAAATCCATTTAGTCACGATGCCACCATCAAAGGATATTTTTCAAGGTTCTGACATTTCAGTGAGCAAAACGGTCTCATAAGACAAGTTTTAAAAAAACTCTAATTCATCAAGAACATGATGATTGTCGAGAAAATTAGCTAATGTTTGCTCCTTGATTGTCTTTTATGAGACATAAAAAAAAAATTCAAATTCTAAAAGTAATAACACTTATTTTTCTAATCTTCCTTATAAAAATGACTTTAAGATGTATCTGATAGGGAAGACTTGAGAGATTAACCATATTGAGTATGCTTGAAGGTAATGCCTTAAATTTTTATGGCAAACATTAGCCTGACATGTCTTCTCTATTAGAGAGTAATTTAGTTCAAGCCCATATAAAGTACTACTTATATAGTATATTTAGTTTAACCCCAATGAACATGTTTCAAAAATAATATAGAGAATAAAATATCATCCTTGTACTAGTGCTTGTAGCACTAATGGATTAAACAAGTATTATTTGATCTTTGTTCAAGTCATTAGTGCAAGCTTCATCCAAATGAAATGGCACATCCTTCTTCATAAAACAAGTATATGGATGACATCTACCAGCTAAGTTAAAAATGAATCTCTGTATATAGGTCAATTTTCCTAGGCGACTTTTCAATTCATTAGCCTATTTTACAAGTCTAACCCTATTTTTTACTTTTAGTTGATGAACAATAACCTTTGGGTGAAACTTGACATTTCATTATTGGACCAAAAAAAGATATCTCGATACATTTTTGACATCGTTTAGGTCTAAAATATAAAAAATCGATAATACACCTAGACTAAAGGCATGTAAGTTTTTTTTTCTCAGGGAGCAACTCAATATTTTCACTGTTCAAGTAAAACCAAAGGACCATAATACCCTCTTAGGTAAGGTCATTTGTATTTGAATGGGGGGTAACTTAATTCTCGAACTACAATTCATAATTTGTTTCCACTGTTGATTTGCGAAATGGGATGCATGAATTTCCTTTTTGGACTATGGATAAGCAGGTTTAGCATGTGGATTTAGAGACTGTTTGGGAACGCGTGTAAATCGCGTTCCATAAAAATTTAAATTTTGTTTTTGCTTCAGTTTAATTTTTTATGTTTTCAGGTTGTTTTGATGTGCTGATATTAAAAATAATTTTAAAAAAATAAAAAAATATTATTTTAATGTATTTCTAGATAAAAAACACTTTGAAAAACAATCACTACCATACTCCCAAACACATCGATATGGAATTGAAAGATCCAATTTGAGATTTGATCGTTTAGGATATTTGCATGGATTTCAATATTGAAAGATTTACACGAGCATTAGACCTTACACCTCTTAATGATTTAACTGTGTTTTAGTTTAAAACAATTACACGATCGTTATATCATTTTGTATTCTATATTCTTTTTTTTTCACGGCTAATAAAATAGTTAATTTAATTATATAATAATAATAATAATAAATAAAATAAGTTTATAAAGAAAATATTATCCCGATGACATGCACAAAGAGAATACTTGAAAAAAAATATATATTAAAAAACTCAATTTCAAAACAATCAAATACTAAATAATAAAATTAAAAAACTACAAAAATCTACACGAGTTATTCAACTTAGTCGTTAATTCCAAGTCACAAAATTTTTTTATTTATTAAAATATCTTGAACATTATATTTTTATATTAATAATTTTCTAGCTCAAAATAAATCATATGACGGACCACTTAACTCATCTACTAATACATGTTAATAAACGGTTACATAATTTCAGGCTATATATATTCACTTCATTATATTATCTTAAAGTATATTATAAACGGTTACATAATTTCAGGCTATATATATTCACTTCATTATATTATCTTAAAGTTTATTATAAAATAAATTGCGTTGATTTCAACAAGGTGCTCAAATTCAATTTTATTCTAGAAATAACACAAGCCTAACAAATAATTGTTGACGCTTTTATTATGAATAGATTTAACAATGTAAGAAAAAATTTATATTTGTTTGGTCCATAATCTTTAAGTGATAAATCATATCGGTGTAATAATTTCTCGTAAGAACACGACCAACTAATAAGGGCCAAAATATAACCATTTAGGTGGTGGTCCAGTGGTAAAAACTTGGGACTAAGAGATTTACTTCTTTTGTGGTCTCAGGTTCGAGCCTTGTGGTTGTTTATATAATGGCCACTGGAGGCTTACATGATCGTTAACTTCAGGGCCCGTGAGATTAGTCGAGGTGCGCACAAGTTGGCCCGGACATCTATATTAAACTAAAAAAAATAAAATAATAAATAAGGGCCAAAACATTAATATTAATCAAAAAAAAAAAAAAAAAAAAAAAAAAATGGCCAAAAACAAATAAAAAATTTAA
>Ga0307515_10010487_pt1 | contig 17752 bp, 4 predicted proteins | sample 17_EM_MG_FD_194513 | JGI IMG/M metagenome (GOLD analysis project Ga0307515, IMG submission 194513) | Populus trichocarpa ectomycorrhiza microbial communities from riparian zone in the Pacific Northwest, United States - 17_EM | ecosystem: Host-associated > Plants > Roots > Unclassified | place... | reverse complement strand
TATAGTAATAATATAAATAAGGGGCCTTTTTATAAAAGGAAGAAAAACGCACCTACGCTTTACCTAGACGCCTAAATATAAGAAGGCGTTCTAAGACCTTAAAAATGCCTTTACTAAAGCACCTATCCTAGCTTACTTTATACTAGGATAATAACTCTATTTTAAAACCGACTCCTTAAACTACGTTAACGCAGGCATTCTTTTCTAAATGGCAATAACGGCTTCCTTTACCTAGTTATATTCTACTCGTCTAAGCTTATACTATAAGAGTATAACTATAAAATCTATAATAAAGAACTCCTTATAATTATATAAGTGTTTAAAGAATTCTAACTAGAACTCTCCTTAGTAGAGCCTAACTAGCTAATTAAAGTCCTTATAGACTATTGTAACCTTAAGTACTTTATAACTATAAAGTAGCTAAACTAACGCTAGGTATATTAGAATGAGTTCCTCTCTAGTTTTAACTTTAAATTTATATATAGACTAGGAGTATAAGGTACTAAACCTAATAGCCTAATACGCCGCTTATAAGACCTTCCTTAGTCTAAAGATAACCCCTATAATTAGTTCTAATAATAAACAATCCTAAAAGCACTAAATTTAGCCCTAGGTATACTACTTATAATAGAGCTAACTGTACCTTAGCTTTATACTATAGAACTAAAATATTACAGGACACTCCCGTAACACCTTGCACACGTCTACCTATTTCCACCAACTTAGCAATTAGAGACTAACCGCGAAATGGCAACCTAATGGCAATCTAATGGCAATCTAACGGCAATCTACGGCATTCTGCCATATTCTGCCAAGTTCCATCAAATTCTGCCTAGTTCTACCAAATTCTGCCTAGTTTTACTAAATTCTGCTAAGTTCTGCTAGAACTATGACCTGAACCCTATTCTACCCCATGCACATATTAACTAAGTAACTAAGTTAACAATATATGCCCTTTCTTCCCATTTTCTTACCTTCTCTCCTTACGTAATGTCTTAATCTTATTATATAGTTTATGTACATAGCTTAATAATATCTACTTTGCTATATATTATTGTCGCTTATACTCACTCTATAATACTACATTGCGTTAAACCTATACTACCTTACCCTGCCTAACATATAGAATAACCCAAAAGCCCCTATATCTATAACTAACTTACGTAATATATTTACCGAATAAATAAAGGGCCTATAATAGGCCTTTATAGATACCCTTACTTAATAAGAGGCTTAACACTAAGAAATAATTGGATCCCTAAGAAAAGAAATTAAAGAGATCTGCCGTAACCCACCGTCTGCTATACTATCGCCCCCACCCGTTCCTACTAGTGTTAACCTACAAGTACCAGATGGAGAAGACGTGTCTAGGACTAGCTCCTTAACCCCAAATTCGCTAATTAGTGCCCCCGTAAAGAAGCTAAGCGAACGTCTCCCTAATTCTCTCGCCTATTTAGGTAAAAAAAGCAAACTACGCTCCTTCCTTAACTAACTTAAGAATAAGCTAAACGGTAATATCGATCGCTACCCTACCCTTAATAGTTAACTACGTTATGCCATAAGCCGTCTAATGGGAGACGCCGCGGAAACTATATACCCGTTCCAGCTAAACACTATAGAAGAACTAGTTACCATACTAGAAGCATTTTATAGCGACCCTAACTAAATTATAATAGTATAAAGGAAACTAAATAAGATAATATATGGCTCTAAGAGCTTCCTATTATACTTTACTAAGTTCTACCGCTATGCTAAAGAGACTAGATAGAATAAACCCGCCTTAATTAATCGCCTAGTGAAATCCTTAAACTCTAAACTAAAGGCTTCCCTTATAGGAGTTAAACTGCCGGATACCCTTACTACCTACATTAATGTTATTAACGGCTTATATAACGATATACTACGCCTTACCCCAAAATATATACCTTAATACTCTGCCCTCTAGCCGTCTAAGACCCGCAAGGACCCAGACGCTATAGATATTAACGCTAGAACCCTCTCTTACGCCCTAAAAGAATCTGCTAAATATAAACAACGCATTAAATACGGCCTTTATTTTAAGTGCGGAAGCGACGCTTATATCTTAAGTTACTGCTCTATTCCCCTGCCCAAAATGAATATTTAAACAACTAGTATAGGTGGTATACCACTGTCCTAATTATATAAAAGGATAACTAGTATAAGCAACTAATCGCCTTAACTAAGCTCTGTCTACCGACCCCAATTATTATTCGGCTCTAATACGTTATATAGTAAGCACTACTTACAAGGACGAGACTACAACTAATACGCTATAAGAACTCCGTCCCAATTACCTCTAAAAGAAAGGTCTTAGAGCTAAGTCGCTCTCCAGAACGGCTCTGCCTTAAGATCTTATTAAATGCTTTAAATGTTACAAACTCTAACTCTTAGGATTATAGCATAACCATTAACTGCCGCTTATAGTAGAATGATTAATAGGTTAGTGCTTGAGTCTTAATTAATACAGGGGCTAGCGGTATAGGATTTATTAATAAGATCTTCGCGTAAAATAATGGTTTTACCCTAACCCCCCTTAACTAGCATATTGATATATTTGGATTTAATAGCAAACGCACCGTCTTAGGCTGTATTACCTATGTAGTATTTCTAAGACTCCAATACCTAAATTACAAAGAACTAATTAGGCTTTTTGTTACCACCCTGGGTTACTTAGTAATCCTTAGATAACCCTAGATAAAGCTATATAAGGTAACTATTAATTAGGACAACCTTAAGCTTCTATTTACCGCCTCCCGTTGCAAGCAGAAGTGCCTTATAACTTACTGCTTAGACCTAAAACTAAAATCTAAAAAATCTACTAAGATCTACTAGCCTAAGAATTCCACCAAATTCCACCAATATAAGACTTCTACTAATATCTATTAAGGATCTGAAAATTCTACTAAACCCTACAAATAGACCCTAAGTACTATACTACCCCGCGCTAAGTAAAAGCTTAAGCTTACTATACGAAAGTACTAGAAGGACTAGTACTCTACTATAAAAAGTATACTTAAAGAACCCAAACCTAAACCTAATACTAACTCCGCACCTAATACTGAACCCAAAGCTGAATAGAAAGCTATATAAGAAACTATAGACGATCTAAGCGAGCTTAGCACCCTAGATATCCGCATAATTGGAGCTACCCCGCTAGCACAACTTGCTAAGAAACCCGAATATACAATCTTCGCTATTACAATGGCCGATATTAAGAAGGCCTTAGCACTAAAGAAGCATACTAACCCTGCCATAAAGGTACTAGTAGAGTATTACTATCGCCTAAACGTATTCTTATAAAAGGAAGCCGATAAGCTACCGGAATACCAACTATACAACTATAAGATTATACTTAAAGAAGGAAAGCAGCCTAGATTTAGACCCTTATACGGAATATCTTAAAATAAACTCTAAGTGCTATAAAAGTATTTAGACGAGAACCTAAGTAAAGGATTTATTAGAGCAAGCTTATCGCCTATAGCCGTACTAGTGATCTTTGTTAAGAAACCCAGCGGCGGTCTGCGCTTCTGTGTAGACTACCAAGCTCTTAATGCCGTTACCGTTAAGAACTAATATCTAATCCCGTTGATATAAGAGACGCTAAACCGACTAAGTAAGGCTCGTTACTACACGAAGCTCGATATTATCTCTGCATTTAACCGTCTCCGTATTATAAAAGGAGATAAATGGCTTACTGCATTTCGTACCCAATATGGACTATTTAAGTACTTAGTAATACCCTTTGGCCTCATAAACGCTCTGAGCTCGTTTTAACATTATATAAATAATATCCTACGCCCTTACCTGGATATCTTCTGCACTACTTATATTGACAATATCCTAATATATAGTAATAACTTAACCGAATATTAGAAGCACGTTAACCTTATTCTATAAGCCTTATATAGAGCTAGTCTATAATTAGATATAGATAAATACAAGTTTTATAAAACGGAAGTTCTATACCTTAGACTCCTTATTTTTATAAACGGTATATAAATAGACCTAAAGAAGGTTAAAGTAATTGTAAACTAGCAAGAACTTAAGAACGTTAAGGACGTAAGAGCCTTTATAGGATTTGCTAATTTCTACTAACGGTTTATTAATAACTTCTCCGCCCTAGTTTTACCCCTTATAGCTTTAACCTAAAAGGATAAAGTTTTTATCTTTAGCAAGGAATGCAAGAAGGCCTTCGCCTATTTAAAGGTTATATTTACTACTACGCCTATACTCTAATACTTTAACCTAAACTAAATAAGTGTTATAGAAGCTAACTTATCTAACTATGTTACTAGAGGTATCCTATCTTAATATAACGAGGATAGAGTATTATACCCCGTAGCATACTTCTTAAAATAACTAAGCCTAGCTAAATATAACTACAAGATCTATAATAAGGAATTATTAGCTATTATTAGATATTTTAAATAATAGCGACCCGAACTAGAAGGCGCTAGATTTTTAATTAAGGTCCTTAGCGACTATAAGAACCTACAGTACTTTACAACCACGAAATAGCTAAATTATTATTAGGCCCGCTAGTTAGAATATCTATCTCGTTTCTAATTCTTAATTACATACCGCCTAGGTGTTTAAGGTTAGAAGCCTAACGCCCTAACCCAACGCTTATAAGACGCGCCAGCCCTAGAAGAAGCGCGCTCTTACTAAAATTAGACCCTGCTTCGCCCTAAACTATTTAACCCTCCTACTAAAGACCTTATAGTATACGTCCTTGAAATAACTAATCGACCAATTAAATAGATTATAGTTAATAAATACCCGAATGACGAATTTATCTAAGAGACGCTTAAGCTAATGTACGATAGCATTAGACGCTTAAAAAAGATTTATCTAAGTAAATGCGAAGCCTATGGAAACTGCTTATATTACTAGAACCGCCTAATTATACCTAACTATAACGAACTTAAGCTTAAGCTCCTTAAACATATACATAATTTACCAGTAGCCAGCCACCTGGGCTAAGGAAAAACCCTAGAACTGCTCTAATGAGAATACTATTAGCCGAATATATATAATATAACATAAAGGTATATCTCTAGCTGCTATATCTGCCGATAAGCTAAAGCTTCGTATAAGACGTATAACGGCCTCCTAAAGCTACTACCTATTCCGGACCGAAGATGGAAGGACATCTTAATTAACTTTATTATTGACCTCCCTGTAAGTAAAGGCTGTATAAACATTATAGTAGTTATAGACCGACTATCTAAGATAAGGTACTTAATTGCCTACCCTAATATATTAACGCCTACTATCGCCTAACTATTTCTAGATTATGTATAGAAACTCCACGGACTCCTTAAAATAATTATCTCTAATAAAGGTAGCTAGTTTATCTCTATATTCTAGAAAGAACTAACTACCTAACTCCGTATTAAAGCACTACTATCTACTGCATACTACCTAGAAATAGATGGTTAAACGGAACGTGTAAATGCTATAATAGAATAGTACATTCGGATATATACGTCGTACTTATAAGATAACTGGATTGACTGGCTTGCATTTGCTGAGTTTACGGTAAATAATTCCGTCTCGGAAACTATAAAGGTCTCCCTATTTCTGGCTAACTATGGCTAGCATCTATAAATGGGTTTTGAAACCTTTAGCAACGTTCCTTGCCCCGCTTATTAAGCCTTATAAGTTACAGAAGTAAACAAATTTGTAGAAAAGATGGAGGAACTGTAATAGTTTCTTACTAACGAAATAATATAGGCCTAATCTGTTTATAAAGCCGCAGCGAATAAGAAACGAACCCTAGCACTGACCTATTAGATTGGTGATTTTGTCTGGCTAGATATAAGAAATCTAAACACGAAACGACCTGCTAAGAAACTTAATTAGAAGAATGCTGGCCCTTATAAGGTTGAGAAGGTCGTCTCCTCTTACTCCTACCAATTAAAGCTCCCTGACACGGTTAAAATCCACCCCATATTCTATACGTTAGTCCTCTGCTCTACTGCCCCCGTATTAGACGCCCTGCCTAGGCAGATATAGGACCCTCCCCTACTAGTTAAAGTAGATGGTGAAAACGAGTACTTTATTAAAAGAATTAATGATATTAAGTATAATAAACAGAAACGCTAATATATATATCTTATAAAATGGAGAGGCTTTACTAAGTCCTTATAGGAACTTATTAACTCTATAGGACTTATATAAGCCGTAGAAGACTTTTACAAACTCCACCTAAAACTACTATAGCCCCATCTCGCAGAAGCTCGAATTTAAAGGGGGGGTACTGTTATGGGATACCCCCGTGACACCTTACACATGTCCACCTATTTCTACTAACTTAGCAATTAGAGACCAACCGCGAAATAGCAACTTAATGGCAATCTAATGGCAATCTAACGGTAATCTACGGCATTCTGCCATATTCTGCTAAGTTCCACTAAATTCTGCCTAGTTTTACCGAATTCTGCTAAGTTCTATTAGAACTATAACCTAAACCCTATTCTGCCCTATATACGTATTAACTAAGCAACCAAGTCAACGATATATGCCCTTTCTTCCCGTTTTCCTACCTTCTCTCCTTACGCAACGTCTTGATCTTATTACACAGTTCATGTACATAGCTTAATAATATCTACTTTGCTATATATTATCGTCGCTTATGCTCACTCCGTGATATAAAATTACCTCCTAAAATTAATAAGCTTATTACTACGGTAAATAACACCTCTATTAACCTATTACTATATTAACTTATCGCTATAAAGACCGCTAGCGCCCGTATACTACCTATTAACCTCTAAAGCTTAGGCCAGATTAATATAGCAGCCTTAAAAGTAAAAGAGAATAGGCTCTATTATAGAGGCCACCTATTTATCCCTAAATTAAAAAATCTATAATAGCAACTAATTTAAATGGCCTACGACCTCTAATTAAGCGGCTACCTAAATAAAGAAGGAACCTACAAGCTCCTTAATTAATACTACTTCTAGCTAAAAACAATAGACTTAGTTAAACGCTTTATAGGCGCCTACTATAGGTATAAGCACGCTAAGGCCTTTAATATAAAGTACTAAGGACTACTACACCCGCTACTAGTACCTATACGACAATAGGTAGATATCGCTATAGATTTCGTTATTAACCTACCACCCTATAAATAATACGGCCATACCTATAAAAACATCTTTATAATAATATACTAACTTATAAAAGAGCGCCACTATATCCTAACTAAAGGCGTAGCCGTTAGCGACGTTACTAATACCTTCCTTTGTAAAGTTTACTAACTATATAGGTTACCTAACTTAATTACGTCCGACCGAGGTATATAATTTAACTCTAATATATAGAGACGAATCTACTAACGCCTTAGCATCTCCGTTAAGATATCTATATCCTTTTACTATAAAACTACTAGGTAACCAGAAAACGCTAATGCCAGTATAAAAGCGTACCTATAATAGGTAGTCGCCTATAGTTAAGATAACTGGGTAAATTACCTCCTACTAGGTAAATTCGCAGCGAATAACTACGTCTTAACTACTATAGGACTTACACCATTCTTTATAAATAAGGGTTATTACCCCCAATCTAGTATAGAGCCACTAGAACCTATTAATAAGAAACTACTATATAGAAAACGCCTTAAGATGCTACTTACTAACTAGCATATAGACTATATAAAAAATCTACTCGACTACTATAAGGGAGAAATGGCCTAGGCTTAAGCAAAGTAGGCCTACTTCGTCAACCGTTATAGAACGCCACTACTAGAGATATATATTGGCGACTAGGTATAGCTAGATATACGTAATATCTTTATATAAAGGCATATAAAATTACTTAATTATAAGAACCTTAGCCCCTATCTAATTAAACAAATTATTAATAGGGGAGCTATATATAAGCTAGAACTCCTACTTACCCTAGCTACCCGTAGAATATAGCCTATATTTTACCTATAGCTACTATACCTCTATTAGCCTAACCCCTTACTAGGGCAGATATAGCTTAAACCCCTACTAGTACTAATCTAAGATAAGAATAAAGATAAAAACTATAAGGAGTGGACCGTTAAATAAATTATTAACTCTAAATACTTTGGTAAAGGTAGAGGACGATAGCTCTACTACAGAGCTATATACATAGGATTTAATATAGATTAGCCAGAATAGCAACTATAGGAAGACTTAAAAAATGCAAAGGATTTAATTAGTGACTTTTACTATACAAACCTATAGAAACTGGGCCTAAGCAGAGATTTTATACCTAATCCTCTATAGGAGCCCTTATAGAGTTAAACCGTTATATATTACTATATAAGGGCAAATTGCCATTAAATTGCCGTTAGATTGCGGCAAAGTGCGATTATATAACCGGAATATTATTAAGATGTTTAGGAACTTTAACTAGCGGTTAAAGTTATCTAATTAGTCGGATTCTTAGATACTAAGCCTTATTATATAATATTATTTTAAGCCTTTAGTAATACCCCCCTTTCTTCTTTTCTATACCTTAAGTGTCCCTTCTATATATATAGTAACCACAGCGTCGCCGGAGCTCCGCCTCTATAGGAGGGGGGGTAGTGTTATAGAACCCTACTATAGGGGCCTCTATAGGAGAACCCCGTGCTCTTATATATACCTTACATACAGCTTATATTAGCTACGCGTAGGTATATTACCTCCTTACGCCCTTAACCCTTACGATTAATTACGTAATGTCTTATAGACTCCTCAAATATATACGCTCTATAGCCACTGTCCTTATTCTATAATAGGCGTTATCCAAGCTCCTTATTATTATTTAAATTGTTATAGTTATCTAACCCTTCCTCCTAGCATTTAATCTAGTTATTTAATTTACGTAGTAGTTTAGGGAGGTTAGGGTAGGCTAGGTAAAAGTCCTATAACTTATAGGGGAAGTACTTAAAATTAGATGTAGGGTACTACTTTAGATCTTTATTATGGCCTACCTAGCTTATATAGTATTTTAAGATATTACGGTCCTTCTTAACTACTAGGATTTCTTTAACTTTCTATTTCTTATCTTCTGCAATCTAGATTGGCGGTAGGGGGTCGTTATACTGCCTAGGTAGTGAATTATTTATAGCTTTTTATAGCTGGTCCGGGGGGAAAACGGGGTAGATCTTTATTAATTTTGGTAACTTAACCTTAAAAGAGTGTCCTACTTTTTAAAGAACCTTATATAGGCTAGCTATTTAGTAGTCTAGTTTATAGCTCGGCCTCTAGGTTTTTTAGTTCTTTATTAACACCTATACCTTATCTCCTACTTAGAAGTCTACCTTATAATAATATTAGTTTATATTAGACTCCTTCTATTATACCTTTTTTATAATTATTTAAGCAGTCTCCTAGACTCTATATATTCTCTTAGTAAATGCCTAGGCCTCTTTATAACTAAGGCGTTTACGGGCTATAGTGGGTTCTATAGGCCTATCCTAATTAAAGGACGTTTATGGTATATACCTATAGAGCAGTTTAAATAGTAATATCCTAATACTATTATGGGGGAGTATAAGCTGCGCGTAGTCTATTATAGGTAGTAATTCCAACTAGTTATCCTAATAGTAGTCTATAAAGGGACGTAGTCGCTAGTTAAGGTACTAGTGTGGTGGTGTAATTTAGCCCCCTAGATTTAACATCTAGATTAGGTATAGCTTTGGGAGAGCCTAGGCTTTCTATAGTTATATAGGTCGGTCTAAAGCCCTTAGAGTCTTTAATAACTCGGGCGACACCAACAGATATATAATTTTCCTTTAATACACTCTTTTTTTTCTCTTCTTACTGCTTAATTCTAACTGATTATAACTAACTGATAGACTAACCGACCGACTAATAGATAGCACTAAGACTTTCCTATCTTAGAGAGGTCGTACCCTCCTATATATTTTATAGCATTCTATATAGGGATAACGGTAAGCTCTTTAGATTAGAAGTCTGGTGCTCTATACATAGGAAACGTATGGGAACGATCTAGAACTGTAATAAAACGACTAAGATAAAGAAGCATAGGCATATTAGCGACCTATGCGCAGCCACCGCTATAAAGGATAAACTAACGACACTTACTAAGCTCTCTATGTGGGAATAGTAGTCGGTAAGTAGCGACAAGAAGGTAAGTATATAGTATAGTAAGACAAAGGATAAAAGGAAGGACTATAGCACACCAGGAACGGCAGAAAAAAGTTTTTTATATTTTATTTACTATATTTACAACGGTTTATACTATTATTCTTATATTTATCGGAGCTACCTTTAAATTTATAACAATGGCAATAGTACTAGTAAAGGGATTATTAGGAATATTAGGCCTATTTTACGATAATAGTAAGGGCGCTAGAAAGGAAGAAGAAAGCAAGCAGCCTATTAAACCGCGAAGCTCTCCTAAACTAGGGCATGCGATACTAACCCTAACTCCTATAACGTTAGGGACTAATAACCCTTAATAGATAGAGGATAAGGGTTACGAGGTCCACCTACCTATCCCTAGAGAAACTATAGCTCTGTTATCTTCTACTAGACTACTAATAAAACGAGATAAGGTGTATATTATGGCCTAGCCTATACCGGCTTTAAGAACCTCTAAGATCCCTTACTTTACGGGATAAACTGTGTTGTAATTTATTAAATAGTATAAGCGGCTATATATCCGGCACCGTGTTATAGATAATAAGAAGTATTAAGGACTTCTGGAGTATTGTAACTATTAAATAGAGATATAGATCTAAAGTCTGCCTAAGTTTGCTATTAGTAACTAGATAGAACTTATAGGAAAGCTTAAGATAGACTATTAAGGAAGTAACTACTTTTAACAAGTTAAAATGGTAGAATTCTTAGAAGCCTATATACTGCAGTGTAGGAATAATCTACCTAGTAGTTCACGTTAATCTCCTAGAAGGTTACTAAGGCTGGCAATTTAGAAAACCGCGAATAAGGGTACTGGTTCGTAAGGGGACTCCTATTTAAATACTAAAGATATATAATAACTAAAATAGGAGCCGACCCTAATAGGCGAGAGTCTTTTAACTTTTACCTGCTAAGGAGAGCTATAGAAGATAGGCTTAATTCGTATAAAAGCGCCGATTAGTTATTAATAATAAATCCTAAGGAATAAGGCCTTTATTAACTAGTTAGATAATTCCGTAATTAGTAACTAGCTATAATAAACTAAAGAAATGCTACCCTTTAATTACCTGTAGTTTCTTAGCTAAGTAAGTTAGTAAATACCTATTAAATAACTTAGGAAACAGACTCCGAACTAAAGAAACTTACTAATTAACTCTAGAAGCTTAATCTTAGGACAGTTAAATTAGCAGGCATTATATCTTTAATGCCGTTCCTAAATAGGATTTGCTAAGATCTAATATGGTATATATAGCTCCTAAATAGGGCGTTAATATATTAAGAACAAATGGACCTATAACTAGCACTAGGTAATAATAGACTGCAGCCGCCCTATAAGGGAGCGCTATAAGAATAATATAAGCCAGGCTTAGGAAGGTATAGAGGGCTAAGGAACTTTGGCGTATACTAGATATAAAATTAGATATACTATAAATGCGGGGGTGCCTACTGTTTTATTAATTAATGTCTATAGCTTTAAGAGTTAGTTTATTATAGTTTCCTATATATAAACAAAAATAACTAAATATGCGCTGGAATATATAAGCGCCTAAGAAATATAATTCTGTATTTACTAAGTAATAATTAAATATAGTTCCTTAAAGACTGGCTAAGGTAAAACGCAAATATTAATCCTAATACGCTAGCAATAGGTGTCTAACTAAAGGTAGCTTCCGTAGAGCTTATAAAGGGTAGTAACGCTAAAAGCGAAGAGGAACTTAGTAAGTCCTAGGAAGATATATACTAAGTGGAGTTAATATATATTAGTTTGGTAGGGGCTATAACTTAGTTATAGCTTACGCCACGGGTATATAATCTTAGGAGACCGTAAGGGGAAGTAAGGGTAATAAAATAGCCTCTAAAACTATCTAGTCTGTGACCAGCAATGGTTTAAAATATATAACTAGGAGGATATATCTAAATCGCACTACGGCCCTAGCAGTAGGCTTCTCTACTACCGTTAAGTAGTAATAAGGTTGATAAAATAAACTATACTAAATAGCTAAGACAAACAGAGTAAATAGTGGATATAATAATAATAGCTAAAGCATTACAACTAAAGCTAGTTAGGATAATAGATATACTAAAAGGAAACGTCCTAAGCCTAACCGTAATAGCGGACAAGATCTTATTAAAAATTATTAAAGTTACCGTTAGTAACTGCCTTATATATATACCTAAAGTTATAAGGCTATTTTTTAAGCCTCTCCTACTACCCCTTATAGAGCCTTACTAACAGAAGTAAGAGGACGTTAAGGCATCTGTATTGTTAGCACACCTAATATTTTATGCCGATTAAGCCGGCTTAATAACGGCTAAAGTGGACTAGATTAAATAAGAAGTAGGATTTATCCAGTTTTAAAGACAATACCTAAAGGTAGAAGTGTAGATAGGAGACGGAAGGGTTAAATGCTTAATTAACTCTGGAGCGGAGCTTAACCTTATTAAGAAAAGCGTGGCTCTACGACACGGTCTACTAATATTAAGTCTACCCTATAACTATAGGGTATGCGTTTAACGTCTACTAATAGGACTTAGTCTAAGTTTATTAGATTAGTATATACGGTCTTAGTAGTAATAGGTAACGTCTTAATATCTATAACGTTTATTGCTATTAGGGAAATGTTATATAAAGTAATACTTAGTAAGCTATAGTTAGTAAGGGCTAGGCTAGTAATAAAACGAACCGTAATAGGTTAGGTGTCTTATATTATTTAATTAAAAGATAGCAGAGTTAAAATAAGGTTTTTAATGTCCTATAAGGATGTAATATTCTTTAAACTAGATAAAGGTCTTAGTATAGATAATAGTTTAGGAAATGTATAACCGGTATAACCGCTAGGATTATATCTGGGGTTACTTATAACCTAGTGCATTAGGATAAAAAGGATATTAAGAATAAAGAAAAGGGAAATAAGGTATAGCTCTAACACAGATATTTACTATTTTGGATATCCGCTAGATAGAGCTATTAGTAAAAAGAGGAGCATAATATCGGATGGAGAGAGCTTAATAGTAAAACATTAAAGGAAGTTCTAAAGAAACACTTAAGGAAGAATTGGAAGCTAGTATTTAAAGTAAAGGCTAAGTCCCTTATATATTAAATGTTAAAAATAATAGATCTATTTATAATATAAATAGAAAGCTACTAGAGTAAGGCCTAGCTAAACGCTATAAATATAGTAACTATATATAAACGGAAGGTAGATAAAGTCCACCTAGTTTATTACGGACGCTTTAAGTACAATGCTACGACTACTAGGAGAAGAGTTGGAAGAAGCTAGTTAGTTAATTAAGGCACGGTCTAGGATAGAACCGGTAGAACTATATAACGAGGAATAGTAACTAAAGTTATATAACGTGCTACGTATTAAACAAGAGGAACGAGAGGAACTTACGTACCTTATATATAAGACGTACATTACGTATAAGAAGGATTTTATAGGAGTACGGTTGTGTATTTAAAGGACTATAGTCCCTACCTAAATAGTTCCTTCCTTATAGTAATTCTTAGAATATAATTAGAGTTAATCTATTAGGTAACTACTCCACTAGTTATTATTACGTTGTTAACTTTAATTTATATTACCTATACACCTAGCCTAATAATAAGCCCACCGTAGTTTTTGCTATAAGGTTTTATTACACAATCACTACCTAGTTATAGTATTAAATATAGAAAGTTAAATAATATGCCACTAAAAGCAGCCACTATAACGCTATTAACGGCGGCAACTACTTTAAGATTAGGAGGTGATATTAGTATAGTAGATACTGACTTATAGTAACCTGTAACGGTCGGACAACTATAGGAGGTAATTAACCAGTTAATAACAAACAATGCAGCGTTGGAAGAAAGGGTTAATAGGATAGGAGTAGTAAAGATTAAGCTACCATTAATTGAAAGATACTTAGGAGAGAAATTAAAACTTAAAGGATTTCTTATGCAAATGCACTTTAAGGTCATATAGGAAGGGGTAAAGCTACTAATACCTATAGATCAAATAGCCTATACGGGACTATTCCTGTTAAGAAGGGCACTTAAGTAGTTTAAGCCTTACCTCACAGAAATACAGGTAAACGGAATAATAACTACTAATTAGGAGGTGTAATTTATGTTTATAAGCTAAGAAGGGTTTATAAAGTGACTTACACATATATTCGGAGATCTAGAGGTAGTAACTACGGTAAAAAGAAAACTCTAGGACCTTATATAACGAACCTTAGTAATTAAATACATAATACATTTCCAAACGTTAGCTATATAAGTTAAGTAGAATAATAAGGCGCTTATGGCATAGTATAAATAAGGACTTAAGGCTAAAGTCCAGGACGCGATTATTTTAATAAAAGATGCAGATACCCTACGGAATTTAATAGATTAAGCAATTAAAATTAATAATTAGATTTACTAAAGGGAATAGGCTAAGCGAGGCTAGGATAGAGTTCTATAGTTATATAAGGCGTAAAGTACGCAACAACCAAAGCTAAGTTAGAAATTATAGTATAGCGCAGAGCTAATAGACCTAAGCGGTACTAAAAAAGCCTATAAGAGATAGAGTAAGAAACCGTAAAAACCTAGAGGTTAAGGATCTAGTAATTATAGGACTAAGGAGTAAAGGCTAAACCAAGGATCTTAGCAGCAGAAGATGTTTAGGCGGACTTTATAGCAAAGTCAATGGTTTAAAAATAGAGCTTATATAAATTGCGGAAAATAAGGTTACTTTGCGAGGGATTATAAAGATGGTTAGAGTTACTATGCAATAAAGGGAACTAGACTAGTAGAAAATATATATATATAGAGAGATAATAGTATACTACGAGAAACAAAGGAATATTTAATTAGAAGTTTTATGTTTTGTTATAATAACGCATGCCAAATTTATAAAGACGCTAAGTACAGCGCAAGCTATTAGCTATAGGAGCTAAATTCTATACAGTATAGAGGAACCAACGAACCAGTTTATAGATTAGATATTAAGGATAATAAATTTAATATAGGTAAAACATTTTATAACGATAAGGTAATAAGGGCAGCTTACTAGGAGTATATAGACCTTAGAAATATTATATAAGAGGTAGAGAATAATTCCACTATAGAATAGGGAACATTAGTAGGGATTAAGACCCCACTAGACATAATGTCTATCGCTTTATAAGACGTAAGAGAAGTAGGACAGCAAACCACTTTGGCACTCGATAAAGGCAAAAGGCTAAAGGCTTAAGATTCTTAAGATAAGATAAGAGACGACTAAGATTCTTAAGACAAGATAAGGTATACCTAAGGACCTATAATAAATAGCAACTAATAGAGTAGGGCAGTAGCTTAGTTTAAAGATATACAATAAGCTTGGGATAGAGTTTCCCATAGATATAAAATTCTCAAAATAAGATGAGTAAGATTTAAGACTCTTAAGACAAGATAAGAACACTAAGTAAGCCTAATTAAACTAAGGCAGGAGCTAAGCTTAAGTTAGAAGCGAGCTTAGGATTAAGAATCCTATAGAACTAAGACTTTAAGACACAAATAAGGACCATTAACAAGATTAGAGAATCTGCGGTATAAATAGTAACTAGACTAGAAGACAGGCAGATGGACCTAAAAGACTTATTAGGGGAACGTAGTATTTAGCCTAAGGATTAGAAGACCGATACTAAGATTAAAAAGTAAAAAGACTTTAAGGATCCACTTATAAAACGCGAAAAGAAAGAAACCATAGAGGAATTTAGAGCGCGAATTACCTCGTAGCAAAAACAGAAATTAGATAAGAGATTTAGTATATTAGGACGTATATAAGATAGAGCACTAGTACGAAGAATTACTAATAGGCCTAGAATAGGCATGCTGGGAGCTAAATGGCTTACTAAACTAGAATAAGAAAAGGATCTAAAGATCCTAACTAGGTTTAAAGAACGGTATATAAAGGGCTGTTACAATATAGTAATAAGAAGATACTTCCTTACGGATAAACCGTACACACTCTAACAGCTGTACTAAAAGTAGTATAGGCAACAACACAATGACGAGTAGGAAGATTTCTATATATAGTTAGATAAAAAAGTTATTTAAGACCACCTAATTACAAAGAAGGCTATAAATTACATTAAAGGAGCCTTAATTATAATATTAAAGGATCTAGAGGAGCGTTTAGAGGATTAAAGAAGCGAAAGACGTATTTTAGTACCTGTAAATAAGGTCGCAACGCTTAGATTAATATAAAAAAGGGTTAAACCCAAGAGTAAAGACAAGCTAAGAGTTGACCTAAGATATTAAGCATATTATACGTTAGTATAGATCGTATATATAGATAATGCGTATAATATATATAAAATACCTAAGAATAAGCATTATAAGTACCTAAAAAGAATGTATTAGATATAGGATAAGGCGAAATACCGAAACGCTAAGTATATATATAGTTGGCATCCAGTAAAAGTATAGGAGTTAGGTAACTTAATACTTTAGCTAAGAAGATTCCTTATAGAAGAATGCCTAGACAGATAATAGTAGTGGGAATGCCTAGAGAACACGTGTCTATAGTATATTAAAGATAAAAAGCAAACTAAGTATTAGCCTAAGTTGGACTAAGTATAAACAGGATTAAGCAGCTAATAGTTAGAAAAAGGTGAGGCCTATAGGATTAGAGGGAGCTAGTGGTAGAGCCTTAGACCCTTAAAGGAATTTAAGGACAACACCTAAATTTATAAGTTAAATAGTAAGATTAACAGTTTAAGGCATTAATAGATAGTAGAGTAATAAAAAACCATATCTTGCTAGCAGTAGTTAAAAGAATGGGATTACCGTATAGGAAAAAGGAGCACCCTTACCTATTAGTGACAATTTTAGGAGATCTAATAGCCTATAGAGGAGGTATTATTAATCTCAAAATAGGACCTATTTAGTTAACTATTAAAGGGAGATAGATCGAGATGTCTTTTAACATATTACTATCAGGAAATGATAAGGTAGTACTAGGAATGCCTTAGTTATAGGAATATAATTTAAAGATTAATTAGGTTATAGATTAGGTCAATATTAGGGATACTTAACGCCGTAAGGTGCAATAGCAAGCCAAGTTAGTATAATATTAAGTAAGAGCGACCTATAAAGAAACAGAAAAAGGACTAAGTTATATACCAAAAAGATACTATAAGTATGGTAGGAAACTATAGTTACCAGAAAGTAAGAAGCTGTTAGAGTATATAGTATAGGACTATAAGATAGAATTAAAACTAAAAATAAGTTTAAAGTTCTTTCTAATCTACAAGCTTACCAAAGAAGAAGGTAAAGCATTAAAAGAGTTTATCTAGGAGAATCTACAAAAGAAATATATTAGACTATCGCAGTTATTAGCAGGTTATCCAGTACTATTCGTACTAAAGAAAAACAGTAAGCTAAGACTATGCATTAACTATAGATAGTTAAATAGCATTACTAGAAAGGATAGGTATCCTTTACCCTTAATTAGTAAAATCTAAGATAGGATAAGTAACGCGCAAATCTTTATAAAGATAGATTTGAGATAGGCGTACCATTAGATTAGAATTAAGGAAGGCGACGAATAGAAGGCAGCCTTTAGGTTAAAGGAAGGACTATATAAACCATT
>Ga0307515_10010486_pt1 | contig 17754 bp, 19 predicted proteins | sample 17_EM_MG_FD_194513 | JGI IMG/M metagenome (GOLD analysis project Ga0307515, IMG submission 194513) | Populus trichocarpa ectomycorrhiza microbial communities from riparian zone in the Pacific Northwest, United States - 17_EM | ecosystem: Host-associated > Plants > Roots > Unclassified | place... | reverse complement strand
GCAGCAATCTGTGCTTTGCGTTCAAGGATCGTCGCGCGCGTTTGGTTACTTTCTGCCTCAGTCGGAATGTGGAGTGGGTGCGGCCGTTCATAGGGCAGTTGCAGGTGGGTCTGGACACAAAGCGAGTTAGAAAACCAAATCAACCAATTGGATAAAAGGGGGAATTAAATTGAATTAAAATTGAATTAAATATTACATATGATGCTGGGGCGTAACGTCGCTGCCACAAATTGCAATTCCTGGGATCATCCAGTCCAGCCTCACTCACCAGAATCAGGTCAAGCTCGAGTCCTACCGCGGTAGGTACGTTATGTAGGCTCATATCTAGAGTTCCTTCGTCTTTTCCATTCTGCAAATGAACATTAGCAAGCGATAACAAGGAGAGGACCGTCGAGAGGACCAACCCCAACTGTCCAATTGAGAAAGCAAGGGCAGAATGGCTATCGCGAGGGGCTGTGCTTGCCTTCCTTAACCCGTCACTTACCAATTCGGGCCCAAATTTCTCGTCCTGAACCCAATCAGATGGCTCATTGAGCTCGCAGAGTTGCTATAGCACATCAAGTAACCAAGCTGCTCAGCAGTAAGGCCTTAATTGACGGTTCCTTGAGCTCACCTTGAAGTTCTCGCGCAGATCGCAGGCGATAGTATCGATAGAACAGGAAAAGTGTGGATACGCATAGGATGTGAATTCGCTGTTGCTCCGATTGGGTGCTCCAGGCTGAGTCTCGAGGTATGCTGTGGCTGGCACGGCCATTGTGGGCGGAGGATATGAAGAAATAACGCTCGAAGAGAAACCGTCGTCCCTAGATCAATCGTTATCGAGTGAGCGCCAGTTCGGGGACTTTATACTCCCGTCTGGACCTTCTGGCCTTCCTTCCAGAATCGTGGTTGGCTCAGACAACCTGTCAAACAGAACCACCAAATCCATACTGATGTCCGAGATCACTGAAGGGAGACGGACGGCCCCATGCCCGAATCAGGTCTCGATCCTTGCTGTGCGGCGTAATATCCGCGCGAGGATACTGAGAGATCGGTTAGCCTCTTCACCTAGCAGCGATTAGGCCTGCATGCGCAAGATACACCCAAACGTAAGGGCCGTAAGGCCAACTTTGCGGCTGTGGGCCCCGAGTGGAGTCTGGCAACGTCGCTGGCAGGAAGTCAGATAGGGATCGACCAATCGAGCAGGCGTAATATACCCCTTATAACCACCCTTGTCCATGACACTTCTATTATGATTGGCATTCAACGAGAGTACGAGTGCTTCTCAGTTACAATTCACTGAAAAGGCCCATTTCGACGCTTTAAAGGATCTGAACGACCTCTGAGATAATAACCCTGGATTTGAGTTCACTTATGCCTCTCATATTCGCAAACTTGGATAACGGCTGATCCCGCATGGCGACAAACTGCACCCGAATGCTATGAAATGGTGTCATCAGGCCGCTTTTACGGAATTTTAGCTATAATTTACGGAAGCTTTCTGTAGGAAGTGGAAAGAAAGGCTAGATCGGGTATCGAACCCATGACCCTAATTCTAGAAGAGGGCGTCACCGCTACGTAGTTACATTACCCAGTAGGTTCAGTGGAGTAATTATCAACTCCAGCTGTTCCCTTTTGACATATGCCCGATATGAGTGTGTGACCTCGCAGTCGTTTTCCAACCGACAAGTTGCACCTAATAACATCACAGACCCTAGGAGGCACCCTTTAGCTTATTTCATAACCCGACATCTCGCACCAATTTCGGACACCGTAGAATGTATATTCAACCTGGAACTAGGACGATTGGACAGCTGGGTTGTTGAAATCAAGCTCATTTGTTGGTATGGTCTGGTAACACAACCAAGGATGAAGCAATGTGCAATCCCCATCTGAGCCGAAGTGATCGCAAAAATTAAGCTAGGCGGCAGCAAGGACTCTGCTCGACTCAAGATACTCCCGCAAAGGGCCGATCAAGGAAAACAGGCATATCTACGTCAAAATATGCAACTGCCACATAACATGCTAAGCCCGGCCCTCCTACCGTACTCCGGCCTGGACACAGCGCCGCGGCTCCTGTTTCAATTTCAAATCCACGCCAGGAGCAGTTTGTTGGACACAGCAATTCTACGAATTAATGTGGAGAATGCATATTATAGGGCGACCTGATCTCACTGGGACATGGACTATTCCGATGGACTGCTCCGATAGACAACTCAGTAGAGTTGGGAACGCTGCATTCGACATCTAATAACATTCATGGATAGAGGGGCGACCTGCACGTGCATTCCAGTCAATAACTCCATGGGAAGAGCAGCGCGTGTTCCCAGCATGTAACTGGCCGCCACCCAGCCTCCACTATCACAGGGTACCGAGAGCACTTGTATCTTGAAGCCAGCAGCACATAGTCTCAGTGATTAGGATAATGCTCTACCAATGCCACCCTTAGCAGAGCTGTTGGCAATCCAATATTATTTGTTGACACCCTCACAAGTGGCACGTAGTGGAGGATGTCGTCAAGGAACCTGAAAGAGCAGATTAACCAGTAAACACCATACCCTGGCTATTAGGAATGACGCTTACAACTTAGATCGCTCACCAAATGTTGGTCAATTTCATGCCTCTGTGGCAAAATTCGGGACAGAATCTTGCAAATTATATACCTGATTTCGAAGCTATGTATATAGTCTGTGCGGTTATAGCTTTCTGTAGTCTTTTTTTTGGTTTATCACAGGTTTCCGTGGTCTTTGTTTCTTCCCAAATAGCTAGACACCAAAGAGGAAATGACGAGTGGAGTGGTGGTTTCAGAACTCTCGCCCAGTGGTTCGACGCCACGGTCGATCGCAGCCGGTCGATCGGGACATCTGAGGAAGCCTGCGCAAAACGACACCGCCGACGTGTCATTTTGCTGCTATATATAGGGTATTATTGAAAGTGTTATTTCGCCCGACTCACCTCGCACACTCAATTTTGTATGCCCCGCGGCCGGGTCACGGGTTTATCTAGATCCGTCTCTTGCTTCTAGACGTTTAACTCAGAGCGCCTCAGAAAGACAACCTCCTTACAATTTTCAATGCGAATTAAAGTCACAGGGGACCTCCAGGAAGCGCGACAACTCAAATATTAGAGTTATATTCGGCATGAAAATCAATCGTCCCGAAGCGGACATTTACGTCCTCGAAGTCTCTACATTGCACCATGTGCACAATTCACCGGCCAAACGGCATGAAGAGGGCAGCAGTGAATGAAGAAGGCAGCGGTAAATGAAGAAGATAGTACACGACCCTGTGCCATCCCAAACCTTCGCTTCCCACATATGCGTCTCGAAGTTTGCCCTATATAGGCGAGACTTCCCTGCATGACCCGTGATTACCTCAATTGTTGTCATGGAGAGGTACCCTCCGCAGTTGCCTTGGATATGAGGAGTTCGCAACTCACTTGGTCATGGTTTTGCGATTCCAAAAATCGTCTCCATTTTTTCCCGACCCAGGCGAATGATTACGTTTGCCCACTGCTTGGAAAATTTATTACACCACGCTGAAATTAATATAATCTTATGTCGCTCGTATCCACATATTAACGGTAATGTTACCCTCCTCCTTGGGTGAAAGTGGACAACCCTTTTGTGCACTGTTCGGACTCTTTAAAACTATTCCTGTGCCAGACGGTCGCTGGCATTGACGACTACTGTTCTGTATTTGGCACGACTGGTATACTTCCTCCGCTATCAGTCGTCACATGAAGTGTGAATGATCACCGTGGTTCGGTCATCTGGCCGAGAGCTCAGCTATTTCTCCACGTGGAGACACCCGTTTGGGCCGAATTCCCCGACAAACACCCGCTCTATTTTCAACGGGTCTACAGGCCAAATCCCCAGTTTGGAAGAGCACTCGCACTGCGGAGAAGGCCGAGGAAGCTAGGCGCAGTCAGAACCTCCGAAAGATAACAGCTACTGCGAATATCGTCACACATCTCCGAGCGTTCTCCTCTCCGAACCGCACAATAACTGACCCTTACAGCAGCAGGGAGACTGGAGCTGTGTTGATGGACATGAGTCGCGGCTATGGTACATACAAAAGACACGGATTTTGTACGGATCAATTTGTCGTTTCATATAGAACAGTTCTATTCATACAGTCGTGGCAGTCAGGAATTGCATGGGTCGGACGTGTTATAGCGCGCCCATCGGGCTCGCAGCATCAAGCATCCACCACTGCTATCAGAACCGTTGTGGTTGAATATGTGTGACAGTGACCACCCTCTGGCACAGTCTCTTATGGAGCTTGTTAATTTCTCAAGTTTAGTCCAATACATTTGTTATTTCTTTACTGTATATTCCTCATCTCTGCCCAATGTAACACCCCAAAAGCAGCTTAAAGGTATCAAGGTTCATTGGAGTTCGATCTTTGCATGTAGAGCGTGTTGAAATGCTATAGTATATATGTGCCGCTAGGTTGCGCAGGCCGATATCCATGGAACGAACAGTGGTGTTCACCAGTATTGGATGAACTGTAGTGCTTGGATACTCAGCCTAGTTGCGATTTGGTCGGTCTCCGAGACAGGTGGGGATCAAAGGAAAGGAATGAAGTGTAGATATTAGAAAGTTCATTCATTGGGTCAAAAGCAGGTGTAGCTCTTGTAGACAGTGTATTACAAGCAGAAGACATTATCGTTCCTTAAGTCCTGCTATTTATGCTGGCTCTAGCTTTACTCTGCAAATCAAGAAACAACCACCAGGCCATCTTCTACACATCTATAGTGCATGTTTTTCCGTATGTATTTAATTCCTGGGCCACCTACGCTGATCTCATGCATTATATTCCAGAAAGCCTGTTCCGCAACGTCGTATTCTCACGTATCTAGGACGCATAACTCGAATCGATCACCTTGATGCGATCCCTCCTCAATAGTAGAGTGACTTTTTTCAGCCTTCACAGCTGCACCCCACAAGCTAACCATGCATATTTCTCTCTATACCTCTTTTAGGCATTACCACATCGCTTTTCAATTAACAGTCACATAGAGCATAGAATAGGTCCTAGATTTTCATACACTGCTCTCTGCTCACTGTCACGATGGAGCTCCTCAGGTGACTTCCCACTGCACCTGAATTCAATACACCCCATGAAGGATTCTTTTTGTGACTTAAATCATCTGAAGTAAGTGCTAGTTCTATTATCCATAGGTCCCTGCATTCGAGCACCCATTGGTTTCTAAAAAGGTAACACCTCATTCTATTATGGACTCGAACTTCTGAACTGAGTCCATTACATAACGTGTGGGTATTGGTACCACACTCTTGGCACACTCTTGAGTCAGGGTCACGTATATCTGTATGCATTTAGACTCACTCTATGGCATCCATATTTTTATTATATATTCAACACTAGTTATAGGGCGCCACTCGTGTTATGGAACTCAAGGGCTGCATAAGCGTAATGCCCTTAATCTTACAATTCTTCCCATCATGAGGTTCGGAGCTTATAACCTCTTGCTTGGCATGAGAAAAGACATGCAACATCTATCTGATGGAGTACTGATTGTGCCAACCCTCATTAAAGTAGACTTTAGGATTCTAACTGGACAATTGAGTAAAACAGGTCGAGATAAGAACGCCGATCCTACCTCCCAAGATCCGCGGATCATGCAGATACATGTCAGTGAAGATTGAGGACGGACCACTCGAATTGATTTATGGTCCCTGCGACCCCAGCTGACGTGCTTCCCGGCCCGACTCTAACCATGCTCCCGACTTACTCCGCCGATCCCAGTACTGGGCCTCACACACATTGCTCGTGTGATAGGGGCACATGATTGATCGTCCTTGCCAGTGAATTTATACTGACTTCCATGAAGGGTAATGATACAACCGAAAACGCAAGCTCCGGCGGGGCACATGTAAGACATAACCAAATACGTCAGGGCCGTCTATTGGTGTGTCAATAGTCAATAGTGCGGACTTGGCGCCAGGGAGACGGACCGAAGACGGACGTGACCGAGCTAGGCTTGCTCTTGGAGCCGATAAGGGGGAAGTGGTCCATGCTGGTAGCTTCTGTGGCGATCGACGTCCATCAATTCAAATATCGCCCCTTGCGCATTCATATGAAATGTGTATATTGTACAATACAAACACCCGGTAAAGAAAGGATCATAGCGTGGGCATACTGGCATACTAAGGATGGGGCATAAGCGATCAAGCATAGGGAGAAGGGGATACACGACAAGTGATAGCGACTGGGAGGTTCCCCAGTTTTGAGACAAATGCGAGAGCAGGGGATGAGACAATGTCCAAGCGAATTATAGTCACTAGTCAAGAAAAGTATAGAGAGGAAAACAAGGCAAGGAGATCATCATACGGGGAATAGTCCAGGTGGGTGGTTGCACGTAGCAGCGGGTAAATGCGGTGAAGCACGATAGACCGCCGTCTACAGGGTTACGCAACACGCGTGGTATAAAACAGCGCACTGCACGTGTGAGGAGCCCTAGATGAGGATGGGCGCCGGGCCCGTCCTATCCAAATTAGTAGAACGTTGTGATGGTGATGGAGAATTATTTTTTCAAGCAACTTCAGCTTGGCAATGTATAACAGTATTAAGGGGGGTGCTCCCAAGCCCCCCCTCCTCCCTACCTCCTCCACCGGAGTCCCATTCCCCGCCTGCTTCCATCTCGGGCTTGCAAAGGTCCATGGCGGCGTCTTCTGCCGTTTCCTTCGTGGGCCAGAACTTCAAGCTCTGCAGCTGAGTGTCCGTCTTCCCCCTGGTCTCGATAATCTTGTACAGGAGAGGCATGATCTCGTCGGTTTCGTCCTCGCGGATCCAGCGTCGGTACCGGATGCCAAATGCCTTGAGGACCGGGCAGAGCGTGGATGCGTGCGTCGTCGAAGACACAGTGCGTGAACTGCTCCTTCCCTTCTTTGCCTGGAGTGCGCTGAAGAACTTTTTACCGAGCCCGTCGGGTCGAACGACGCCGAGATGGAGCTGCTCCAACTCTGGGAGCATCGTTAGCGCATTGATGAGGTGCTGGTCGTGGCATTGCGTATCGAGGTGCAGCACGCGTGGCTTCAGCGGAGCCTCCTGGCCAGTCGTCCCGTTCCAAACGGCGGCGAGCTGCGTACTTCCCCTTGGCTTGTTCCAGGCCTCGTTGCGGACGACGAGCGTGTCCAGCTTGGGGATACGGAAGTTGGGAAGGGTGTCGATGATGTGATCGTCGTACGTGAAGATCGTGCAAGCGGGGAGGTCGACACCACCGCCGGGGGCAAGACTCTCTGGATAATGGGGCCAGATAATCGTGCACTCCTCCATATTGGGGAAGGTGCGACCTGCCATCCACTGTACGGAGACGGTCTTGATCTTCATCCACTTGAGCGTGCGGACGAGCGGGAGGTCGACGTCGGTGTGGTAGTTCGGGAGTCGCAGGCGGTACGCCTCGAGGGTCTCCAGGTGTTCAAATTGCGCCAGAATGTCGACCTCGGTGCGCATCTCGCGAACATCCACCTTGAAGTTGACGAGGCCGCGGAAGATAGACCGGAACTGGAGTTGACTGAGGTGGTAGATGGAGTTAGGCGAGGAGAGTTCCATGTCGGTGAGCTTCTCATGAGAGCTATTCCCCACAACATCGACGAGTTGGTTGAAAACGACGCTATCCTCGCAAGTGGTCGTGATTTTGAACGACTGGAGGTCGTTCATCGGCCCGCTGAATACAAAGGCGGGGTTTTCAACCGTCGAATGGGCGTCGATGTCGAGCTGATTAGGGAAGTTGGTCACGGTAAGGGTCCTCCATCGCTTGGCTTCCTTCGCTGCCAACGCGAGGCCGGCATACCTAGTAAACTCGCTCGGGTCGACCATCTTGAACATGTCCATACCCGTGTCGATCTCGACATCCAATGGACTGACGCCTGTCCTCTCCAAAATGAAGTCAACTTTATCAGTTTTGGTCCACGTGCAGAGGCGAATGTTTGACCAAATGCGAGGCATGGTGAGTACGACGGCACGCCACGAGCGACATACACGCATCAATTCCAGGCGAGACTGTGCATGGAAAGAAATGGAAATGATGAAGATCTCCGCGAGCAATTCAACAGGGAGGCGGCGGATAGGCGCGAGGAAGCTGGCGGCTTTGGAATTCTCTTGTTTGAGCATATGGATCTGCATCTCAATGTCGGTGACCTTCGCTGTAACCGCCACTTCGGCTTTCTGGCGCTCCGCGCTGAACGCGTTCCAATGATCCGTCATCTGCTTCTGAATGGCGAGGATTTGGCCGTGTAGATAATCCATGATAGGTCTGAGTTTAGCGACTTTCTCCTGGCTTTCTGCATCGAAAGCAGCTCGTTCATCTCTGATTTTTGCCTCGAGAACGTCAATTTGAGCCTGTCGTTCCGCCACTTTGGCTCTTGTCTGATTTGCCTCTGTATTTGTGGGTATGTGGAGCGGGTGGGGTTGTTCATAGAAGAGTTCGAGGAACTAGTGGGAAGATTGACAGTCAGTGGAATGGATCACGGGACGAGTTTGAGACTAGAGGATCAAAGCCTACCGAAAGATCGATAACGGGTTGGACTATGGGACTAGCAGGGGCGATTCCATCTGTGATCAAGGCGGTATCGGTACTGGTGATACTGGCGACACTGGATTCCAAAGCAGGGTCCTGTAAAGCGCATCTATAAAACAGTCTCGGAAAGCGAAAAAGACCATCGAGTAGACCAAGCTTGACGCCTCATCCACTCCATGCTCTACGCACCGCAACGCACGACGTAGTGAACAGAATCGGGTCCTGTGTGGAAAGCACGACCCGTTCGTCATTCAACGTTTGAGTGAATGGGACCTATAGCATATTAAAAGATAGAGGAATGTGAGCAGTATTCGTTAGTCGATCGACGCACGCGACTCACATTTCGAGTAAAAGCCGGGCACGAATCTGATTCTGGGCGCGGGCCGCAGACACACAGGTGATCACCAGGATCGCCAGTTAAGGATGGATTCGAATAGTTAAGAGGTGAGGAAAGCGAGGACGAGTAATGGATGTCCCCAGATGCATCGGAGTCGGGCGAAAGCCGTGAAGCTGGGCAGTTGGGCATATGGGTTGCTGCTTGGGGAGTATGAAGGTACATCTTGGAGTGTTACTTCTGGAGGGCCTGATGGTTGCTCTTCGCCGTGCAAGCGCGACTCCCGCGCGTCAAATATACCTTTTGCCAACGAGGAGTCGGGCCTCGGCTCTTTTGTTTGTGTCTGTCTCCCGTCTAATCCCACGTGTGGCGGTTTTCCCCTTAGCGCCTCCTTGTCACGTTCGACACATCATGGCGTGACATCGTCACTGACAGCTGAGCTGGCAAGGGCAGAATGGCAGGCGGCCTGCAACACCTGCATGGCGCGACCATCCATGAAATTTTCTACCGAGTCCTGCAAGGTCCTGCTTACAAACAACCCTACAACCCGCACTCTCGCAACACCCACCACGACTCATTCCGTTGACGTTTGAGCCCCTTTTTTCTGGCTCAGACAACCGCCGCTAGAGCAATGGCCTGGCCCCAATGTATTTACTCATAAAATTTATATATACTGTACCAGACTGTCTCCAGGTTGCTTCACATCACGTAGTCTTATCCCTAATTCAGCAGGACTTTCAAACCAACCTCGCCAGTCTGCCAACTGTCAGCTACTCCACCTTTACTCCACCCTCAAGTATAGAGTCACTTTAACGGAACTACCCGCTGCGATCGCCACCATGGTTGACCTATATGAGTTGGTTCCCCTCGACCTTGATACGGAAATACAATCGACCCACTCCAGAATGAACACTTCAAAATAAGCATAAAGACCCGATCTGCAGGTACAATCTACGCTTATCTCAAGTCCCCATTCAGGGCGTATCATGCAACCAATCCTTTGAACGACGTTTTGATAGCTTAGAGCCTACGATCACCAAATTGAGATCAGACTCTCATATCCACTGTCAGCGCTATCCATGGCCGTCTTCTTCAGTTCCCGCGCCTGCCACACGTCGTCCATTTCCAGTCTCAATCAATTGTACACACAGAATGGCGTCTCTGTTCAGGCTCACTGTTTGCACGCCAGAGTCCATAAAAACCCTCACTAATGAACGATTTAGAAATGGGTCCAAGCCGTATTGATATTGGGGCTGGTGGATTGAGGATATTTCCATTCAACCCGCCTTAATGCCTTGATCTCACCTATCATACCCTGAATTTAGCAATTCTGGCTGACTCAATTCTTGGACAATGTCATCTCTTTGTCACTCGGCTCCGTATCCGCAGCAGGGTTGAACAAAGGCGGGTGGAGCTTCGTCGTTCTTCGGTCCTTCGTTGCTCTTCACTCCAAGGGTCTAGCAAAGGCACATGGTAGACAAATCTAAAAGCCTAGTACGGCTTTGTGGTGATTGGAAGTGGGGGTGACCTCGTGCCAGCACAGAGCCTCGCTCATGTCCCTTTATCCTTTGACCAACGCACAACGGTGCTTCTGAATCACAGAGTGATTTGCTTCGCAAATTTTTTTTGATCCACTTGAAGCCCTCGTTGCAGTGTCACTGGCCACAGGATTTGCCCTCAGTCCAGCCATCAATACTGGGCAGTCTGTCTTGAGTTCGGCTGTACGGTTCAGGCGCCGGAGTGTTGGAAACCCTGTGTGACCTCCAGAGTGCTTTTCGTCGGCCACCCTGTGGACAACAAACATGAGTTCCCCCATCCTGACAAAAATGGAAAATGGATCACGCTCGGAGGAACATCGCTGTCGTCCTCTTACTCAATGGGAGGACCTATTAAATCGCACCTGAGACGCCTCAAGGGTCGCGCGGGGTCCTGTATTGTGTCTTCTATCTGTCGGTAACCACGAGGCATGAGGGATGCCAGCAGGATCAATTTGAATCTGTCGAGGCCTCACCTAATTGGTCTGGCTCCCTTGCCATTTGTAGCCCCGACCATGCACTGGAGGCACAAGTTTCCTGTCTCCTGCCCAAAGGTACTCCTCTTCCCACGCCACAACCGCCAGACTCGTAGATTAAATCCAGTTCATCACCAATTGTGTATTTTGCCTGATAAAATTTTCCACCCCAGTGACGAACAAGCCAGCGATCCGTTCGTCTACCTCGTGGGCATCGGACCGAATCCGGGTCATTCTCTATAAAGGTTACTTGAACCGATTGGACTGGTATTGGCGCCCTTTTGTGTACTCGTGAATGGCGCCTTGTGTTCGAGCCCTTCCATGAAGATCGCCACACACCACCTGGTCGTACCATGTCCTGTAGCGTCGCCTATGGGTTACCACATCAACGAGTAGCGATCATGCTCGCTGGACCGGCTCAGCGTGACGAAGGACTTCGCAAGACCTCGTGATTCCCATTCGGGCCGAACCGGATCTGATGAAGCACGCCCTACACTCATCCTGGAGCCGATCCACGCCCAAAGCGTACGTTTCTGGAGAGAGAGCTTGGAAGAACGCTGAAACCAATTAATCAGCCTGAATGACCATCTGACACCTGTCAGATGGTCAGTTCTCGTCAACCGCCTTGAACTTCTGGGTTCACTTCTGGGTAACCGTGGTACGCATTTGGGATTTCCTAAAACGAGTTGGCAACAAAAGAGGGACGATCCCCTTTGTCATTTTACTTGCCAGCATTTTTTGCCAATAGCTCTCCAATGTCCTTGCGTCACCTTATCGCGGATCCGATTGTTTACTACCATTGTTGAACGACTTTGGATTATTTCCGTAGGTAGACATCCTCACCCCTGATCTACCGCGCTATTAATATGTCTGCAGCACGATAAGTACGGATTACGCCCTTCTCCTTGTTGGAGAGAACCTATAAATATTTCCAGCATGTACTCCTCGGATTCCCAGGCGTTTCGCGTTGCCATAGAACCACCAGCAGCGCCGGACGACACCGACAAGCAAGTATGTAGAGAAAAAAAATAATACCAACGAATTGAAGTACCTTCTTCAAGTCAAGGTCAACTTGTTGTATTCACCATGTCTTCTTCGGGGCGGGTGCCAAGAAGATTAGATGCACGCTCCGTGCGCTGCATAAGATACGGTGCGAGTGACAGCGTTATAGTAATTCTTCCGGAATGCTGGGTGACCCGCTTGCCTGTAGACAGAACGTATCCTCCTCTCTGTCCATGATAGGGGCTTTTCCTGACTCTCTCCCGGCTCTGTGGTCCGCCAGGCGCCAACGTCCCAGCATCGAGCCAATACTTCCTCTCACCCTCCTCTTTCAGACGGCTCTCCGTGCGATCCGTCCTCACCGGCATGACCTCGCCGTGCATCTCCATTCAAAGTAATTATTCAGAGGCCATTGATTATACAGATCTGGATCAGAACACCTAATGAGACGGGAATCGCGTCAACTAATAGGGTTTCAAGTCTCGATGCATTCGATTGAGGGCTAGCTCTGGCGATAGGAAGGGCGGTCTGCCTCATTTTTCCAGAAGGGCACCCGTCACGCGTCGATGTGAAGCAGGGAGTACATCCGAGGTTATCTGGAACGAATGCGTCTGAGTGCTGCGACCGGCCCCGGGTAGCTTAGGGGCCTTCCGATCGCCCCGCCGAGGTGAATATTCCCAACCGCCTTGGGTACACACTATATCATATGGCTCCACACCGAGCATATGATTGATAGGATATTGATCAGTAATAGGAAGCCCCAACGAATACAAATTATATTGTAGTCGTGATATCATATGCCTATGATAGGGCTTTTACAGGACCCGTGAGAGCACGTATGGAACGGTCATCATATGAGACAGTCACAGTGCTGTGGCATGCAAGTAATAAGTCACTGGGAGCCAGGGGGTCCCCACATGGAGCGTTGAGATTACATCACAGATGGTTAAATATGTGAAGAGCAGTACTAAATACACCCCACGAGAAGCACACACCGCATGCCTCGGTGACAAAACCCCTAGTATATAGCGCAGTACCACCACAGGCCGTTGCGTCACAGTAGCGGCCATTGAGGGTATGCTATGCACATAGTAGTTGCTGATGACATGACCACGGATCTTGACATATGAGGCCCAGCAATGATACCAACACGTCTCCAGGTGCTGCATCGCCCTGACCTCAGGTAATCTGATTAGGGCCGCACAACGGCCTTCCCGAGTCTACAAACATGGTATGTGCTAGACTCATCATTTTCCTTGTTTTACTTGCTAATTGCTGCCTCGGCGTAAGCAGCTATCCAACTAATTAAATAGGAACGGACTGAATAGTACATCCCGAGACAAGTATTGAACTACCTGTGTCATGACATGCTCTTTATGCCTCTCTCTGGACACCGGTTCTGAGGTGTCGAGTACTTCGGAGCTGCTCTGCTATGCGTTGCTTACTTGCGACAGGTGGACCGAGCAATTATGAAGAATGTTCAGTAGCCGCCTGGCTCACGACTATACATGCTACTATAATGAATCAAGACTACTCCGGCGCGCGGCGATTCCACTTTATCGTTGGTCTTATTGTACATTTACTGATCTGATCTGAGTATGGTAGTTCACATAGAAATGTCATTGTCTTTACCACAAAGTTTTTCTTCAGATTCAGGCTCTTTTATCCTTTGCGCATAACCTCACTCATTAATGACCCCTGAGACCAGGGGTTCAACGGCCATAAGATATATCGCACCACAGCAGCAAAATATACTTTCGCTATGTTCCCTCACTCGGGGCGGAGGGTTACATGGATTTTTTTTTTGGCTGTGGGGAGAGAGGCGGGCCTCAGTGGAATTCTCAGGGACGCGCAAACAGGGCCACCCGCCCAGCCACTGTCACCGTGCCCGTCTTATGGGGCTAAGTCTATGACTCTGGCGGTGTTCCCATGGCACCCTAATGGCCGTTCCCAGGTTCCCCGATCAAGCTGCAGCGACTGTATTACGTTAGACCGAGTAAGCCGAACCACATCAGCGGAGTGGCTGTGCCACGTCAACCTCTTCATCTTCCGGATTTAGTCAGCGTCCTTTTTGGGGCATCCCAATCCCACCGGTGTGCTACTGATTCCCAGCGGCTACTACAACCTCTGGCCAGGGTAGCACGGTGCATAGCAACATGGAAACCCTACCTTTGTACAATCACCAGGTATGTGATGTCACGCCTTCGTTCAGCGCGAACAGTTGTGGCGGCTGCAATACCTTGGACACCATTCCGTAGTGCCAGCAGGATCGAGGGCAAGTGATAGAGTCAGGTGATTCTCACTAAATAGACGAGTGAGACAGTCCGAGATAGAGTGTCTGGACACTGTAGTGGCGCCAATACTGGGGAGCGAGCACCCATGTGTTAGCGAGATAGAAAAGTGGGCTCAGAAGGTTAAGCGCGTATCATCGGACTCGGAGTCGGGCGATTAACCGATCGCGAGACAGTACACCGGAGATTGCAATATATGCCAGGGGCAAGAGTCAGTTGACGCGTGCTTAGTTTGCACCATATCATTGTTTCACGCCAAGATATGCAGCAAATGTGTCCAGAAGGGAAGAAATAAAAAAAGAAGGGGCATCCTCTTATGTCTTCGTAGTAAAGTATGTCATATCAGGCAAATGTTCCAACTTAGGGACTACTGACAAGCGCTGTTCCACCGCTGCGGGCAGTTTCAGTCCGCCTGCAGACAGGTTATGACTCCTTGGCTAACCCGTAGACCCTCCATACTGGGCAGAGATGCGAATGGCCCGAATCAGACGCGATGGTGCTGTCTCTTCGTCCTCATCGACATGATCCTGCGGTGCTCCGAAGTAAACGAAGCGCACACTGGACCGAGCATACGGTTCAAGTCAGAGTATGACGCTATATAAAATGCTTCAACGGTCCACTATCGCGCGCTGCTACTGCTCCCGCAGACCCAAGAAGCGAGTGGGACGAAGGCCGCAGGCGGGTTTCCATGTATCGTGTCACACCTATAGTGACCAATGCACCCAATGCAGAGGTAATGGTCGTTGCTCTGCCCAGTCTTGGGAGTTCCTCTCACGAGCGACTCGGAATGAGAGTCCGCCTCTGGGAAGGCAATAGGTTAGCGACCCACTCACTCTAAATACAACAGTGCTGAGAATGGCACTGCAGTGAAGCCAGAACTTTGCAGGGTGAGCGCCTGGAGGCTGATTGGCGCAAGAAGATCAAGACACAATAATGCATGGGAACACTGATACTTCAAGGGTTCCAAAGAGAGTACAAACCCATGTCAAAGGTGCGGCGTTATGGGCGAGTGGGAAGAGGAAAAGAGCACACAATTCCGTTTTGAGTAACAGTTTTATTGTCAGGAGATTTCAAACTTAACAACGGAACTCAAAATGGCAGGATGCCTTTACTACATTCAGGGTCGATGCGACGTGTTATGGGTATACCTTCCTGCAACAGGACTCGCCACCAGGGGCCGTGGTTTGTAAAGGCACCGGGTGTTCCCGCCTGACTAGCGTCGACTCGCTATATATGTACATATATAGAGACATTTGAGCCATTTATGTGCAATCTTTTGAAAAGAGTTTCCATCAGTGACCTTCCTTGAATCGGAATGGCAGTGGCGTCACGTACGTTGTGCAACCGACACGAATATGGTGACCATACTATGCAGATAGAATACTGTGTGTGTGTGGACTACAGTGTGGAGAGCCACATCGTCCGGCTGCGCGAACTTGGGGCAAGCTGGTTTCCCCAGACGGTCCGGGTCCGGGTCGCCGCCATTCGGCGATGGTAGAGGTCTTTGTGACAGGGATCAGGGGTGACCCCGAACCCAACCAACTTGCGGCCGATATCATCCGATCGCAGTCGTTCGGTGTTCGGTGTTAATGCTAGAATTCTACGAAAAGCTCGTGTTTGTTTGGGCCTGCCACAAGTGGGCAAACATGTTAGGATAGAAATACAAACATAGACAAAGCCATGTGATCGGGCTTATGGTCCCGATGATCCCGATGATATGATCCCTACAAGGCACGCATTCCAAATTCCGACAACCAGAACATGAAACACAAGTTAACAATACACACCGTGAAGGTAGTGAATACTCCACGAACGAAATGGTACAAACGACGATGCTTCTTGCCGCCCCTAGCTGATCAAGCCAGGACCCAGAGCCAAGTACTTGATCACAGTACCAAACGGGATTCAGTGGGCCCTCTGTCGATCTACTGTTGACCGTACTGGGCGGTACTCTCTCGAGATGCAAGGTGGCGCTAGTAAGCCCAATACTATTATTGCGACGATGGAGCAAGAAGGCGTCGAATAATCATACTTGAACTACGTAGTACATCGTGCAAATCTTACGAAGGGCAAAGCAGCCGTCTTAAAGTGAATCCAACATGCAGTAACCGCACATAAGTCACAGCGATACCCAGCAACATGGCCGAGCGTTATATCCACATAGTACAATACAAGGTTCAATCATGCGCTATCAAAGGACCAGCGGCGTTTTCACAACGGTGTCTGGACATTTCGCCAGTGGTATACGCAGATTTGCCGCTAGTCGCCTCTAGGTAAGTAGCTCGAAGTGACACTGAATGTGAACTTGTACTAACCATTTCGGACAGACATTTACAAGCCCAAAATGGTCCCTTTTCAAGTGCCTCAGAACGTCCTTGGCGTTCTTCCACCCGCCCTCGTTGGCACCAATTGCACAGAGCCTACAGTGGAACCTGCCAGCACTGTCACTGCGGAGGAGTACCCGATATACCTGGGTGAACGTGGGACTCCGGTGCTTGCGGGCTTCCTCTCTAGTCATCTTACGAGTCAACGCTTTCTCCGATACACCAACCGAAAAGATCCTCGGCAGGAGAGCAATTGCTTGTTCCTCCCCGCCGTCAGCGCGACAGCCTTCTGCCACGATTCGTACGTCGGGCGAGTACGCTGCGGGCGGGCGACGTGTTTTGCGGTAAGCGACATTGTCATATTTATGAGATGTCACCAACGTGTGCATCGGCATGTCCCTGATGGCAAGCGGTCGTTCGACGCTGAGGGTAGTTTGCGGCTGAGGGAAAAGGGGTGTGCAACTGAAGGTGTTTGCTCAGCACTAGGAAGTAACAAGGTAATAGCGAGAAGGTATGCTCACCTACTATAGTCTATGGAGTCCGGCGCTGAACTGCCACTCGCATTGGGACGGTCAATGTGCAGATGTGTATTGACCGGCGCAGCGGTCGGTTCCATCTGGTGGTGTGGATACACCGAGGGGATTAAGCACGCGGTCGGAGAGTATAGTAAGTTCATGTTTGCAACTGGTGTGAAACCTGCCCCATGATTCCCGGTCATGGAAATGGGACCGAGGTTTGGCAGCACATGAGGAAGTGAGGTGAGGTAAGGTGACCCCATACGCGGTGTATAGTTTCTAGGGAGCAATGCTAGTACCGCAGGAGGTATGATATCTGCCGGTTGAAGACTGGGATGAAACGGGACACCTTTATATCCCATAGCCTGTACCATTGCATACACGTGTGGAGGACTTTCCCCAAGATCTGAGACACTGATCGTACGACGCATTGCTTTCTTTTCAAAGAATTCTTTGAAAAGCTGATGAGCTGAGAAGCGCTCCCATTGAATTACAACAGGGGTACAATGGAAAGTACGTGTAAATATACAAAGGTTACATAGCGCGTTCGGTTAATCGGGGCTTATCTAGCTTCCTGCCAATGGCAGAACCTCTTTGCCAGACTCCGATCCATTATGGGTCCATTACCACATACAGGATCAATTGTCACCCAAGTTTACAAGTATGAGAAGCGAAAGTGAACTCAAACTCAGAGGTATGCTCTCTCAGAGGTTGTTCAGATCCTGTAAAGCGTCGAGATGCAGATGGACTCTGCCAA
>Ga0307515_10010485_pt1 | contig 17754 bp, 22 predicted proteins | sample 17_EM_MG_FD_194513 | JGI IMG/M metagenome (GOLD analysis project Ga0307515, IMG submission 194513) | Populus trichocarpa ectomycorrhiza microbial communities from riparian zone in the Pacific Northwest, United States - 17_EM | ecosystem: Host-associated > Plants > Roots > Unclassified | place... | reverse complement strand
GCGTTGATCTTTTCGTAGATCATCCTTCGGTTTGCAAAGCAATCCATATTTGCGCCCGTCGGATCCCCTCACGGTTAATTTGCGTGGTTTTTGCAAGGAGCTCAATACAAGGACATCGTCGTCAAACGCTACCTCGTTTTAGCACACACTAGGAATTGACTAGTGAACTTACAAGATATTGTGACAGCATCATGCGGGAAAGGGTTATGGTTTCTAATTGCACGCGAGTCATGGCCTGCTGGTAGAGTGGCAATCATTGTTGCCTCAATTGGAACAACAAGAGCGCATGGCGCGAGCTTGGGGCTAAAACCGAGGTCCTTGAAGAGACTGACATGTGCTGGCCTAGCATCAACGGGAACTTCACACGCTGCGAGGAGCCCATCTGAAAGTCGCTGCCCATGAGTGATTAGAGCTCTAAGATCAGGATATGTAGCATCCCCTTTGTTGCGTTTGGTGAGGTCCTAGGCTAAGTTAGTGAAACCAATCCTTCTATCAATTTACGACACTCACTTTCAACTTTAGCAACAATTGTGTCCCTCGACTCGCTCGGTCGTGGGCTGTGGACTTTGGCACTGCCAAAAGGCTCCACAGAGCCTGTTGGGGGTATTTAGATGCTACTTTGATTATGATGGCGGACAAGACGTCGTAAACGCTCTTGTTAGGGTGGCTAATTCGAGTAATGATCTGCGGAAAGGCAGTGTACCAAGTATAAGCAGGTAACCGCTCCGTCATGTACTTCCGTAGATGTCTGTGGATTGCCTCGAGATACTTAGATCTCTGTGCAGCTAAGTTTGGCTCAACATTCGGTCGCTGATTAGCGGTATGGACTTCCATGCCAAGATCCAACCAAAGCGTCAGAACTTTCGGAACCGTTTGGTAGTAATACTTAGATCCGTAGACCATTGACCGAGTGTAATTCTCAATTACTAGCTTCGCAGTTTCACCGCAAAGAAAGGACATGCTTTGTTTATTTCGCGGCAAGGACTTCTCCGATTCCAGAATCTTATTGTAGTGACGGCCAAGGTAGTAATGGCCTTTGTCCCATCTCGCAAACGCAGTAACTCCAGTGCTATACTTGTCTTTGAGAAGGTGTGACTTTGTTTGGCCGGCTCTGTCCAACCATTTAGCAAGAAGGAGGTGAGCCCTTGCTGTGAGCTTGTTGTGTGACTGCTGTTGGTCCACCGTTACGTTCATCGAGTTCTCCGATGGTCCAATATCGAACGATTCAAAAGCATTACTAGTGATTGCACCTTCGAGGTTCTGGATCGCCTTTCTGTGGTGGCCATCCTTCCATAAGAGTCGAGAATGCTCAATCTTCGCCGCATCGTCCCCGAGTTGCGCGGCATGGAGAACTGAGTTGAAAGCTGTAGCAGTGAAATTTGCTTTCCGAGCCAGTCTTGCGCTCGTAAGCCATGCGGAAGCGACATCAAGCTTTGTAAAACTTAGACTGTGCTGTATCAGAAGCTGTACAAAGAAGAGGAGATTGAAGTTATACAGACCTGGAGAGCTGCATAGTAGCACGCCGAATACCTAGAAGGTACTGCTTGTCTGATGTATAAGCTCCTAGCACATCTAGTCGTCGATCTAGATTTCCCAGGATTGCATCTCGGTCTGCCGTCGCATTATCTGATATGCCACTGATAGCCTCAATTTCGTACAAAACATGCAACTTGAGGAGCTGATCGTGACATGCCTGTAGAGATGAGGTTACAGTGGGTGAAAGGCCTCGAGCCACGCCTTCACGAAGAGCAGCTATTGTTTTGGTGAATTCATCTTTCTCCTTTTTGCGCAAGGCCAGCAAGGCTCTTCCTATTCCTACGTTGAACTCTTGCGAGACCTGAGAGAGTTCGTCGGAGGGAGATGCGAGAATTTTCTCTAACTTTTGCCACTTTCCTGTTACCCAAGCAGCTTCCGCAGCAAAAGGCAGTGCTTTAGGAGTGCAAGAGCTCGAAGAATTGTGAAATCCCTCAACATAGTTAAGCAGAGAATCTTTACACCCAAGTTAACACCTATCCATATGGCCAAGAATTATTACTCACCATATTGGCCCGACTCTTTCAAGCAAGTGAGAAGATCTATCTGAACTTCGGGATCATCAGGCTTTTCTGCTAAAGCCAACTCATACCAACTTTGAGCCGCAGTCCATCTTCCGGCTTTACGATGTTCCAAAACCTGCTGATCTGGGTCTAGAACATGTAAGTGGGCGGATATACCTTCAATGCTGTCTGGTTCATCGATTTGAGCGTAGATGTATTGTAGGTGTTGGAAGAGAGTATCTTGCTGAAAGACTGCTTTAGAAACTTCAGCTTTCTCGCGTTCCTGACGAATATATTGCTCCCAATGGAAAAGGGCGCGTGCGTAGGAGCCGCACTCCACTGCACGACGTGATATTACTTCAGCCGGGATGCCCTGTAATATACGTTCGACACTGCTGATCTGGGCAATACCCTTGATCTCGTCAATTTCGCATATTCCTCTACCAGTTCTGCTAGCCATTGATCGTGCTTCAGCAACTGCCTTCCGTTTCTCCTGTAACCATCTTGAAAGATAGTCGAGGACCTGAAACACGTTCTGCGGAATAATTAGAAGCGTGCGGAGACGAAGATCTCACACTGACTCACCTCGCTACATTGCTTGAGATTTTCTGCTCCTACATGATCTCCTTCTTGTATTTCAGATTCTAAGACGGTGAGTAGTTCCTGACCGACCTCTGCAGTTTCCTGGTCATCTCCGCTCACAATAACATTCAAAGCCGCAAAGCGTAAAATAAAGCTGGCTATGGACAGATCGTGTCCCCGGATGATCCTGGCAAGCGCACGAAAAATCTTTTGCGCATTGTCACCCTTTCCTCTTTGTAACAGATCGAATACGAAAGTCCGCAGCCAGTTACCATGATTTGAATTTGCCGAGAAAAGTGGGTAGGTTTGCAGTTCAGGTATAGAAGGCACGCCGCTTTTAAATATGTATTTGGATTTTAAAAAAGGCGTCAAAGTGTTTCTGGCTGACTCCGATATCTCACTCCAACGCTGGTATGTCGGGTCAGATTGAGAATTCCTTGGCAGGTGTATATCGATCCCACTGAATTCACAGAATTTAAGCAGTTCTTGCATTACATATGCCAGATACCCTTGAGCCTTAGCGCTTGTTGCGGAATGAAAGACCTTGACCAAGATGCGCTCCAAGAGGAACGCCGTGAAGTTAACCACTTCATTGGTCATTTCAAAATTGGATAAGACGAGGATATCACGTTTCTCTCGAACAGCTTCAACTCTATGAGGATCGAGACAGCCAATAAGTCCCAAACACCGAGCACATAGTAGGGTGATGGCTGGGTGATCTTCTGTAAAACGGACACAGGCGTCTAGTATAGATCGAGTGAGTTGAGAGAGAAGCCGAGTTGGCTTTTGACTGATCGCCGAGTCATGTAGAAAACGTTGGTTTGTTTCTAGAAATGGAATAAGCTCCTTCAATGCTTGTGCCACAACCGCCGCATTTTCATCTGCGCATCGCCGACTGAAGGTGTCGAAATGATTCCCTAATTCGACTTTTAACCTAAAGCGGGAAATTTCACCATCATACTTCGACATTAGAGGAATCGATGCAAGAGATGGTAGGAAGTCGATTCTTTCCCGGAGCAAACTACTATGAGTCTTGATCAAACTGCCAACGGTATCGTGGGCTTTCAACTGAGTCTCTTCGCTAAATGAACCCCAGTTCTGTGCTATAATAGCAAAGGTTTGGTCGACTAGGGATTCAATATCTACCTCGTTCACTACAGCTAGTAGAGCGGCCCATACCGAAAATGTTTGATCGCATAGCTGATCATCTTCCATGGCTGACTGTAGACAAGCTCGAATCTGAGGAAGTTGAGCGCCATTGTTTGTAAGATTGGGATGAAAAGACGTACCTGGGGGAGAGCGATGCTAACATGAACTTTGGCTAAATTGATCATTTCTTCAATCGCGCCCACATATCGTCTCCGTTCTGTAACAGGATGCGTTTCGTGAGGATCGTCAAATACTTCAGAGAGATGAGCTATAATGCCAAGGACATGTAATTCAAAAAATGTCACAAGAGTCTTCGATTTCCTCGAAGCGGTCTTAGAGTGCCCATTCTTTATTTCTGCCAACATTGCAAGTGACTGGAAAGCTTGATATATCTGTATTGATTAGTGGCTATACTGAGAGAGATAACGGGGAACAGACTTGAGGCTTCTTAGTCGAATCTTCCTCCGCGGCGGCTTTCAGCAACTCGCAGGCAACCAGAACTGGTTCTAGCTTGATCCAGCTGGAGAGATCATTCCCATTCTCTTGAAATGCAGGAGCAATCTCAACTAAAATGTCCATTGCGGTCTTTTCAATATCATTAGACGGCTGACGTAGGAGCAGGGCTAGAATGGCCGCGAGGTTTCTGCGAGGTTGCATGCAAATACCCTGAACCGAAGTACCGCGTGCCAATGCAATCCGCTGTAGTGTTTCTTTCTTTTTTGTTAGTACTAGGTAGGGCAAAGTTTCTGTCTGCGTATTCAAGAGCATCTGATTGACACTCAAACCAAGTAGCTCTGATAGCTGTTGAGCTTTTTGCGGCCGGGTTTGCAAATCCTTTGTGACTGTTACTCCGATGCTCCTCCAAAATGGTTTTATTAGGTCCCCAGGATATTTGTCCAAAGCTTTCGCCAGGCATTCAAGCTCATAAGAGTTAGTAAAGTGCGATGTAGGAAACCGAGAACTTACCTCGTTATAAGCTATACCGCATAGCAGAGGATTGGTGTGACCTAAATACTCGATAAGGTCGATTAAAATAATGTTGAGCTCATCCTCTCCGCACACACTAGCGACTGTGTTAGCACTGCTGCCAGTGAAACATTGATGTAGAGAGGGATCTGGCTTGCCGTGCAGCTTGACCGTATGCCAAAATCAAAGTTTCCTGTTCTGGTAATAGGCTTCTCCTTGCAAGACTTCTGAAAAAATCTAGCGCTGCTACCCGATTCTTCCGCCTGACTACTTTGGGAACATCATTCCTTAAGAAGACTGCTAGCGCCCGTCTATATGCTCGTTAGTGCATATTTCAGGGAGAAAGGCTTCGACATACCCTGCAGCAATCCGAAGCTCTCTCAGAGGGCTACATAAAGATTGGAGGCACCATTTCCCGAGAGAAGAATTTGCTAAATCAAGATGTTCGGCGTCGGATATGTGATTGAATATACGACGAATAGCCAGAGTAATGAGAATCCGAGGCTTTGATGTTTTAACTACTGGAGTTTCGATAAGCGCCGCTACTGATGCGATGATCTCTTTCCAGTCCTCTCCATGGTGATTGACGTTCCAATATGGTGGTATATGCTGGTCTAAGATTCGCAGAGGGTGATCACATATCTTACACGAGAGATTGTCAGGTTCGTCATGACTCCCATCGGTACCTACCAAACATTGAGAGCCAGCGCAAGCAACTCTTCCCAGTGATTTCTCTGAGAGCAAGGCGCATCTTGCGCCTTCGGAAAGCGCCACATAAGATTTTCTATTTACCGTTAGGTTCGGATCAGATGAGCAATATCGTGAATACCTACGCTGCTACCTCATGCAAGCCAGATAAATCTGTCTTTGGGTGGCCTAGAAGCTGACTGGTCACTTCGGCGACATAATAGTCGTACAATTTGCCATTGTCATCTCGAGCTAGATCACAATGGAGTCTCTGCCTCTTCTGAGGTCTATCCTGATCCGGTAGATTATTCTGCTGGAACATTTTGAGCATCTTTGAGGCAGCCAACTCCAGCTCTTCATCACCGAAAATCTTTGACTCTTCTGAGCAAAGAGAATTTCGCAAGATCTTCACCTCTTCAGGCCAATCATCTGGGCCAGTCCATAGACAAACAGCAAGCTAAATATATTTAGTGAATTTACCTGCCCAACAGGCATTTTTCTACTTACCTGTAGCTCCTTTTCTAGGCTGTTGATCCAAGTCGGACTGCGGCATATTCGAATGATAGTTGGCAGAAGGTTCTCTTTGACAAGAGCCCCGAGGTCCTCCACAGGAGCGTCTTGTAGTGAATTATGATCGGCTGGTAGCTGTAGAAGCGATTGAATGTGCATCAAGGACCATGCTAACTTGTTCTGGGCGGACTGGCACAGTGAGGATAAGCAACATGATAGGAGAAGGTCAGATAGGCCCTGCGATAGAGTAACTGCAGCACTCTGTGATGGAATGAAAGAGCGGTTGGACTTGGAAGTCTGGACGCAGACAGCAGCCAATGTCCGAATATATGCAAGCTCAATATTCTCATAGCACGGAAGTCGCTGGTTTTGCTTTTTCAATCGCTTGAAGCACCGCCATAGAACTGAAAAATTGTCTATCGCCCGTCTAAGATTGTTCTCAAAAGATAAATTGGGTAAACCCCGCTTTATAAATTTCTCCGAGGTCCCTACGACGATTTCAATGAGACTGAAAGCAATGCAAATAGCTTGGGTAGGCAAGGAAACGATAGTTTGAGAGCCCTGCGGAAGTGCAACTAGTTGTTGGCTTTCTGGCCAAACATTAGAAATGCCATTAGATGGAGGCAGAGCAACTTTGAAGTTCGAGCAGGACAATTGGAAAGTGGTTGTAGCATCAAGCCCACTTAAGATGTCTAGAAATATTGTTAATATACCTAGGCAGAGTTGAAGCAAAAGATCCCATGACATACCATCAATACAGGACTGGTAAAGCTGAATCAGCAAGACAGCATACTGCCATAAATCCGAGGTGCGCTGAAGAATCTGGACACAGCTCAAGAGCAGATCTTGCAGATTTTCTTGGATTGCATCAAGATTTCGATAACCCATCAAAGTAAGAAGCTTAGGAAGAAGCCAAAGAAATAGTTTTGGCCGAGTAATGCCATTACCCTCGTCAATTTTAGTGTTTAATAGTAACTCCGGCCTGCGCTGGATCGTAAGTTTGATGATAGAGATACTATCGATGGCCTGGGGGATGAGTAAATCTTGAGCAAAGGGGTTTTCCTGGAGTAGAACATCCAGTCCGGCCTCAGCAACTACATAGATGAGCTGTGCATTAACCTGGGAGTTTGGCTCATCAATACTGGGATCGCTCAAATACTCGTGCAATAGCTGCCCGAAAGCTGCCTTGGTCCCAGGCTCCTTCTGGGCGTTGGCATTTGAATGATTGTTGACAATTTGAGCGGCGATAGTGGATGGGGGGACACCTCCATTGGCTAGAGGGATGGTGGACTCCCCGCCTCTGCGGGCCATATTTGCTGTTTTAACGGCTTAACCATGCCATGGCGAATTGCAAGCCCCGGATAATCAATTCCGATGTGAAGTAATGCAATTTTCAAACAGTTTGAGAAATTTTCATGCCTTCAGCTTCAAAAATGCGGTAGGCTACAACAAACTTATGTCGGGGGTTTACTCTGTAGTGTAGGATCTGTAGTATCTACCAGACAGTTTCTTTTTCGTGGTGATGAAGGCCTTTGAATGATCCTTGAACGATTGTAGTGTGGGAACTCCTAGGTTTGGGTGGCGTTGACAGTGTGTATGAGAAGCGCGCGTTCAAAGAACACGCGTGGGGTTGTGGCTTCTCGAGGTCGCCAAGACATCTAATTGCCCGCATCTCACCACCGAGAGAGCCATCTTTGTACACACCCGCCAAGGGCGCCGCATTTCTCCCCTTTTGAACCTCACAATTGAGTTCTGTGAGATTTATATACCAATTATCCGGGCCTTGTCCAAGATGCCGGGTCCAACTTTCCAATCCAAATCGTTCACCAAATCCTCCGCAACGAATGCGAATAGCTTCGCAGCCCGCTACCGCGGCTCCCTCAACAAGCATCCTTTCCTGTTATTTGGGTTACCCTTTATCACTACAATGGTCGCCGGTAGTTTCTTCCTCACACCCGCTACGGCTCTCCGTTACGAACGACACGATCGCAAGGTTAAGCAGATATCTAGAGAGGAGGCAATGGGACTTGGAAAGGACAGAAGAAAGATAGACATGAGGGAAGAATATTACGTGAGTGCGCCGAGATGTAATGTATGGATGGCTTTGACCGAGTGGACTCTAATTTTCTTTTCCCAGAGACTTGCAACGAAGGATATTGACGACTGGGAACAAAAGCGGGTGAAACGGCTACCCGGAGAACACGAGGGCATATTGTAGGGGTAAAACAGGTGCAAAGCATTGCATTGGGCGCGGGGCTAGCAAGGGATGGAGGATGGGACTTGTATGGCGCTTATTGGTTGCACTCAAACAATTTTATTCTCTGCTTCTCTTAATGCCCTGTTCAATTCATATTGGAATCTCCACTATACCAGCGTTGGCACACTCCAGTGATCAGTCGGAAGCATCTAAATCTATAGCTATGGGAATGTGTAAGTTGCAGCGTTCCGCTTTCCTAGTTTTGTTTCATCGTGGATGAATTTTGTTAGTATGAAAATCGTGGCAAAGTCTCCCAGCGAAAAAACATATGTAATATCAATGTAAGAATTCAACTCTCTAACGTATGTAGTTTGGATATCTGGGTCTACTTCCCTCATTTTGGCCTAGGTGGTAATTTACCGTCAATATTTTCTCACTACATCAAAGTTTTCGGATTGCCTAGGTCGAGTGGTAATATCTCGGTCTTCAACTCTCTTGTCTTTTTTTGCTTTGGTTCAGGTGCTATAAATCAAATTAGTTATCAAAGGTTGTGTGGGGAATGAGGTGATTGGGCTTGCCTTTTTCATTCTCCTGAACGTAAAACTTCCTCAGCAGTATAATAGCTTCTTCTCTGTATATACCCCCAACGACTGGGTATGGCTTGTCTACACTGAGGCTGTGACTGATTAGAACATTACTAAATAAAACAGCAAAGAATAACTTACTCCTCATGTACTGTAAGTACGCCGCCTGTGCCTCCAAACCGCTCATTCCAGCATCCAAAGTACACAGCCCTGATCCCATATTGCCGCAGGGCCGAAGCACACATTACGCATGGCTCAACGGTAACGTAAAGGTCAGTTTCATTTAGCACGCTTATAGGGTGCTCAGCCAGGATTTGAGCTAAGGCGATGAACTCGGCATGACGCGTGCCCTAAAAATTATCAGATCAACGACATATTCGGTAGCCAGTTCACAAAGACGGACCGCAACAGTGAACAACGACCAATTCAGTAGTTAGCTCACAGAGTTGGACAGTTTGATAGGAACATCATACATTCAAAGACTTATTCGTGTCGTTCATTCCCCTACCAATGATCTCTCCGTCTTTGACGAAAACACACCCTACCGGAGTCTCATCGCTGGCAAGGGCTAACTCTGCCTAATCATGCATCAAATCTGTACTCTCTGCTAAACAAATTACCATAGAAGGATTACCATTTTGATCGCTTCGCGCATGAAGCGCTCATGATGTTTCTTTTCTTGGCCGTTCATAGCTGCAAAATGGAAATCGGATCTACATTCGCTTGGCAAAGGGTTGAGTCTTCAGTTCGACCACGAAATCTTTTCTAGAACCGGTCAGAACAAGTTGAAAACTGCAGCTGATTCATATCCGTAACGTGACATGCAGTATATCCATCAGAATTTGGTTGACGAAAAGAGCGGGTTTCACCCAAAAATAAGTTGATGATGGTGATGATAGTGGCTCCTACCACTGACGACCGGACCCTTGATTTCACCAACCGACTACGGCAAGAGCCGCGAGTGTGAGACGTGGACTTTCGTATGCTCATCGAGGCAACAAGAATTCATTGAACTGCATCGCCACAATCTCCAGCATAGAAATACTCATCAGCCTCTTCAACCACTTGTTATTGTGGCCTGAAATCCAACGCCATCCCACCACCGACACATCCGCCCAGCAGCGCAGAGGAACTGCCATCAACAAAGTTGGCTGAAGGTCAATAACAGCTCAAACATTGCTCAAACACCGCTCAACTGCCACCTGTACACCCGATCCAGCTGTAGAATCGCTGTGCAGCAGTACCAGAAGACATAATGACGCTTGCTGAGGAGTTCAGATCACGAAATTTCAGTAGGTAACTTTGCGGCTTAGGGCTGAGAACTGCCGCTGACCTTATCAACTTCAGGTATATATGGACAATGGTCAGTAACAACCTCACCTTCTTTCCCATTTCGGTCCTACAAAAGAATTGCGAATTGTCTCTCGGATTGGAAATGCGCTGAATATGCGAAAATTCTACTCCGTTGCTATTAGTAACGGCATAGAGAATGTGCGGGACAAGATGTCGGATCAGCTCATGGTGGAAATTCCGGGTCCACAAACATGCTCTAAAGCCAACTCTGAACACAGACAACTTACGGGAATGGTCGTGATGATGTTCTGACTTTGTTTCAGGACCGGAGTCCTCTGCATAATTCTATGCTTCGCTCTCGGAATCGCCAATATCTTCCATCTTCACTGGATCATCCTATTCAGTGTGATATGTTTGTGAGTGTCCATGATCCAAACCTGAGTATTTACCGAGGAAGAAGCTGAATAAATATCAGAGTGTGCTCTTTCATCCTCATCTTCGTTGAAATTCCGCTGCTCCTCCGCATCTGCCCGACGTCATCCTCGTTCGATGCCTTTATTCGCAGATTCGAAACCAACTACATGCGCGCGGCTATCTACTTCGTTATGGCCTTGATACAGTTCCTAGGCATCATTGTAGCCCGAACAAGTCTCATCGCTGCAGCCATCGTCCTCTTCATTGCCTCAATTTTCTATGCGCTTGCCGGTATCAAGGGACAAAGCTTCGTGGGTAGCAAGACACTGGGTGGACGAGGAGTTGCGCAGATGATCGTTTGAGACTGCTCTCGGGTTTTTCGCTCAACGTTGATGAAGAGCAGGAAAGAGCGGGGAGGTCTACAGCTCAGGCATAAATGTCTCTACCGGGCCTAAGTTGGGGCAGGAGTGCTAGCCGCTGTACTTGGCTTGAGCATATTTGGAGTGTGACAAACCAGTTTTTGCACCGTCTTTTGAAGGGAATGTTTTTTGGTGGGCTTTACTTCTCGGGAAAGCTATTTCACTGTATCATCAGCTGGGCGTTATCCGGATTACGGTCTCCGCAATGTTCAAAAGCAGTCGTAAGGAGGACATGATATCTCGATAGGTCAGGAATGTCGATTAATTCGATCCAACGTCATCATCTCACGCGATGCCCTTATTGCTCAAGCAATACGGGTATTGTATATGTAATAGAATTCTACATAAAAGGCCGTTTTTGAGCCTGAAATACGGGTCAGAGCCGGATTGCTTGCGTGAAGGGCTAAGTGATTTGCTAAAGCCTAGAGAGAGCAAGGGACCCTCTGCGGAAAAGCTAGGGTAGAGATGAAGACGGGAGAAGGGAATTCACGCATGGTCAAAGGTTTCCTCAACCTGGTATGGTTAGGGCGAAAGCGCATGTTCGTTCAGCAGGAAGCATCGCGATGGGACTGGCTGGCTCCTGCGTCAAGGACCTTGTTCAGGAACCACTTGATCCGTCACGGGATGTATGGCGCGGGGAAGTGGCGTAGGCCGGCTCAGCAGCGAGCCAGGTGCATCGCAGAAGTTTTCAATATCGCGGTGATTTCGTGCTCGGCAAGGGCGAGGCAGAAGGCATCGTGCAGCAAAGTCGCTGCGTGGTCTTCCTCTAGAGGCAGTTCCGACAGCGTCATGAGAGAATTACGGCGACCATGGGCGATTTCCGTTGCATTCAGGTTTCCCTCCGGCGCCTTTCGCACTGGCCCAGCAGCCAACAGCGGCCAAGTTTGCGCCATCGATCGTTTCGGACATCCTGGCCAAGCAATGCAAAGCGTTACAGTGGGCCCAGCACATCATTGAAAACCATGACACAGCTCGACTGATCGAATACACCTGCACCACAACGACATATAACACCCGCGAACACCTCCAGTTTGAGCCCTATATCACTACACCACCGCCCACAATCTTCAAACTCCCCCGTAACATTCACTACCCCAAGAATTGGTGAGTGCATTCTGCCGCGTCGACACAGCCCGTCAGCTTCATCTTGCGGTCAAGCCTAGCTGCTGTGATTGGTCCGTGTAGCTTTGCCCCCGAGGTGGAGCTTCCTGCATAACAGTTGACGTCCTGCAGCTGGGAAACGCTTCCAAACACATTCCAGAGCTGCGTTTATTCCCCCTCCACTCCCCGCTACACTATTCGCCCGATCGCTCTGTTGCATCAGGGCCCTGGCTTATCTCACCTGAGCTACTTAAAGGCTTTTCAAGGCTTTGACCGGCTGAAGCTGACTCTTTCTGTCCGACTTTAGTTATCTAATCTACAATTCCTTGATTTCGATAAATTACTGCACACATACTGCACACAATGGCTGCTCCAACTATACCTCCGAGACCTGCTCGTACTCAAAATCTTCCAACGAGCTCCGCGAACATGGACATCCCCAAGATTCCTCCGCGCCCGAAACGTAGCATGGAGCGCTCAGTCTCACCCAACCGCGACTCCTTCGCTCGATCGCCTTTAAACGATCCCTCATTTCTGCACAATGGCTTCCATCACCAGAAAGAGGACTTCCTAGGTTCCAACCTTCCTCAACGCCCTCCCAGCGTTAGTCTGCCATCCATTGGCCAGGAGGGCAGCGAGTACGCAAATCTGCAGGACTTCAGCGACGAGAGCTCCCCGAAACAAACCAAGAATGTGGCCGGTGATCTGCCGCTCTACGCTCCAACAGCTTCAGTGCCAATCTCCACAGCAAAAAGCAGGATCGCTACTGTAACATGTACCGATTCTTCTCAAGCTGCTGCTGCTGGCATTGGGAAGCTGTTGGTTGATGCCGATGAGAAAGCAGGCACCGCCAGTTCCGCGAGATCGGGATCCTCGGCCGGCACCCACACCCGACCTCAATCCATATACAAAGATGACGAGGAGCATGGAATTCCCGAGATTGGTGTTCGGGTCCCAATGTATCCCAATGCTGGTGACGTCCAGGCTCCGACGCCCTCGCCAATGACTCAAGCACCCTCCACTGGAGTAGGTTTCTTCAATAATGGAAGTCAGACATCTGTACGTCACCATGGACGTACCAAGAGTGGTCGGGAAATTTTCCACGGACCTCCTGGCAGCTACGGCATGCATGGTCATGGAGTCGGCCCTCGTAACGAATTCCAGAAGACATGGTACGAGAAACACCCCGACGACTTCGCGAGGGAAAAACAAGGAGAATACGGACGTGCAGTTCACGAAAATCGAAAGGATTACCATTGGGTTGGAGATGACCTCAGCAAGCTAGTCCACGAATCAGCTAGCAGAGGCATTGGAATGGGTACGCTGTTGATGGCGAGTCCGCCAATCTTTGGCTAAACTAACCAAATCATTTAGGTACCTCGCGCGAGGCAATTGGCACGCCTGATGAAAATATTGGTTATATGGCGTCTGAGGAGTATGCGTCTCGCATGGCATCCCCGCGCCCTTCATCCGCGCGTCCTCCTTCGATTCATGCGAAAGACCGAACGAGCAGCGCTGATGGTGAGGGTACTCCTAAAGTCGCTGCCTCAGAACATGCAGTAGAAAGTGAAGCGGAGGACGACGTCATTCACATTGACCCCCCATCTCATCGTGTTAGCAAGATTGGTGGCGGTGGCTACGACCCACCAAAGGAAGACCTCGGCCCAGAGGGCGGAAACACTGAAGAAGAGGGAGGTTGGGTCACCGAGCGCGGCTATGGCGCACCCATCCTCGCTTCGGATGAGATGGCAAAACACCCAGAAGCGGAGTATATGCAGCCCGCCGTCTCGCCCGAGCTTGAACGTAGGGGTAGTGGTGAATACACTCTCAACGACTCCGAGGGCCTCCCAGCCTACATCGCTGGCCGCAAGAGCGTCAGCAGAGGCTCAAGTAGGGCTAATAGTATTCACGGTGGTACTCCATCCCTATCGAGATTCGCTAGCTCCGATGACAATGACCGAATCGGCACCCCTCTCGACAACGTCAAGGAATATGAGCCTCTTTTCCCAGAAGACGAAGAGGAACACGAGAAACACGAACGTCCTCTGACAGCAGCGGACAAACTGAAGCGTCCAGACCTAGCCCGTCACCACTTCCCTAGCCAAGACGTGTGGGAAGATACCCCCAGCAGCCTGCAACTGCAGACAACTGTCGAATCGCCACAGGCACCCGAAGAACCGCGCACGCCCAAAGACCAGGGCTCGGCGCAGGCCTTCGAGAACCCGAAAGCGGAAGCGCAGCGCAAGCAAGAAAAAGCCGACGACGCCAAAACCAGCTTCCTTCCAGAACCCTCAAAACGCTTCGCCAAGCCGCACCCCAACCCCGACGTCGCCGACGACGTCACCTCCACGCGTCGGCCCGGCATGGCGCACCGCTTCCCAAGCCACGACATCTGGGAAGACACAGCCGAGTCGCTGCAGCTCGTCACGACAGTCAGCGGGCCACAGACGGACGAGACCGCCGCCTTCGCCGACGACGCCTCGCCCATCGCCGCAGGGGCAGCCGCAGGAGCAGCAGCAGCAAGCAAGCCCACGATCCTCGCGCGCCCCGCGCGGCCCGCGGCCGCGACGAAAGACGTCTCGCCCACGGAGAAAAAACTCCCCGTCATCCCGGTCCGTCCCAAACCGGCCATCCCCGCCCGTCCTACCCGCCCCCTCGCCAAGACCCCCTCCAACGACAAAGAATCCTCCGCCTCCGCCCCGCCCAGTACCACCACCTCGGACGGCGCGAGCGATGTATCTGCCAAGTCTAAACCTAGCATCCCTGCCCGCCCGACTATTGGCGGTGCGGGTGGTGGCAAGCTCGCAGCGCTGAAGGCTGGCTTCATGAGCGATCTGAACTCGCGGCTGCAGCTGGGGCCGCAGGTTCCCAAGGCGCAGGAGCCGGTGCGGGAAGTCGAGGCCGAGCCGGTCGAGCGCGCACCGTTGGCGGATGCGAGGAGGGGCCGCGCGAAGGGACCGCAGAGGCGGAAGCCTGCTGCTGGTGGTGCTGGTGCTGGAGAGAACGAGGGAGATGCGGAGGGGAAGAAGGGGGTCGAGCTGTCGTTCGTGGCGCCGTGCACGCTGTGGGAGATCCAGGAAGGGGGTGCAATAGACGTACCCGCTGCGGAGATGGCGAAGGTGCTGCGGGAGGTGGTTGGGGGGGTTGATTTGCCGCGGTCGTCCGCCGAGCCCATTGCTGCTGCTGCTTCGACCAAAGAGGCGGAAGCTGAGCCCGAGCCAGCTTTGTCGGCGCCATCGTCGACTTCTACGGCGGCGGTGCAGACGGAGCAGCAGGACGTTGTGGTTGAGAATACGGACAGGAGTATGGAGAAGATGACGGCGTTTCTAGGCGCGTGCGCCCCGGAGGAGGGGACCGTGGCTGTGAAGGATGGGGTTGAGCATCTTGGCGCGGCAGACACGACGAGGGCGAAGGGGATTGAGACGGCCAGTGATGGCGGCGTGGGGGCGTCCGAGGAGACGAAGGAGGAGGCTTCCGCCGCTGCGGCGGAGTAGAACGACGTGGCTTGGTGTGGTGTGGAGTGGATGCGCTCAAGGGGGATAGGTCTCCGAGGGGGTTGATCGATGGGGAGATTGGGGAGAGCATGGGATCGGGGGTTTTTAGTTGGCTTTTAATGAACCTCACCTTTAGATTTCTGGCTTATGTGTTTTAATTCTACTTTTTTTTAGTGATGGGGTTTCACTGTGGGGCTAGGGGAGATGGGAAGGGAGGCTTCTTCTTTTACTTTTGGTTATTATGACTCCGAAAAGAGTAACGGGGATAGGGCTGGAGATTGCATATTTGGGACTTCTTGAGCTAGAATGACCGACACGAGATCAATTCAGTTTGACTGGTAGTCCGGGGGCGCGAGCGTCTAGGCTACTGGCTGTGTTCTTTGTGAAATAGGAGTGTATAACAATGAATACACTATGGTATTGCTACTGGGAAGCCCACGCTAGAAATATTAATGTACTCCGCCCAACCCGCTCCCAATGCCCAAACGCCAGAGGAAAAATCGAAGGCCAGGCGATCTTTCCGCACCAAAACCCTGATCCAACAAAACAAAAGCGCCACGGGATTACCCTTAGATGGTGAAAAGAAATGCAGAATTCTATCAGTCGTGACGGGAAGGATCATAGCTGCTTCTCAAGCCAGTCCTGCATAGTCACGCCGCTCTGAAAATGCGCAGCAATGTGCTCAACCCTTTCCGCCCAGCTCCCAAGATCAGATTTGCAAAAGCCACACCACAAGATGCCAGCGCGGAACTCGGACTGATCGACATCCTTGCCCCATGACTTGAGTACTTTGCTGGCCCGACCCGTGCTAAACTTCCCCTTGCGCAAGTGTACCTGCTCAACATGTTGCTTCAGATGGTCCTTCCTCGAGAAAGTGCGGGCATCCACGGATTTCTCTAGGCACGCTTCCACGCTGTGCTTTGCGAGATGGGCGGCGGACGGCGAGTCGAGGTGGCAGAAGGCACAGCTGTCCTGCCACAGTGCCGAGTTCTCAGGCATGCAGGTCCATTTTGTCGCGGCAACGTGCGTGGCCTCGTGCCTCTTCCACTCGTAGCGGTCCTTGAGCGGCTTGCGGCAGAATATGCAGCGGAAGGTCTTTTTATCCTTCGGAGTCTCGGCCCGAATGGGCTCACAGAGAGCATGCGGCTTGTCGAGCTTGGCCGAGGTCTTGAGCGATGGACGGGGTAGCCTCTTACCCTTCCTTCCGGGCTTCGAATTCAGATCATAGTATGGGACTGGAGGCCCTAAGTCTTGGCCGGGGGAACTCGAGATCGTTGTGCTCGATGTAGATGGAGTCCCCACTTCTGCAGAGTATGAGAGCGAAGAAGATGTGAATTCCTCGTCAAGACATGAAACGAAGTCGCCAGCTTCGAGACATCCTAGTTCGCCTATCTGAGTTATGGTATGCCGCGATCTATATTCTTCGGCGCAGAGCCGCTGGACATCAGTAGATTTGTCTAGTAGTATGTTCGCCTTTCTAGGTTGTTTTATAGGACTTGGGGAATGATTGCGAGACTGGTTGTTGTACCGCCCGACTGATAGAGGTATCGAGGGGTTGGAAATCTCCACATCGGTCACTGGGTTAAACTATTTAGCATATCGTAAGATAAAGGTACTTGGTTCCTAACCTACTCTTAACTTTTCTACGAGCTCTTAGATTGGTAAAACAGGTCCTGACTTGTTGGAGTGTCAAGCCAGTGTTTTTCGCAAGAGACATTTCCTCATCCTGGCTTGGGTATGGCCATTCCAAATGGGCATCAAACCATAGTTTAATCGGCACACTGGCTTTCTTTTTGTTCGGTAGAGAGGCAGCGCGCGCGGTGGCTCTTGTTGTTCTGCCATTGAACATTGATGGAGTTTCGGCCTTGGGTGAATCTTGCTTGGTTGTAAATATCAATCTTTTAGCGACTTCCGGTGTTTCCTGCAGATACGACTCGTCTTGCACAATTTCGAAGCTACTGTCAATACAGAAAGTCTCGCTCGTAGAATGGCTTTGCGTGTGTGGAAAAACAGAGGATTCAGATGTCTCTGTTGTTATGGGCGAGGCACCCGATCTGTAACCTATTATCTGAGCATCTTCATCTTGATAGTCCAAACATGAACCATAGAGCTCCAGGTCTTCCATCCGAACAAAAATGCTAGCGTTTTTTTCAAGAACCCTTAACTTCTTCTGAGGGTTGGGATCTTGAAAGCCATCCAGGCAGTGATGTCAGCGGTTAGGTTACTTCATTGGTTTGGTTCGGTTTAACCGAAATCTTGAGAGTAACCGGTTCGACGATTTGATTGGCTCAATTTGGATCGGTTTTAAAGCTTTTGGAATAA
>Ga0307515_10010484_pt1 | contig 17757 bp, 13 predicted proteins | sample 17_EM_MG_FD_194513 | JGI IMG/M metagenome (GOLD analysis project Ga0307515, IMG submission 194513) | Populus trichocarpa ectomycorrhiza microbial communities from riparian zone in the Pacific Northwest, United States - 17_EM | ecosystem: Host-associated > Plants > Roots > Unclassified | place... | reverse complement strand
TATCTTTCGGTGGTCTGCAGTGCCCTCGTGCTCTTTGGCATTTCCTTGACCAGCCATTCGGCGAGAGGCGGTGGACAATGGCCGTGTGAGGACCATTGAAGTCCGCACACTGCGGAAAACCAATCTCATAGCAGACATATTGTTCGGGAGGTCGAGGCTGTTGTGAGGATGTTGTTGAGCCGGAGGACTTGTTGAACCTGTTGATATTCAACCTCGGGAATGTCGAGGGAGTCGCTTGCGTCATGATGTTTTCTTTCCATTGCGGCCAAATACGCACGTGATCAGCTTGACTGATCCCTCAATTCTCCGGGCCCTCGATATGCTTCGAAAGAAGATGCTAGGAGGTTATTTGGAAGATCTTTGATTGGGGGAATATAAGCTCAAAAACTGTCACTTTGCATGCTCTCCATGGCTTGCAGAATCTACGCTTGAGTTAAATCAACTTGTAAGCCTCTTCAACAATTCAGGATTTGGAAGATGAATTAGCTGACATGATAGCTTCTTTCTCAAAGTCTTTCGACACATGCAAACAGCACGATTCATCTACATGCCAAGCTCATAGCAGATATTTCATCATCTTCAATAGATTCGACACCTTCTTGCTCGTCTCGCTCATCCGACCCAGCAAAATATCCCACCTCTCGCTTTCTCGTCCTTCCTCTTCCAAAGTCCTCATCTTCTTCCCTCAAGCCCCTTCCAATGTGCAAAGGCTCACTCTGCTCAATAGAATCTAGCTTCGCGTTGCGTCCTATGAATGGTTTTGGTCGTGTGAACGTGACTTTCCTTTGTGGTCTGTACAGATTCGTGGTCTCCACAACTTCGGGAGCTGAGTGTTGGGATACAGTCTGAGCCGTCACAGAGGTTGAAAAAGAATTCGAGCGCGAGGCAAAGATGGAGCCCTTCTCAGCTTGAACACTAACGCCACCTTGCCACGGCGGAGAGTCCACTGCCGATGCCGTTTCGAACTGCGACTCTCGGTGTCTCGAATCGGATGGAGATGGTCTGGTTTTTGTGATTCTAGAGGCTCCGCGAGATATTGATGAAGGTGCAGCAGATGCGATTGTGTGTTGGAGGGGTGGGCTGAGATCTGAAATGGCAGATCTATCCCCAGAAGACTGCCCAAGTATTGATGTGCCCAAAAGTCCTGTCTTTTCATTTGGCATAACAATCCGTTCTGGAGAGGGGAAAGAAACATCCACGTCATCGCCCATACCACCAAACAAGAGTTTCGTCCAAGACTCGTTTGGATCTTCCTCCATAAAAGAATTTCTGGGAAGAGCTAGGGGAATAGCTTTGGGGGGTTCCTTGTTAGCAGGAGAAAATATTAGCCTGGTTTTTCCCGCCCCGACTTCAACTCCCTTGAATCCAAATTGTATCAATTCTGGACTCAGCGGTATGAGTTCATCTGACATTCCCGAGACTGGAATATTTGGTTTTTCGGAGTTAGCTGTTGGTTCTTCTAAATCTGACATTTGCAGCTCTAACGAATCCTCATCCTCGACGTCATCCCCTTCTGACCTTACATGCCAGGGGGAATGACTTGTGCTCACTCCGGGGCTGATAGGTACACGCCAAACACCTCCCTGCTCGTTGTAATCCGATGAGTAGTCATACTTCTGTTCGGGGGCAATCCATGTTTCCCATATCTCATTCTCCAGCACCTGAGAGCTTGGTATGACTGGTTTGTTCTTTCCAACCTGGGCCATGGTGCTCTCAGCTACGTCTGAGGACGCTGAACGGAGCAGAACAGATACTCTTGAGCTTTGGGGAGCTGGGTGATGTATTGAAGCCGTAGACGATGAAAATATTAGTCGCCTGGGATAGGGATTGTTGTTCTCAGGGGTCGGAGTTATTCCAGCATGGCGGATGTTTGGATATGGTTCGAGATTGTTCTGATGACCGACTGGATGGTGGTCTTTTCCCTCTGGCTTCGATGCAGTCTCTGAGTTCCTGATTGCCCATCCATTTGTGGAGTCTGCTACATATGGTATATGATGGCCCTGCTCTAGCCCAAGTGCCAGAGATGTATTGTTGAGGCTGAAATCCTGGTTGTGGATGCGCTGATGACTGCCCATTGAATATTTGATGGCAGCAAGGTTGCTGGAGGGAACCCGTGGTGACTCATGTCCAGCGGATGCATTAGGATCGAGAAGCATCATGTCTGGCGATGTCGTCTGAGATCTCCCGTATGCGGTTGTCGAATGGCTGCCCATCCTGCGAGGCGCTGAGCTTGAGCTAACACCAGGCGGAACGACTCTACCGCCAATAGAAATTCGGACATCCGTTCTTGGAGGCTCTCTGTTTTGTAGACCCCCTTGACTGGAGCTTTGGTTCACCAAAAGTCGTCTTTTGTTTGGGAAAGGCGATGTAATATGCAATTGCTTCGAGCTGTATCGTGCCCGGTGTCCATCGGTTATCTTCCTCCTCCTGCCAATATTCTCTTCTTTCCTGGGAGATGTAAAAGAAAGCCGTAGAGGTCGTTGAATAGTGACACCGACCCAGTCTCCCTTTCGGAGAATCTTTCTCCTCTTCTCTGATAACGACTCTTCCTCTTGATCTACCATGTTCTCCATCTCTGATATCGCTGCCGACTCCTCTCGTTCCCGTTTTGCTTCTCGAGGAGGAGGCGTGACATTGTACAGGTCGTCAGCTGGAACTCGTCTTGGCTGCTGCATGACAGGAATTAATGTTTGTCGGCCTTGGGCAATCTCCACGGATTGGGACGAATGTCTGGAACTACTTTGCGGAGCAGCATACCCGATGGATGAGCGATGGCCATGATGCGTTCGGTTTGATTGACTATCTCGATGATCGTAAGCTTGAAGGGTCGTGGGCCTCGCGGCGGAAGTTTCGCGTTGGGTTCCTTCACGATCCCCTAGAACGTGATCAAAGAATGTCCATTTGATCGGCGAATGATTCTTCGGACCACTGCGTAAGGCCTGCTGGACCTTCGCGAAATGCTGCTTCTGCCGAGCCTTCACCGGATTCGAGGAGCCCGAATGCCTCGAAAGGCGGCCCCCAGTCCAGTTCATCGAGAAAGCGATGGAAATAAGATCATATGCTGCTAGAATCTCATGAAGAGAAAGGAGATGGTACGAAAAGAGATGGAGGAGAGACAATGCGGAGCTTGTGCAGTGACCCCCAAAAGTGCATATGCTCAGAAGCGAAATCGTGAAATCAGTATCATGACCTCAACGTATTTGAGTGGGAAATGCACAACCAATCCATCAGAGAAGGGAAGCCAACTCTTGAGTATTTCTATGGGAAGCTTCCATCCGCATATCTGAAATTATTTCGCTTGCTAGCATAGCACAGAATTTCTGCACCTGCCCTGAGCAGCATTTTAATTTTCTACCAGCAGAAGTTCGGATCCAGGCTGAGCAGCTTCCATCTCTCTTCTTGAGACAAAAGAAGTACTAAGTCTTTTGCCTCTGTTTGATAGAATATACGGGAGCTTCTATTTTACACCTCCACACAACTTTGGGAATATTCCAGCCCATGATCATTGTGACTGGAGACTTCCCTGTGCATCGGTATTCTGAGGCCAACCAAGGGGCAAGACAAGATAAATGCCAATAACCCAAGCGTGACTACAAGTCTTATGAGAAGCATATCCGTTGGTGCGCTACCAAGACTCTATCAGCATTGAAAAGGGGTCCTACATGAAATTAACAAAGCACTTCGGACCTGAGAACTGACCACTGTCCCAGCCGCTGGTCGAAAGATCGGGCAAATTCGTAAGAACCTCTTTTTTAAGACCATGGTAAGAGCACCCCCGCAGAAACAGAGTCTTTGTTCAAGTGTATGCTTCAAGGAAGCGAGAGACGATAAAGAGGCACCGAAGTGAGACTCATACAAGGACGAGTCATGCGAAATCTAGACCCCTACGTGCCCTAGGTAGTTTTCAACCGGCCAAGCCCCAATGCCGAAGCTAGCCGTCCAAAACCGGGCCTATTAACAATGACTTACATGTACTGAAATAAGCGATTTCTGCACTCAACAGTGATTTCACTCAGGTGGTGTGGTGGTTAGTCACTCCTCATCAAAAAAAGTCTGAACATATCTAACAGTTACATTGTAGTAATGGTAGCACGTGACGTTGTGGTCGTTCTTCATTGAATCTCATACAATATTCCGTTTCAATCTGGGTTCGATTCCCAGCACCGCCAAGAAATCTCTTGGATTGAAGTTTCAGGTGGTTTGATTCCATCGTGTTCGTCATGAATTTTTTGCTTTTTTTTCTTTTTGTTGGAGGGAGTCGATTTGCCGTTGAATTGATTAACCTGGTTGCCCCTTTTCATCTTGTCAGTCTTGTGTGTCATAACCTTCTCGCTAATTTTAAGGCTGTGGAAGTTCTTGAAGGCTTTGCTTGACAGCGGAATTGTTTTAAGAGTGGCTACAAGAACTCTTGAAACTTTTGGTTATCTTTTGATCAAGGAACAAATATTACATCAGAAGGACATCCACAACAACGTTCTAATGCAAGGAAATTGGATCATATTGCACCTACGGCAATGCTGGGTATCTTATGAGCCTCCCAAACGCCGCTTCACAAACTCCAACCAGATCCCAATATCCTCGGTAATCTCCAGCATCTTCCCCAGATCAGCTTCAGTCAACGCCTTTTGCTTGCCCTCGTTTTCATCCCCAGCCTTCTCATGCAGTATATTTTGCCCAACCACCTCAACTACACCATTGAGCTTTATCTCAAATGCGACAAGAGCATCCCTGCCTCTGAAAGGAAAAGCAACCTGCAATTTCAGAGCTGGTTGCGTATACAACGCCACATCATAGCGGAGAGGACCTCCTTCTGGAAGGGAAGTCTGCGCCATGAAGTCTGCAAACTCAGCCCTTTTGCTCTTTCTATTTGTCTTCGGGCTTTCCAATGCCACAGGCTTGGAGTCCGCACCGAAGCTCTTCCCTAGGAGTGTCGAGAGAAACGCATACTGTCGAAGAGCAGGAAGCATTTCTACCAGCTGTCTTGGATGTGAAAAAGGTAGCTCCGTCAAACTTCGGCCATAATCAATTTTTACAATCCATAATTTGGGTAGGTGAGTGTGAGTAGTCTTCCCTCCCTCCTTGGTGAAGATAGGCACTTCAACTTCTCTGCTAATGACCCTCGATTCGCTGTCGACTTTATCGTCTGGACCGCGTGGAAACATCAACCCATCGAATGTAGTGGTCTGGAATACATCCATCGTTGCGTTCGTGGAGTGATGTATTTGTGCCGCGAGTGAGTAAGGAATGATGACAGGAGGGTCGAATTTCGCAACGAACATAACTTCGGGATATTTTTGACCTGTAGCCGCTTGCTCCACGCCCTCCATAGCATCCGGCTTGGGCGGGTCTGTCGAGGGAAGTAGTATATTTTCGGGCTCTAACCAATCAAGAAGAGGACCGTGCTCGGGGGCCAGAAGGAGATGCTCCGCTGGAGGATCTGCCTTCTGGATATTTGTTGAAATCCAATTTTCAGAGACTCGGATGGGTAGGTAACCCAAAGCCGGTGATGGAGCGCAGTCAACCAATATAGACCAGGTCTTCTCGCTGGCCTTACCTCCGATCCGACGTTTCTCTTGCCAGTAATCCAAGCTCAACCCTAATCGGTCCCTCGTATGCATCACCGGCTTACCGCTCTTCGTACACATCGCCGTCCTCTCAATTTCATCTCCATCACTCTTTACCATCTCCACTCCCTCTCTCAGCCTCCCCACTTCCCATAAATGCAGCCTCTCCAAACTCTCATAGATCCCTGCAATCGCCTCGTGGCAATTTAGTCCCGGAATAACACTCAGTTTATCCAACTGTGCTAACCTCTCCAGATTCGCCGCAAATCTATCCAGCATCTTCGTCAGCGGGCTCTCGTTTGGCCGAAATTCCAGATCCCTTAAGAGTATAGCCCCCGCCTTATCCGTATGCCTCGTTACAATCTCAGGGCTCTCAGGGAATGAAAGAGACACCTTCTTCACCACATTATTTGCAAAGTCGATCTCGAGTGCCAGAGCAGAACCTGCAATGATCAAGGTCCGCGTGCTGGCTCCACTACCCATATGGTCTTCCCACAAGGCATCCAATCCCACCCTGCGTGCTAGTCGTTCGATACCTGCTTCGCTGAGCCGGCCATGGTTCGTCTGCAGTGAAGTCAGAATTTCCTCAACACCCTTCATGCACCTTCGTCCAGCATACCTTCAAAACATCCATCACAACCCCCAACTTCCTCCTTCTCTCATCCTCATCCGCCCTCGCACTGCCCAAAGCTCCTCCCACTACACCAGCCATCGGTGTCCCCATATTCCCCATCCCCTCTAGCCCTAACCCCTCCAAGCCCGGATTACCACCCAATGCCAGTTGTGCACTTGGGCTGTCATACCCCTGGCCAAAGCTACTGTTGGTAGGATGGTTGCCGGCAGGGTAGCCGTACAGCGTATTCCAGTTTGCAGGTGATTTCTTCACCTGCTGCGGTGAAGGGACGACAGAGCGGGGCCCATGGGGCGAGAAAGCAGGGTGGGAGGGGTGGTTCGAAGCTGAGAAGGGCGTCGAGACTGGTGGGGTTGCTACAACTTGGGCGGCCGGGTGTTTGCCGCCTGGCGTTGGTGTTGCCATCGCGAAGATAAGAGCGTTATGAAATGGCGAGATTTAGGGACAAGTTTGACATTCTTGGGCGTTGCGTGCGGACATTGAATATGGAAATTTATACAACGCGTTGTGGTTGTGAATTGACGCGATTGATGATCGGCAGCTTCCAAACGTCTTCACTTTTATTTTAGCCGAGACCTCTTCAAACGCAGTTAAAATATTTATTTGGAATACCCTCGGGATACAGTCTGTGTAGTACCAGTTTCGGATCGGGAGGTGCTTAAAGCAGTCAGTCTTCCAGGCTTTGCCCGCTGAAATCCAGGTCTAAGCCCCTATAAAGGACATTTGCCTAGGTACAAGATTCGACTTACACTCCCAAGGCGCATGAACCTATAGGTGCCTCAACCCTACTCTCCAATCGTATTGGTAGACCGACCGGCAAGGTTTGTCTTATTCCTAGAGCAGTCTCCCAACATTTGCCAAAGGAGAAAGTATGGACTTTGATCTTATCGGACAACGAGTTTGTGTTCTGTCACTAGACTCTAGCCTAAGAGAGTATCTCTGTAGATATAGATGCTCTCAAGATCTGGGGGATAACCAGCTGGGAACACACATACTATTACCCAAGCTACTCTGAAAGTGCCTCCTATCGAAACTCTAAAGGGTGGCAAGTAAAGTTATCTCCGAATACCTTTGAGACGGTATTTATTTTAAGGAACCATTGACCGGAAATACGCTGGTTACTACTAAGCTACTTCGAACATGCTCCTATCGAAGCTCAGCATCGCCCGACTACCTCGAAGATGATATCCGCCCTCGCGGTGGTCATAAAAAGCGACACCAATTTCCATTGTACCAGGTCAAAATTGGACAATAATCTGGATTTGTGAATAGAAGAGATGAGTTTTCTACAGCTTTCGAGACATTCGACATGCCGTGGAATGTACGAGAGCTTCGAAGAACATTGAAAGGGGTGGCAGCCGAATTGTCCCACCGAACCTGTAATCTTACATTTAGTGTCGCTTCTTAAGTGAGGGCAGAGCCTAGTGGGCCGTTATTAGACATATATCACATAATTCACATTTCATCGTCCGAGATCTTTTCAAATGAACAACTTCGATTCAGTACAATTATGATACAGAAAGACTATCGTTGACTACAGGCCAGCCGTGATTAGTATAATGATACTCGATAACCAAAGAATACCCATTGAAGGTCTCAACCACGGATGAATAGCGATTCACTCATCCCTTTAACACCTCCTCTCAATCTCATCTCAGACTCTCTACATTTCCAATATTCACGGCGCCCTGTGAACTTTAGGAAATGCTTCGAGAAGCTTCTAACTCAATGTCCGAGCTCTTGTCAGAGCAACGCCCATCAGCCCTTTGCAGAACCAGTTTCGAAAAGCTCTCCAACGCTTTTTGCTCCTTGAGCTTGTACAGCATAATCTCCAACTTTTGCTGGATCTCAGTCGCCTTGATTTTGTGAGCAGGAACAAGTGGAGCCCCTTTCTCCCTTTGTTGAAAAAGAAGCATTTCCAGGTTTTGCTGAACTTCCGCCGCCCGCCTGGAGGGGTTGCCTTCACCAGACTTTCCTTCAAAATTCGCGCATTTCGTTTTCTCTACTAGTGCGTCAGACTTTTGATTCTCCTTCTGCTTGAATATCGCATCCTTAGGTTTACGCTGTCCAGTCATCGGATGTTTCTTTACGAAATTCTCTAGAATTTGGGCCCCCCAAACTGGAGCGAGAGCTTTCGCCTCACGATGTCCATCCTCGATGGGCTCCGAAGTCTCTTCGAGTAGACAGATAATGTCCTGAGTGGCCATTGCACGGTACGACTGTTTTGAGACATTACCAGACCTTGAAAGTCGTACACGAGAAGCATCTTCAAGAGCCTGAATCTTAGGCGGTTGAACTATTGGCAATGTTGACTCCATGCCATAAAACGGAAGTGTGTAAGTCATAGGGATTAGATCCGGTTTGAAGTCGATATACGGCGTATTCAGAGAACTCTTCATCTCCGTCGGAGTCAGTGGAATAATAGGAATTTGGCTGACAGGGACCAGAGGAATGAAGTTATTCGTCCTGCAAAATTCATGGAAATCATCGACCTCATGATCGATAATCGTTGGAGGTAGTTGACAGGTATCGATCCAGATAGGATCTTGCTCGCGGAAAGCGGGCGTCCGAGGTGGTGGTGGTGGTGGTGGTGGTGGCGGGGGGGGGGCGCCCGGCGGCGGAGTGCGAGAAGCTTCACATCTCGGGCAGTCCAACGCGTCACTCGTCATTTCATAACCACAGAACCAACATTTGATGATTTTAGCTGCTGGACCAAGTTCGCTCTCGTCCTTCTTCTGTGTCTCACCAATACGGGCTCGCTTTCGTGTGACACCTAAGAAAAATGGCTCTTGCTGACTATCTTCCATAGAATCACCAGAGGAGCGCTCTCGGAAGGCAGGCGCCCGAGGGTTTAGTCCTTTCCCTGGAACAGCATTTGAACCCGTGTGGGACTCCTTTGCCTCTTCCTTAGAGGCCTGTGAAGGCTTGGTAGCTTGGTCCTCATCACTATCCAAGTTTTTCAAGGCTTCTAAGAGCTCTCGGATTGCCTTTCGATCAATATTCTTCAGGCCACAAGCTATGGTAGCTGGATCCCACTTGACAGACTTGATGGAACTCTGGCCTGTGGGCTGCTGAAGTTGTCGGCTATGGTTCATCTTTGATCTAGACTTTGGTACGTCTTCTTCCTCGTTTGGTTCTCCGTCAGCATGGCATGGGGATTCGAGCTCAATTTCTCTTGCAATCCTGTCAGCCACAGCCGCTTTTTGCTTGTATTGGCGGTCGTTCCTATTGAGGGGCATTGTGTAGATATTCTCGTCATAGTCAGTCTTCAATCCGAAGAGGCGTTCGTTCTCAGCAAATTGGTCCCAGGCCCCTCCTTGTGAATCTGGCTGTACTCTAACTCCAAGAGAAGGTTTGTTGATCATGTTCGAACCAGGGGGTACTGCCACTTGAGGCACGGTTTGTTCGTCATCGGATGTATCTGGGTCAATGCGGACAGCAAGGGATGCCTTCCGTATGTCATATCCCCAGGTCAGGTCCGACTCGGCTTTGGGAGGAATAGTGGGCTTTCTCGGTTCTGTTTTTGAATAAGGAGATGGCGGTGTAGCCTTCAATGTTGGAACTTGCTGGGTGTTTTGTGGACTGGAATATTCTTCTTGAGTTAGAAGCTTTCCGCGGATTGGAAACTTCCTGGGTAATGTGCGAGCGCTACGTTTAGCTGCTGATGCCTTGCTGCTCGTCGGAGACGGCGAAGTTCCGCCGTTCCAAGGAGGCCTAGTTGTAGCGGCAGATTTAATACTTCGGAGAGTGATTCGAGTAGATTTGTAGGAATTGGACTTGACTAGCAGACGATTCCGTTGTGCCTTGTCTTTCGTATGGTTGCCCTGTCCTATGTCGTTGGTGTTGCCTTTCTTTTCACCTCTGCCGGACATCTTGCTAGATATTCAACGGCTCCGGGCCGTACTCGCGCAACCAGTTGAAAATCCACACCAAGGGGTAACCAGGACAGACCTTGTAGATACTGTCCTCGAGCATCCAAAGCGGTAGTTTGATTAGCTCCGGCCCTGGTTGTTGTCGCCAGCAGAAACTCCCCCAATTTGGTGATGTGCGGATTTTGAGGAACATAAATGTAGTGGGTGAGAATAAAGGAAATTTCTCCAAAATGAGAAGTGGCTAACTCTGATCTTCAGATAAGCAGTGAATGAGCAATGCACGAAGCTATGTGGTGCTTCGGGCTGAGCGGTGATGATGTTGCAGTGTGGATAAATTTTTGGCAGCAAATTCTAGAGTTGTACCGAAAGTTCAGGAAGGAAGTAATGGAAGTGCGAGATGAAGGAAGGGCGATCTCGTCCTTGACTTCTTAAGCGAGAGAAAAGGGGAAAGAACGAAAGAACCAGGAATCGCGTAGTTTGCATCGGTTGATAAGCACGATTTGAGTATGGGCTTCCACTACAAAGTTACTCCAAAGAATGCACCCCGAAAGAAAGATCGGAACTCGAAAATCCATCAAAATTAAACAGCAGTTGCATGTCCACTCATCCATTGTCCAAAGGCAACCTATAGGTAAGTCAGTTCATATTCAGCCCATCTATTTTGGGAAAGCAGGCTTACCGGATTTCTCGTTTGCATGAACACAGTCCCTGGACCAGTGAATTTACACACCAGTCCTTCACCTGAAGACAGACCTGAGATAATACCTCCTGAAGCAACTCTCTCGAGGATGTATTTCGTGTTCCAAGCGACAAGATGGCCATTGTCAACGATGTATCTCTCTCCTTCTGCTAGCTATTCTCTCATCAGTACAATTCACACAAAATCCAGAGGAAGAAGCGATCAAGTGGCTCACATCTTTCCGAATGATTGCACCCAAACTGCTAATCCACAGTAACCCATTCCCACTCATCTTATAAACGAATAACCCCTCCCCGGAAAACATAGCTTTTCCAATTCCTTGCCTCTTGTACTCCTTCACAATCCCCTGCGTACAAGCCAAGAAGGCGTCTTTTCCGACACTCCACTGGTCATTTCCGGACAACTTGATGTTTGTGATATCTCCAAGGGAAGCAGGAGCTAGGAGTAATTCCCCAGGTCCCGTGAAGGTAGAATGTGCCATTTCCCCACCGGCGATCAGTTTCTTCATGGAGAATTTGACGGTTCCTTTCAACGTTACGGTGGGCGACATGGCAATCATTGCACCTGTGCACATCGTCAGTCTGTCATACTCAATCCATCCCAAAGCACTCATTGGAGAGGGTGAACCGGGAAAATTACGTACCCGGCTTCACAGTCAATGGGCAGCCCATAGCAAGTTGGAAAGTCACAATACTATTCGTGTCCCGATGACTGATTCTATAACTGCCTCCATTGAACGTTCCTACATCATCCTGCGTCGTAGTACTTGCGCCGACGAAATGTCCGGCCGGTGGGGCACCATGATCGAGATTAATGGTCTGGCTAGTGTTAAGGCCAGGTTTCTCGACAGGATAGTCTTCCTCATGTTGTCCTACATGTCCGCCGGATGGAGGCGGCTGTTCATAATTCGGCGTGGGGGCAGGTTGTTGCTGGACTGGTTGCTGGTAGGATGTGCGGTGCGAGAAATTTGGGGTTTGGTAGTGTTGCTGGACTTGCGGGGGAGTTGGCTGTGGCGCTGGAGGTTGAGAATATTGTTGCTGCACAGGAGGTGTAGCTTGTGGTGGTGGAGGGTAGGATCCGCCCTGCGGGGGAGTAGCCTGTTGAGGGGGTGGGGGATAGTAAGAAGGGTGTGAGGTCTGGGTTGGGGGAGGGGAAGATGGAGGAGGAGCATATTGCTGCTGAGCTATAGAAGGATTGAGCCAAGGTAACCATGCAGTCTTCGAGGAATCCTCACCTCCGTTCCCTCCTGGGGGAGCTTTTTGGAGTCAGCAAGCTGCTCATCTAGTAAGACTGAATAACTCACGTGGATAGTATGACATAACGACGATATTGAAACTTCAGACAAAGCTGCAGATTGCAATATATGAGGCTGCAAAAGCTACTCAATGTTCTGTATCGAGAAAACAGCTGTTGCAAACGAGGTTTCTACAGGCAAAATGTCAGCTGCAGCCTCGCAACCCCGCACTACCGAGATATATGTCATCTCACCTCAGCTCTGAATATCTCTGGAATTGTTGTCCAGTTCGTAAGTTCAATCAATCAAACAAGCTTCATCGTCAATCTGCAAAGTGCGAGAAAAATATGGAAGAAAGATGGCAAGAAAGCAGAGCTCAGCTCACCAGCTGGTGGAGGGGACGCGCTGCCAGATTCTTAGCGCGACCACTCACTCGTTGGTGGGGGCTGTGTCTATTTCGAGTGCACGAATCGCTGGCCATTGGCCAAGATTTGGCACTGAGCAGCCGTCCAATGACCTTGCTTCCGGGGTTGTGCAATGTCCTGATGGGAGGTTTCTAGCCGGGCGCTTAGAGGTCCCTTGGCGCGGTGGGACGCCTCTGGGACGGCATGGGGAACGTGAAGAGCGGGAGACGTTCAATGAAGGGTGTTCATTCATCAATCTTGACGATTTCGTGGTATTGTACTTTACGGATGAGCCATTTCGTAGCCGGTACTCACATCACTGACTGAATTCCCAGCTCGAAACTGAATCGTTTAATTTCTTGCACAGCTCTTCTATGTATGTACTGGTAATCCTTTTGCAACACCTGCAACACATGATTTCGCAGGACTCGAAGATCAACTGCCTCCGGCAATGCTCAATATGCATCCACCATCTTGCCTGGAAAGATCTGTAGCGCCCCAATGCAACCGTCCATCCAATTTCTCTAACCTTGCTGTCTACGTCTCTTTCCAACCTGTGCAGAGAAACCGGTCTTGATAGCAGTAACACTTCGTCGAGAGCCGCAGGAGTTGCAGGTAATGAAGTACAATCTGTTCTCTCCCTTGTTGAGTTCCGTATCTGGAGATCTGCAGGTTTTGCAGGTGACATATTCCACTGATATTACGTTAGTACCTGTTGCTGTATGATTGAGGCCTCGAAACACTCACTGATATATCTCCTCAACACGTTCTCAATCTGCTTCTGCTGGAATCGACCCTTGATAACCAGACGTCTGCTACCATCAACGGAACCGCTCGTACCCAACTCAGCAAACAGATATGAAGTGACATGCTCATCAGTTCTCTTCATGCGCTTGCAAATCTCCGCAATGTTGGCGAAAATCGTCTTCTTGTTGCCTTCACGCAGACACTGAGGAGGTGGGATCTTGTAACTTCTTGAACCGCTCGATGCGTGGTCTGGGTTCTTTTGGGCGAGGAGGGTGAAGAATCGGGAGAGCAGGCTTTCATAGGGAATCCGTGTCGTGCAGTCATGTTGCCAGATGCCAGTCCCCTTCTCCATATCACCGTCATCAACGGGCTTCTTCTCAGCTGCAACTGCAGGCTCACTCTCCTCTTCCTTACCTTCGATATCGAGTGCAGCAAGCTTGGCGGCGAATTCATCCTCAGTGCCTTCCTTTGGCTTCTTGCTCTTCTTCTTTTTCTTCATCGAGGAAAGATCCAGTCCGCCATCCTCAGCAGCCGCCTCGCCTCCCTCAGCTTCTCCATCTTCTGCCTTCGGTGTCTTGCTCTTCTTCTTCTTCTTCATACCCTTCAACATATTGGCGACATCGTCATCGTCGTCTTTGGCAGGCTCATCATCGAGGGCTTGAATGGGAGGGTCAGTAAAGTCCCCCAAAGCCTGTGATAGTGGCGGCGTACTTGGTGAGTGCGACAGTGCAGTCGTTGCGGTATCGTCGTGGCCGTCCGCTTTCATCGTGACTGCCCCGTTCTCGTCTACGATCGTCGTGCCTTCGCTGAATGCTACTGACTTGCGAGCTTTTCGTTCCTGAGGAACGTCCTGTAATATCGCGTTACAAATTGGGACCATGGAAAGCTGAGGTGGGGTGTGGAAAGGCGAACTTACGACATCCGCCATGATTGCGGTTGGTTTCGACTGGAGATACTCCTCTGATGGTATCAAGGGATTGGAAATTTTCACGTAGCAAGAGGACAAAACTGTGAATGTGAAGTTCGTGGTTGTCTTTAGTTGAAGGAGCCTTGCAGTCCCCCGCACATTTTTGTAAAATCAAAGAGTCACACACCCGTCACGTGAGCCTTGCCGCTTTGCCCAATATCTAGCTACATTCGAGATGCATCCCAAATGAACGGGAATCTACCAGCACATCCTCATTCGATCCCGGACTTCCTCTGAAACACTCAATGCATCGGCGTAGCCGGCGGTAGCGCTTCCTGTGCTCTCCCATTGACTGATTCCTGTTCACACCGCCCTTCAAAATGTCTACCTCAGACTCGTACATCATCCCTGATGCCTCCCCGGAATCATCCAACGACCAAGACGAGGTCGATTCCCTGCCGTCCTCTATAGACAGCAGTGACCTAGACTCGGAGGAGGAATCAGATGCGCAAAGAGAGTGGGAAGCCAGTCTGCAGCAGCTGGAATTGGTCTTGACGATGGTCATTGTGCCGTATGCTGGGAAATACTTCGGCCGGAAGTTTGCATATTGGAGTCAGTTTCTCTCACATATTTGGATGCAGTTCGTTTGCTAACCCGCTTGATTTATAGGCTGGGCAAAGTATATGGAATGGATGTATCCGGTCGAAGTCCGATTTACAAATAAGACTGCCTTCAAGGCTGCTGGAGCTGTGGAAGCCGCGGCTACGTTGTGATGAAGATGAACACGATAGCGTTGCATAATGCTAAATGCCGGTTCATAAGGGATTTAGGAGATGGCATGGGACATGGCGTTATTGGTGTAAAATATGAACAGATTGTGCATAGATTCATGCCTCCGAGCACGTACATAGGAATGAACACAGCTCATCCGAAGCCTCACCGGGAAAGGACAATGTGGTTTTGGCATGGCTTGAAGAACTCTTGCCATCGGGATTTTATTCAAACATACAGAGAATTGAGTAGCATCATTGCGAATACCTCTCGTCTACAAAGTTTGAATGTCACAGGTCTAGGAACTTTTGAGCATTGGGGATGTTGCGGATATTCGGAGTTCTTCTATTATTATTGCTCTGTTATTCAAATCCACCTCCCCATTTTCATATATACATTAGGTATTCATGTCTCCATAAGCCCTGCCCATCCCTTGTTGCACGCCCAAAGTAAATAAAAGTACAGCGTAACGCCATGCCTACCGCAGGTTGCCCCAATCCATCATGAGTCTCGCTCAATGAGTATATGCTTTTCCAGTGCCAGTTCAATGCAGGGCGTGGACCTTCACCTTCCACAGATATTGAGATGCCCGCATCACACTCCAAGTCCTGCTGGAATTGTCAGCTAAAGGCCAGTTACAACGCCCGAGCAACAGAATAAGCAGCCAAGTCGCATAACGCAAAGGACTGCATACCGTATCCATTTAGACTTGGGACATGGACGGACCTTTGCGGCCAATACCGGGTCTTCTCATGGACATCGTGCCTCCGCCACCCATGATGCCAAGGACGAGAGATCCAACGAAAGAAGCGAACAGGAACCAGAAGAATGCGGTGCTGGCTTGGAGTTCGCGGCATCGCTTTGATGTGTCGTGTGAGCCGTTGGTTAAGCTGTTGGTAGTCGTGTATGACTGCAATACTGTTAGACATTGAGAAAGTCGAGGCATAGAATGACACTTACGCTGTTGCCGCAGCTATGGACGTGGAGCTTGGCAGCCAAAACTACACCAGCAACAAATGTGAAGATTACGGCGAGCGTATCCAAAGCTATCAGAATTATGTTCTCCGAATCCATAACTGCCGCCACGATGCCGATCAGCAGGACTATCCACGAGAAGACTGCGACGAATATTGCGTAATTGACGCTTGAAGGGTTTCCAGAAAAGGCCTCGGCGATGACGTTGCCGATCAAAGCTGTAATGAGAAGGGTCCAGATAAATTGAGATGCTCGGAGGCCGATTTGGGCGAATTTTGCCATTTTTGCGGTGGGGTGTGGAGTAATCAAAGAAGAGGAGGGTGTCGAAGTGCGAGGTCGAGGGGTGAAGATGCTCTGTCAATAGCTTTGAGGGTGAGATGTTAGAGTTTTGCAGCGCGGGGGAGGAGGTGTTTGCCTTTAAAGCCCAAGCGGAGCGATCGGGAGGTTATGCAATTCGATGATATCACGCGCTAGTGAAAACGTAGAGTCAACACTGCTCTCAGATGATGCGGATGATCTGGACCAGGACGCTTGGGCGAAAAGGACGACCTAATATCTGCGACTCGGTTTGAATGCTCGGAGGCGATTTGAGCCTTGCTTTTTGAATGGGGTGATTTTTGGAGTTTGTGGTTTCCCCTCGTGTGAAGTTATCTTAGATAACACAAAGATCTCTCTGGTGACCGTTCGCCTGGCAACGCTCTTCTTCGGCTTTCACTGCGCTGGTTGCCACCCCATCGTCAATTGAATTCAGTATACTAAATTGCACATTGAAAATCTAGTACATTCATTATCGTTATCAGTCTTTCGCCTCTTCCAGATATTTCGGCCCTCTAGTAGTATCTTGTTCCGCGTGTGCAAGTCGACGATGTCTCGCCAGAAAACTTCGCACAAAACGTCCAAGCTCCCTGCAAGTCTGGAGAGAAGATGCTGACGTGGGCGGCTGAGCCCTGTCTCACTGAGACACGCCTCCCTCCATTTGATCCTCGGCCAAGCTGCAATAGTTGCAGCGATCTCCAGTGTTTTAAAATGAGTGAGAGCTAGGCCGAAGACGCTGTTCTGGATTCCTCTTGGTGTCGTTTGGTGGGAAGGAAGAATTCAGCGACTTGCAGGCGTAACGTCCATCCCTGCGTGCCGAAAAACCCTGCGTGCCGAAAAGAATAGTGGGTACTTTAACTTTAAACATCTCAACTCTATGCACACATCGATATCTCAAATATTTTGGGCATAAGTCGTGTTCCGTAGCTACTCCTAAACACTTTGAACCCCTTCCACTAGAAATTTGCATTCGCGTCATCGCCATCGCGCCTGATTTGCAGAGAGTTCCCTTTTATAGCGTAATCAAGTTCCTTCGCCACAGCTCCACCATCAAGCTCTTATCACTCCTAATACTTATAAAATAGTTGTATCCGGGCTTTAAGGCCTTAGGACCATGTTAGAAATCGCGATCAGCCTTGTGGCTACTATGGCACGCAAATCTATGTAAGATTGCCACGCGTGTTAGTACAGCGTAAAACGACCCCGCACGTCCTATACAGTAATAATTACGACTGGTGCGACGTAATTTCACTTATGTAATCACTTGCCAAGGCTTCTGGTGCTTGTAGCTGTTCAAACTGTTGGCTGACGCACGGGCCAATCTGCACCATACACCGGCCGTGCTTGACAGCACCAGCACCAGGTCAGCGCCAACGTCTAAGGCCTCCCCAATACACGCTACGCTGTTATAGAAGATGCTAGAAGTCCAGTGGCAATACTAGAGCACTAATAAAGGCATATGCTCCCCTTGACCCTCTATGAAATAGAGAAGTGAAGAAATAATATTATGTATTAAAAGCGAAGCTAAATGTCAAGTACCCTACCTCAATCCAAGCTTTCTAAATAACCTATGTCGTCTTGATGTCGATAGAGCTCCTTTAGAATCTAAACGTGATACATTCCCTTGAGGATCGGTC
>Ga0307515_10010483_pt1 | contig 17757 bp, 1 predicted proteins | sample 17_EM_MG_FD_194513 | JGI IMG/M metagenome (GOLD analysis project Ga0307515, IMG submission 194513) | Populus trichocarpa ectomycorrhiza microbial communities from riparian zone in the Pacific Northwest, United States - 17_EM | ecosystem: Host-associated > Plants > Roots > Unclassified | place... | reverse complement strand
TTCTTCCATAGAATCTTCTTCGTATACTAGTTTAGCAGCTTTAAGAGTCTCGCAGTCTTTACTATTAGCAAAGTGTTTTTCTTTACAATTAATGCAAAGAGGGGTAGTATGCTGGCAAGGCCTGCCTATTATTATACGGGTAGAACAGGAATGGTCTTTAGATAAATGTGCAGCTGCATAGTATCTGCAGGCCCTAGTAGGGCGCCTATCTCCTATATAGCCAAATTTTTGGCAGCTCGTACACTGCGTAATAGGAGAGACTTCGAGGTATTTTACTACCTTAGTAGCTGTACCTGCAATTGATATCTCTTTTTACTTAAAGATTTCTTGTCTTTTTTCTTCGTTCTCTATAGTAAAAACTAAAGAGCCAAATCTGGTCTGTGGATTGTGTCTTTTTACACTAGATAAGATCCATCTAGGTAGTCCTTGTAACTTTATAGGATTAAAGGTCTCAATTTCTTCTTTTAGAAGCTTAGAGCCTCCTTCTCCTAGAAAAGGTAAGGTAGGAACCCTATGGGCTATAATTTGAACCCATGGTTCTAGTTTTTGTTCTCTTTAAAAGGTAAAGCAATTATGCCAGATTTCCTTATATTTGACTAGGAAATCCGCATTATACTCTTCCGTAGTCGTAAGGAGGATATTTTGTTTTCCCTTATATTTAGGAGGTATAGCGTAGCGAAAGACTAGAAAGGGACCTCCTAATAACAATAAATCCAATTAGTAATAGGTTCTACCTATATTACCCACCTCACTAGGGGACATATATGTGTCTTTTTATTAACAGGAGCATTCTAATTAGATACCTCCGTATTATGGACTATAGTAGTAACCTTATTATAGTATTAATTATAAACTAAGGGAAAGAATAACAGTATATAATCACCGTATTTAATATTTATAATCTAAACCCCCTCCCACCGTACAATTGGTTGGACGGCCTCCTAAGAGGATATATACTCCTAAAGCTAAACAATACCTTAAGACAAATAAACGGACTAAACTATAGCACTATAGTTATAGGAGACTTTAACCTTAACTACCCTAAATAGGGAGGACCTAAAGCCGGGTATAACTATAGGATAGCAGCAGAATACCTTATTAAAGTAACGGAAAACAACGGGCTTAAGCTAGGCTTTGAGCCAGGGCTTATTACAAGGCCAGCTAAGGGAGCAGGCATTAACCCCTTAACGATTAACCTTAGCTTTATTACTTTAGACGTAGCGGACCACCTAATCTAAACAGGAATTAATAAAGAGCTTAATAAGGGCTCTAACCACCTCCCAGTAGAGACAGTGTTTAAATATTAACTAGAACAAAAGGAGGAGCCAACTAGGCAACTCTTTAAGAAGATAAATAAAGAAATCTTCCATAATATACTCTAGGATCTCCTAGAAGTGCCCCTAGTTCTATTACAAGACTAGATCAATATAATAATTATTAGAATTATAGACACCCTTACTAAAGCCGTAGAACTCTCTATACTAATAACTAAGCTTAGCCCATAATCTAAGCTAGGATAGACAGACGAATATATATAAGTTATTAAAGCGGAACGACGTGCACGTAGGCAGTTTAATAGATACCCAACTAAAGAAAACTATATCACACTGCAAATTGTAAGGCGAGAGAAGGATAAGGCTATTAGGAAAGTAACTAGAATGGAATATAGAAATAAAGTAAGCGAGGTTAAAGATATAAAAGGACTTTAGTCCCTATACGCTTGGGCCCGAAAACAGAACATTACAAAAACTACGTTTACGCTGGATATTAGAGATGCAATAGGTGCCCTAAAATGTACTATAGAAGGGAAGACAATAGCCCTTAAGGCCTCCTTCTTTCTAACACCACCGCCTGCGGATCTAAAAGACCTATATAACTACTAATACCCAAACCCCTTATAGGTCCCAGATATTAAAACTTAAGAGGTAAAAAAAGCTATTAAGATAACTAGCCCTAATAAAGCACTAGGGGAGAACTAACTCTTAAGTCGCGTACTCCACAAGGCTATAAAGGAACTAAAAGAACCACTAACCCGACTATTTAACTAATGCCTTATAATAGAATACTGCCCTATATATTTTCAAAGATCAATTACTATAGCACTGAGAAAACTAAAGAAAGGAGACTTTAAGGACCCCAAAATGTACAGACTAATAGCCTTACTAAACATAATAGGTAAGGTTATGGACAAAGTGCTTATAAAACGGATACTCTTTATAGCGGACGCCTATGGCCTCCTACTACGCACCTATATAGGTGGAAGAGTAGCAGCAGGTTATAAACACGCGATATATCTCCTTCTAAAGAAGATATACGCTACATGGCAAACGGGCGACGAAGACGTAGTAAGCCTACTTATACTCAACGTAAGCGGAGCATTTAATAACGTATTACACTAGAGGCTTATTCACTACCTATAGAAACGAAGAATCTTTATACTAATGGTTAAATAGATCCAGAGCTTCCTTATAGGAAGGTCTATATGTATTAAACTACCAAAAGGAACATTAGAAAGATTCCCTACACTAATAGGAATTCCCCAAGGCTTACTAATATCGCCAATATTATACCTTTTCTATAACGCCGATCTTTTAGATATTGCTATAGACAAAGACGGACTAAGGCACGGCTTAGTTATAGGGTATATTAATAACATAAGTATAATAGTAAATAGGAGAAACACGGAAAAGACAACAAAGACGCTGTTAATGCTGCATAAGAGAGCAGAGAAGTGGGCATATAGACACGCCTTAGTATTCGCACTATAAAAGTACGAACTTATCCACTTTATACGGCCTAAGAAGAAGGCCTTAGAAGAGAAACGCAAGCGTCCGCTAGCGCTTATACTAAAGGACGGAAGAACTCAAACAATATAACTAATAACGAAAGCTAGATACCTTAATATTATATTAAATAATAAGCTAATAGGGAAGGCGTACCTAGATTATATGGCGGAAAGATCTACAAGCTAACTTATATGCCTTTTAGGCATTGTAGGATCTATATAGGGTATTACAGCCAAACACATGCGCTAACTCTATATAGCTACAGTCATGCCACATATGCTCTATATAGCCTCCTACTAGTATATACTAGACGGAGGGCGTAGTTTTATAAATAGAATAAAGAATATCTACTAAGTTCTATTACGAATTTAGTATAGAGCACTTTGCCTTATAATAGGAGCTTTTAGAACTACCGCTAAGGTAGAACTGGAAGTAGAAATGTATATCCTACTAATTAAAATATTGCTCTACTAGGCGGTTAAGTCCTCTCTAAACCGAATTAAGGGATCACTATTATACTATAAGATTTAACAACTACGGAGATCTGCCCTATTAAAGTTTAAATAGTACAGCCCCCTCTAGAAATTAGAGCACACAGTAGCACTCTACTTTAGGGAAGAGATACCTCCTATAGAAGTAATCCGTCTAGAGATTATCTGCCTGTAGACTAAGCTACTAAAGATCTATATTACTAAAGGGATAGAAATAGGCAAGCTTAAATATAACTAAATTATACAGAAAGCTAAGAATAACCTAAGATACGTACAAATATATATAGACGGCAGTAAAATTAACGGAGAGGTAGGAGCTTTAGCATGTATTCCCAAACTAGAAGCTAAAGTAGCTAACTATATAGGAACGAACTAAGTCAGTATAACGTAATCTATAAGCTAGTGGGCTATATAAGCGAGTGGGCCACCCCAAAAACTTACTAAAAAATTGTTCTTTAATATCTTAACAACGGCTTAATAATAAATTATAAAATTTTGTAATTAGACTCTTATATATACTTTAAGACCTCTATTAAAGTTTTAGAGTAATTAGTTAAGCTATTATTAATATATTAAGATTTGGCTCTTAAATTTAAGCCTAATTATTATATCTTAGGAAATACCTATTAAATTACTTTAAAACTTTAATTATGGTCTTAAAATAGGTAGGAGAGTCTAATTACAAATTTTTATAATTTATTATTAAGCCGTTGTTAAGATATTAAAGAACGATTTTTTGGGTTTTTGGTAAGTTTTTGGGGTGGCCCACTTACTTATGTGGCCCACTAGCCCGTAGATTACGTTAGTATATATAGGAGAGCTAAGAGGGCTACAGCTAGCTCTTAACTTAGCACTTAAGCACTCGCTAATAATTAGAAGATTAATAATATTTATAGATAATTAAGTAGTAATATAAGCAGTAGCTAAACTATAGAACTACTTAGGCTAGTACCTAGTCCACGGGGTATACGTTAGGAAAAAATTTACCAGCATTTTCGTAGCATTTGGCGGCATTTGGCGGCTAAATACGCAATCCGCGCACTGTAACGTGTAGCGTATAGTATTAACTTAGGTGCGGCATACTGCCGTATCTAATAACGCGGTGTAGCATACTGCCGCATCTAATAACGCGATGTAGTATACTGCCGCATCTAATAACGTAATGTAGTATACTGCCGCATCTAGTAATATAGTGCAAGCATACTGCCGTGTTTAATAACGCGGTATAGCATTCTGCCGTATCTAATAACGTAGTGCAGTATTCTGCCGCATCTAATAATATAGTATAGCATTCTGCCGCATCTAATAACGTAGTATAGTATACTACCGTATCTAGTAACGTAGTATAAGTATACTGCCGCATCTAATAACGCGGTATAGTATACTGCTATATTTAATAATACGGTGCAGCTAATTGCGTATTTATAGCCACCTAGGTAAGTAGTGCCTTTATTCTATTAAGCTCTCTCTATACTTAATACGCAATTAATATATAATACCCCCCTTACGTATTCTGTATATCTTGCTTACTTTAAGTAATAGATAAGCGTTGCTCTTTCCGCGCACTTAATAGTATTTACTTAGTCTATACGGTTAGTAGTATTTACCCGTTCTGCGTAATTAGTATACTTTACTTAATCTACGCAGTTAGTACCCTTTGCTTATTCTACGTAGTTAGTACCCTTTACTTATTTTACGTAGTTAGTATTCTCTACTTATTCTACGCGCCTGGTATATACTATATAAAGAATACATTTCGACCTAATAGTAGTATAGTATAGCCTTAATACGCCTAATAACGCCCTTTAGTTAACCTACTATTTTAAGTTTAATATTTATATAAGTCCCGCCGCGATAGTAGTACCGCACTATTAAACCCCTAACCGTCTTTATTCTCGCTATTATTTTTACTATTATTTTCCCTATCTATCCCACTACCTTCTCTACTCTTATCCTCTTTATCGCCGTTATTTTCCCTATTTATTCCGCTGCCTTTTTTACTCTTATCCTCTTTATTAGTAAATTCTAGTATTACTAGTCTATCTCTACTTTATAGGCGGGCCTTTATATCCTCTAGTATAGTATTATCCGTAATATCTATAACCTTAGACTCGCCGGCAAAAGTATACCATAAAATGTAGTAATTAATTCCTATTTCCTATTTATTATTACCTTAAATTTATTTAAGGCGCGCTTAGATGGCGTTAATATTATAGTTATATAGCATTAAAATTGTCTTATTAGTATACTATAAGAAGGAGACCTTATATATAGTTTTAGGGTTTATTTTTTATAATAAATACGCTAAGCTACCGTTGTCCTATTATATTATCTTTATTAGCCCATATATAATAATTAAAATAGCGCGATATTATAACATAGGAAATAGCGGTAAAGTGCTATAGTATGCAGCGAGTATCGCGATATAACGTTACGATGCAATTAATATAATATTATATATTTATACTTATAGTATGCGGTTGTTAAGTAAACCCATTATTATACTTAGGATCTAGTTCCTCTAAATCTTCTATAGTATCCTTAAACGGATCGCTAATTGCCTACTAAGTCTATAGCATCTTATCTCTGGTTATATTCCATATCTTATTAACTTATTATAGAAGTAGCCTATATAGCCTTTTATTACGCTTAGGTTAGTAGCTCTTTTAGGTATTCTATAGTCGCTCCCAACTATCTATAATATACTTTAATAAGTATAGTAAGAGGCTTTCTATGGATTTACCTATAATTATAGCGTTGGCTTTAAACTTATAAATAACTTATATTCCGCTTCTATAGTCCTTAAGAGTATATTAAATTACTACATATATAAGCTATATTATATTAGCTATAATAGGCGAGAAGAGGTTAGTACTATTTTTATTAAGGGTAAGTAACCTTAGCCCAGTATTAAAGAATACGCGCTTAATATAACGTGCGATAATTGGCGCCCTAAATCTTATCTCTCCATCCTAGCCTTAGTTAGTTAGGTATAGTAAAAGGTAGAGTACTAACTAAGCCACTAAGCGTAAAGTAGTTATCCTTAAGTAGTTCCGCTACTTCCTTTACTATAGCCTTAGTATCTAGTTTAAGGCAGTTATAGCTCCTAGTAATAGTATCGCGTACTACGTTTATTATATAACACTAAAATACGCTAAGCTAGTTATATAGCTGGAAAATTGGTTAGTATAGTGCTACTAAATCTAAAGATCGCGAACCTTACGTGCCGCTGGCCCCGGTAGCATACTTAATGCTCTATTTATTAGATTTTTATAACGGTCTATAATAGTAATCGCCTCTTTCTATATTTACTTTATTAATATATTTAGACCGCTTATATTTATTTCTAGTTAGGGAGAAAAATAGAGCTTTTTAGGTATAGAGCCTATTATTACTTATATGATAAGATATATCTAAGCAATACCATATATTATTATATTAACTAGGCTAAGTGGCTACTTTATATATTATCTAAAGTTATCCTATAGCGGTTATTTATTTAAGTAAAATATGCGTTTCTTTTAAGTATAGGTTTTAGATATCTTGCGGTTGCTTAGGGTTTATAGGCTTTTATCTAATAAGAACAGGACTGTCTGTTAAGATAACGTTATTAAAATTAACGATAATAGGTTATACTGTGGCATATTAATAACAGCCTTACTTTTTAATAAAGATAGTTACGGTATAGAGCCTAATATTATCCCCTTTAAGATCTAGATTATCTTAGGAGCTACTACTTAACTTATAGCGTCTTTATTTACTTTTCTACGGGATAGGTAGAGGATAAGTATATTAGTTTAGTAGAACTATTTAGCTTTTATATATACCTTACTTTCCTAAAAGACACTAGATGGTTTGGAGTCTTATACCTAATATACTTTAAATAATAACCTAGTTAACTTTTATAATATAAATTAGGCATTTCTTACTAAGTATATAGAAAGGAGCTTTAATAAACTTATAATAATAAGTTAGGAGGGCGGCCTAACTATTTATTAGGCTTTATAACGGGGCGATTAGATTGCCTTACTATAGTATAGGGTCCTACTTTATATAATATTTTTTCTATACTATATAGAAGCCTAGTTCCTCGCGATATTTACCTACTCTTAAGGTAGATAGTACGGTATATAGGATATAAAGGGTAGCTAGCGCGTAGAGGGTAATATATAGTAGTGTTATATTTTAGTTTATTATGGTTGTGGTAATTTACCTCTTTATTATAATCCGGCGCCGCTAGTTATAACTTACCGCTATTTTAGCTAAGTTATATTTATTTACCGCCTAGTGTAAGCCTATTTCCTTATATATATATTAACCTATACCCTATTTATTTACTCGAAATCTTTATTATATATAGTATTATATATATCCTAATCGCTGTAGTTATTTATAAAAAAACAGTCTGTAATATTAATGTCCGTTAGCATAAGTAAGATAAGCCTTACGATATAGTTAATGTTATATATTTAGAGGGTATTTAGCATATATTTTGTCCTGCTATTAAATAGCTTTATACTTTACACTTTAAGTATTCCGGTTTTTATATTAATTTTACCACTGTTATAAACTTAGAGGGTCTCTACTAACGTACTAGTATATTTTAGGTATTTGCCCTTACTATCTAATCGCCTAGTATTTTAGATTATGAGTAGTAGATAAAGCCTCCCTACTTTATTGCTATAGAGGCTGTTATTTGCCCTCTTATATTCTTATACTATTATAGCATTATAGCGGGGGGCTCTAGTATTAGCCTATAATGGGGTATATTAAGTAAATACCTTATTAAGCTTATTAGTGTTAGTAGTATTCTTCCTAAAGCGAATATAGCATACAACGCTATAATAGATGCTTAAGGGCATCTTTAATACCTAATCGTTATTAGCCTCTAGTCGGTTAACGTCCTAGTCTATTTACCGGATTTTATTAATCTACTTACGGCATTCCCTTATAAAGGGGGCTAGTTTAGATATAAGGTTGGTAATCTCTATCTAGCGCTATACCTCCTTAACCGTACGCTAGATAGATATATTAATTCTCTAGTCTTAAAGTATTTAAGTTATATAGTCGTTAAAGTTCTATATATACGAGCGATATACGTATATATTAACTGTAGGGCCTAGTCATATTATCTATATTACGCTTATTAGGTCTACTATATTAATTATATTAGTCGACGCCTATAGCTTAAGTTTATTCTAAAGCATAGTGTTAAGATATATAGTGTTATATCGTAGCATCTGCTCTTTATAGTTGTTCTATTTATTAGTCCTATAGTAGAATGCCTTCTATAGCTTATATGCTTGCTCTAAATACTCTATATCTATACCTCTAATTACTCCTAGTCACTAGATGCTTTTTAAATAGTGGGTAATAGTATATAGCTTGGGAATATTAAAGTATAGTAGTTTTGCCTTGCTTAGTCGAAATAGAAGGAATATATCCTTTATCTTATCTATTTTATAAATAGCTACTACTAGGTACTGAATAGTTAATTTATCGTATAATATATATTAAGATAGTATAGTAAAGTCCATAAACACCTAGATAAATAGTATAGCGCCTTTATTCTATTTTAGTAAGGGTGCTATAGCGGGGACCAATTATTATAATAGAGATTTATACATCTTTCCTGTCTATTAGCCAATATTTGCCCAGCTATTCTACACTATTATATCGGTAAATTGTTCCACCTGTGCGAAGTGGGTGGTAATAAGTATATTAATATTTAATATCTCCTAGCCGCAACTATCTGTGCGTGGGATATTAAGGCCCTGATATTTTCTGGCCTATATTTTGCTTTATATAAGCCCCTTAATCTAGTGTATAAAATATTTACTAGTGAGGCCTTTAAGTACCTAGTGTAGGAAATTAGGCGCCATTATCTTGTAAATATTAGATAGATTATGGCCCTATATAAAGTTATAGAACGGCCGAATATAATCTAAGTTATCCTTCTTATTAGTATTACAACCTTCCTACTATATTTATATTTAGTCTTTTATCAATTAGTATATACGGAACGGCTATAGTCGCTAAATAGTAGTTATTAGATTATGCCGTTTATTTATATATATATAATAAGTTAAATATTTACGGCCACTCTTAATACCTATAAGCGTAACCTGTTCTTTATAATCAGCCATAAATATAGCTAGAAGTGGAAAGTAGTATTAATCCTGGCTATCCACGTATAGGAAACGTACTTCTTCTTTACTAGCTTTCTCTAATGCTATAGGCATTATTAGCATAACTATACTAGTAGTAGGGTTGTTACTAAAGTATATATTTAAGGATAGCCGTAAAGGTCTTATATTGCACCGCTAGTTATATTATTTAGTTGCTAGGTATATAGACCGGGAGGTATATAAGCAGTAATAGGGCTAGTTAATTTACGGATTATTAAACGCATAGTTTAATATTTCTAATTAAAATATAGAGCGGCTATGCTTTCTTACCGCCGGCGTGTTATATTAGTTGGGTTTTATTACTGGCTAATATAATTAGCACTACGGTTGCGCTAAGCGGTAGCTACTTTTACGTCTCCTACTACTAGTCTACCGTATTAAGCTTATTATATATTCTTATTCCTACTAATAAGTACTACCTTACTGGCGAGAAAGTTATGTCTCTTTAGAAAGGGCTGTGACTAATAAAGAAGGACATAATCTTTAGAGTATTTTGGTAACGTACTAGCAGCTACTAATCCCCTATAGTTATAATTGTTTTAATCTACTACGGTTAATTACTCTTAGATTGCATCTATTTTAAAAGTAGTTTTGCTTTAATATTATTAGCACTCTAGTAAGAAAAATGGTTGGTAAACACTCTCTAAAGCCTAATATTGTTAAACTACTTATTAATAGCGCGGTTAGAAGTCCTATGGCTTACCTACTATAAAACCTGTATATATTCTGCCTTACTGCTAAATAGATAAAATAGGGGAGGTGTCTTATCTAGTATACTGCTAGTACGCTTAATACGCGGCATAATGTTATATACTGCCGTAGTATCGTTTGTAGTTTGCGGATTTCCTTAGTTCTGTCCTAGAGGCTTTTCTATAGCGCGGCCAGTAGCCTCTTTAAATATTTTAGTCTAAAAGATGTCCATAGATGTTCTAGTTAAAGTTTATTAATCGGTCTTAACTATCGCTAGGTTATGCACCCTATTAAATATTACGGAATTATTATTATAGTGTATATCCGCAGCCCTATTATTTAGCTTATTAATAATATTATTGCCTAGAGCTTATGCGGGTGGCTACTTATTACCTTACTCTGATTTAGCCTTATAATTGGTTATATAATACCCTTTTAAGGTTTAATAGCATAATGGTGCATCGTCGTCTATATATTGTGTGAGTGGCTACTTATTATATTGCTCTAGCTTAGCCCTATAATAGGCTGTCTAATACTTCTCTAAGCTTTAATAGCGTAAGGGTATATTATTATTTATCTCTTTAATATTAACGCCCTTATATCTACCCTTCTTCCGTTTTTATTGTCTTAGATAATATTATTTATAACAGGTTAGACCGCCTATACTTTTTACTTTAGTCCTATACTTTTTATATTACCGCTAAATAGAGCTTATTTATAAATTGCCGTATTAAGCTATAATTTACTATAGTTTGGTTAGAAGGGAGCCGAAAATAATATCTATATGGAACCGTATATTTAAAGTAGTGTTTATAGCTTATACTATATTATAAGCCAGTTAAGATGGGAGGAGTATAGTAAGAGCATAGCGATGTCTGTGGATACTAACGCGCTAAATGGCGCAACCTATTGCGTTTTGCGCTAATTTACGCTAGATCGCGTTATATTGGGCTAGGAGACTTTACTTATTGCTAATATTGCGCCGCCTCTCTGTTATACTAAGCATAGGATTCTAAACACTACTATTCCCTACTTAGGATACTAGACTATTTTTTACGATAGGACGTGATATATAATAGCGGTATGCCGTAAATATAGCGTAGTATAACTCTGCGAGCGCTATAGACCCGCGAAAAGATATATAGCTTATTACCGGCTTAGGCATTACTATAGAGAGACTTAATACTATTAAGCGGACTTTTAAGTAGGTTATTATTAAGGATAGTATCCTGCACGTTTTATTTTGCGGATAACTAAATAATTTACTATGCAAGTAGGCGATCTAGAAAGTTATCCGTTAAGTAGTAGAATACGAGAAGGCACTAGTACTATGGGTATATAAGGCTATGCAGAATATGCTAGCCCGCGTATAGTTAAATATGTATAAAAAGATAAAGGTACCAGGGCGGCTTGGTATTAACTATATAGTGGATACGGAAAGGGGGTATACGGCTGCCGCAAACTTATAGAGTTTGTTTTAGCTTAACTATATATAGAACTGCGGCTATAATCTTAAACAACTTATTATACTACTTCGCAAGCGGAAACTAGATGGTATGAACTTAGTCCTAAGTATGGACGTGGCCTTAAGTCTAGTGTTGCTATTTAATGCGCCTTAAGACCTACGTATAGTCGAATATTAGCTGCTAGTTAAGATGTTTTTAGAGGCCGGGGCGGATTGTAATAAGGAGTGGATATAGGCCGCCTATATAGAGACTATGCCTATCTAAAATAATGGGGCCTTAAGGGCTGCTCTGTTAAGGGCAGTTTATTATAGGGTGGGCTAGGTTATATTTATGGCTATCTATAGAGATAGTATATAGGTGTCTGTTATAATTATAATATATTACTAACGCTTATCTAGCCCTATCTCTAGCGCGATACGTTTTGCTAGGTGGGCTAGAAGGTATTAATTAATTATAGCTAATCTAATCTACGTGGAGATAGTAACTTTAGTTAAGTTTGCCTTATAGTGAGACCTCCTATTGCACTAGGAAGCCCTAAGATTATTACCTATATATATAATCTTAGGTTATCCAGACGTAGTATAACGAATTGCCTTTACTATAGGCTCTTCTATTAGGGGCAACTATATAGACATTATATTTATCCTATGTTTTGCTAGCTAGTAGCTAGTATAGTAGGACAGGTATTATTCTAAGGGCCTATAGTATTAGCGACAAGTTTCTTAAGATATGGTAACAGCGTACTAATGCTAGGAATAGCATACCCAATATAAGTAGGAGAGGGCGTTAGGTTATATTGCCTTAGCGGCAGCTATAGTAAGAAAAGGATTAGATCCTATTTAAGGTTATTATAGTTTAGTAAAAATAGAGGCGGCCTATACTATACGGAGAGTAATTAATAATAGTTGCGGTTACTGGCGAGATATCTAGACTATAATCTGACTGGTTAAGTACTTAGGGAATATTTAGTTGTAAGTTTAAATTAGAATGAGGGCTTTAGAATGGAGTTAATCTAGAGCTCTAATTTGATTTTAAGGTGACCATTTGGTTGAATTCTAGTTTAACTTAACTTTAGCTATAAATTTTTAATGTTCTAAAAAACACGCTAAAAGTTACTAAAAAGTTAGTAACTTTACTATATACAGAATCTAAACTGAGGTCTTAACGTTAGTTTAAATTAGGAGCTTAAAGCTCCTTATTTAAACTCTAGATTAAATCTAAAGGCTTTAGATTGTATATATCTATATAACTTATAGAGCTATAAACGCGTGTTAAATTAGGAAGGAACGCGTTCTTTCTGCTAGACTTTTAGTTTAAATTTAAAAGTGATAGATTATAACCGAACGACCCCTTAAAATCTAGATTATAGATTAGTATTAATTAACTGCTAGCCTAAAAGGGATAGAAACTAGGATTACTAGGCTTTATAAATTGGGCTATCTTTACCGTAATGCGCTTATCTATTTTGGAGATCTTATTTAGCTATAATACATAATGTTATAATATGCCGTATTTTACCTAGTACTGCAGCAAAATTATAAATATTAAAGGCCTATAGCTACTACCGCTCTTAACTTCTATCTAGTATCCCTATTTAAGGGTCTTGCTGCTAGTAAAGTCTATAATATCTATTTTTACCACCCTCCTTATGTTCTGACGCCACTAATATCCTCTCTATTATTATTATCTTTGTTATTATTACCGGCACCGCCCCAGTCGTTATTATTAGCGCCCTCTCTATTAGCCTTGTTCTACGCTTTAGTATAATTACTAGTGCCGCTAATATTTGCTGTACTTGTAAAGTTAGGGATAGTAATGTCGAAGTTAACGTTTATGCTATATGAAATAGGCGTGTAATCGGCTGTACGCTGGCGGTAGACACGCTGTATAGTTTTGTTAACGTTAAATAGGGCAATAAGTTGCTGGAAGTGCTCTTTTTACTTAGGATTCTTAAGGTTAATAAATACCTTATTATCCTTATACCACTTCTTAATTTTGTAATATGCGGTGTTTATAAAGGTCTTATTGCCGGTATAATAATTATGGACTACCTAGGGACTACTAATAATAATAAGGCCCGCTTATAGTCTAGTAATTATAAAAAGGTTCCTTACTATGTCCTAAATAAATTTTAGCGGACCGGCGACTGTTATATTATATACTAATAACTCTACCTAGCTGCCTTAGATGCCGTTAACGGTGAAGACCTTAATCTCGCTAACTACTGGCGCAAATTCCCGCCACTTGCTGCTATCTTGCTAGGCGTAGCACTATTCTTTAAGCGTATATAGCGCTATAGAGTAGACGGCAAGTTAGGCTGTATATAGAATGGTAAGGCTAATCTCTAATAGCTTAAATCTAAAGTCTATTAGCGCTATGGCTACCTAGAATGCGCGTTAAGTATAGACTAGGTTATACGTTAATTAGCTAAGCTTGTTTACCTATATAGTACCATTAATAGCGAGGAAGGCGATAGGGTGGTTATAGCGTAGCATATCCTTTAAAAAGCTCGCCGCCAGCTTTAACTGCTCTTAGTCCTTAACTATTAGGCTTATCTAAAGCTAGCCGTGCAGTAGAACGGTATTTATAAGATATATAATATCTTTAATAAATTAATGTTATAGTGAGAACTATACCGTATCCGCACTAGCCGCGAGGAGATGTATATAGAGGGAGATGGATTTCTAATAGTAGAACGGATTATTGAAATCGGGACTAAGGATTGGTTTTAGTTAGTATATATTACTAAGGAGAACCTAAGGCATGAAGTTGCCAGCCTAGATCTATAGACCTCCCTAAATTAAATATAGTCTGCTTTAGGCGAACCTAGCGAGACTGCCTAGCTTAGACGCCTTTCTAGCCTTATTATGGAAAACTGCGCGTATAGCGCTAATAGAATGTATATAAGTCTGCGAGACTACATTAGGTATTATAAGAATGATATTAACCTTCTTAGCTAGGTCTGCGATAACTACGTTAACCGCAAGTGTTAATCCTATCTTATTATCTTACGTTATGTTATTACTAAGCGCAAATTAGTACAAGTATTGGCGGAATTTGGCGTATTTAGTTGTATTAGGGTCTGTAATAAGATATAGGTTTCCGTTGCTGTCTAGGATACCCACGAGGCGTAACAACTACTGACCTTTAGATAAATCTATGACCTATAACTGCTTGTCGAAGCCGGTAGCATTGCTAGCCTTAAACGTACGATAGAGTAGGAATGCTATATTTAGCATAGACGCGTCCTTGTTAATTGTAGTATAGTTATCCTGTTCCTTAAAATACTTAGGACGAGTATTAATACCTACCGCTATTTGCTGTATAATGGTATCCCGCTTATAAACCTTAGTTTCCGTTAAGCGCATATAGCGGCGAAGGACGATGGGAAATTTAGCGGGACGGCCTTATGTAATTAGTGCCTTATAGTCCTCTATAAGCGCATTATTAATTATCTTAGCTAGTATATCTAGTTGGTGATTAAGTGGCGATAGGACTTAGATTCTAGCAGGATCCTACTAGGGTAACCTAAGTTGATACTAATATTATACTAAGATAGTTAGGAAGGTTAATTTCCTAATACCACCGGGGCCTTATATTAGTAAAATACCGCCTATTATATATTTAAGCGCAGTATAGGTACCCATTTGCTCTTCGTTAAATAGCAGTAAGACGGCCTTAAGGGCATTATTGACTAAGTTCTTCCTATATTTAGTAATATTATAGTTAAAGTAATTAATACGCGGGAGATCTATAAAGTTATTAAATAGCGTAATTTGGCGCTTAATATAGAAACTATTGCCTCCTTGCTATAGGTGGCGTAGAGTGTTAATCTCTTAGGAGATTCTAACCTTAAGAACATGCTTAGTTACGAGACATTTAATACCCTATGCTATAATTAGGGCCTTGCTTAGGTTACTAACTATTATAAAGTTATTACTGCTTAGGATATGCTCTAAAGTAAATACGGGGTTTAGTATAAACTTATAACCCACTTATAGTTAAAAGATAAAAGTATAGTAGTTATAGCCGGAGCTAAAGGGAGTAGTATTAATAATAACTCCTTTTTAGCTGGCCTGGCTATCTGCGTCTTTACCTAAAAATAAGATATTAATAATAGAGTTAGTATAAAGGGTAAGACTATTAACTATCTAGATAGTAGCGTAGTAGACTTAGTCCGCGCTACCTAGGAAGGTAATAAGACGAATAATAGTGGGTACCTAGGGGTTCTAATTAACGGCCTTAAGGCTCGCGACTGCGGTATAGAACTAGACCGTAAAATACTTAAGAACGCTATTAAACTAATACCTCGCGGGGATTTTGTATAATGGTTGGTCCTCTACTAAGAGCTATATACTAAGCTAGACATTTATATTATAGTTCTTCTATTAGTGACCTAAAGGATTATTAACGCTCTACTATTATAGGCTTGCGTTTAGGCTCGCGATATAACTATTAAGCTATTTAGTACCTAGTGTAAAGAAGTGGATAATAACCATAGGACTATTTAACAGCATGTTCTAAGCTTTATAGATTTACGGTATAAATAGGCCAAAGTCCCTATTAACGAAGAAGTACTTACTAAGTAATATGCGCGTACCTAGTATAAGTTTATTAGAGGCGATAACGAACCTAATATAGTAAAGTTATAGGGTTATAGCATCTTGCGGGAGAATATAAGTAAGATGCTTAAGCGTAGTTAAATATAATAGTCGTTAAGTAACCGGAGAAGTAGTATTAGTAGTGTTAACCTTAATATCGCCGGCAATATTAGCATCTGTGAATTGGATAGACGCCGTCTTATATAAATAATAAGTAGGTATTTTACCGGTTTTATAAGACACCTAGAATATAATACTATATACTATAATATACTCTTTAATAATTTGCATAACAAACTAAATTATAAGGTAGTTATTATTTAGAAGCTAGAGTATATCTAAAGGTTCGGCTATTATAGAATCGCTATCCTTTATATAGGTGTCTGGATTATCTACCAGGCTATCCGCCACTGGATAGAAGCCGGCTATATTAAGAGGTTTGGGCGACGGAGAGGTAGTAGCTATACTTAAAGCGGTAGCACTTAGTGTATCTACCTTGCCCAGAGCGGTTGCGGCGTTTATTACCTAAATTAAAGTAGGTTTACTTATGTAATTATTAATATTATACCTTGTAACTCTATAGTTCTTATATACCTAACTATAGAAGATAGTTTAATAGTCTAGGGAGCTATAGTTTAGGTAAGTCCGCTTCTTCTTACCTAATAGCTAAGGACAGTCTCGCTTTTTATAGCCTATAGCACTATATTAGTTGCACATTATACTAGGATAGTTACTCTTAAGATAACCGGCTTCCCTATAATTATTATATATAGGATTAGGGTAGTTAGCTTTAAGATAACCGGCCTTACTATAGCCGTAATAAAGTTAAGAGGCTTTCTTAAGAGGATAATTAGCGTATATATAGCCGGTAGATAGATAGAGATGGTATTTTAGAGCGTTATTAGCTAAGAGGTATAGACTACTAAGCTCTAGAAGAAAAGGCTTATTAAGTATAGGGCCCTTGCCGTTACCTTACGAGATACCGGAGCCTATAGTCGCTATAGTTAAGGCAATCTTAAAAACCACAATGCTCTTAGCGAACTTTTTGTAGTTATAGACGTAGTTAACGTCGCGAGTTATAAAATGATTAGTGGGTAGGTCTATTTTGGTAGTAGGTTATATTAAGTGGTGGTCTATATAAACGTATTAGTAAATATAAACCCTTTATTATATAGCTAAGGCCAAAGATAAGGTAGCTGACTTACTATATTATAAGGCTCTATAGCTTAAATAGATTTATAAAGGCACTAGTTATAGAGGTAGATGCTAGTAGGGTAGGAGTAAGGGTAGGTAGTTAGTAGAGTTAGGTTAACTAATAAAGGTAAGGAAATAAGGCGCGCCCTAATAAAATTATATAAGTAAGGCCTTAGCGGTAAAGTATACGGTTATATACTTTATAGGTTAAACGCGTATAAGGGTAAATCTATAATAACGAAACTAACCTATAAAGGAAGACGCGGTATAGTATAAGTTACAGAGACTACCCTACTTAGCCTATCTCTTAATATAGGCCAGGCGATGGTCTAGCACTATTA
>Ga0307515_10010482_pt1 | contig 17757 bp, 6 predicted proteins | sample 17_EM_MG_FD_194513 | JGI IMG/M metagenome (GOLD analysis project Ga0307515, IMG submission 194513) | Populus trichocarpa ectomycorrhiza microbial communities from riparian zone in the Pacific Northwest, United States - 17_EM | ecosystem: Host-associated > Plants > Roots > Unclassified | place... | reverse complement strand
AGTGAAGTTCTTGGGATTTAGATGTTTGCTCTTGGCATTTAGAGAGAAGTAGAAATGCTGTCACAAAACTTGATAATATTTACATTAATTAAAAAGCCCATCAGAAATGTTATAATTTTAGATCTTGATTTCTAGGTTTTGATGTCAATGGTATTACGGAATCAAAGTGCAATTTTATTGTCATCTTGATGTGCTTTTTTATTGGGATAATGTGCACAATGAAGATTTATATTTTTTGCATGAAGTGTTTTATTTTTTATGGCATTGTTACTTGTTGTTTTTTTTTAAGCTATTTTGAAGGCAATGCTTTGTAATTTTAATTTTAATTTGGTGTGTATGTTATTTAAACTTTGATGCAGGAGAGGAGTCCAAAACACAAATATTAGAAAGACTTGCAACATATTAAACACAATATTAGCACTAGTAATTAAATATAAATGAATATTTAGTGACAAAATATTAAATATATTATAGAATTTTGTAACAAAATTAGATAATATTTACATTAATTAAAAAGCCCATCAGAAAACCCATTAAAAAGCTCAAAAAGCCTATAAAAGCCCAAAAAAACAATAATACAGGTTTTCCGGTTTTTCTGTTAAAAAACCGAATCGAACCGAACCGAAACTAGTTGGTTTGAACCGGTTCCGATTTGAATTTTTTAGTTTTTTAAATTTTGATTTTGGTTAGTTTTTTAGATAAAAACCGAACCGAACCGAATTTGCTCACCCCTAGTTTGGGTGGGCTGATTGAGTTTGATTTTTTTTTCTCTCACTCTCTTTCTCCTTTTGTTTTCCCCTTCTTTTCTTTCTTTCTCAATTAAGCCTTTATTGGGCTCTATTAGGCCACACTCGAGGACTGAAATGGAGAGTTACCGATGAATCAAAGATTAAAATGAAAAAAGATAAATAAATATATTTGGCATATGTATGACACTTGCTAGATTGTACACAAACCCATAGTGCATTCGGAGGCTTCCAACCTCTAATGATGTTTTTTTTTTTTGTGGAGTTGACTTTGTCTCGGCTAGCCACTCCCCTTGGTTTAACACGCGTTAGTGGCGGAGCTCCACTAACACTTTGACAACATGTTTTTTCTTTCCTTCTTTTCTTTCTAATCGGGCTTTCTCTCTCTATTTTTTATTAGGATTGGTTGGGCCGAGAATATTGGGCTTGGTTGGGCTCCTCTTCTTTCTTTATTATCTTTCTTTTCCTTCCTTGGGCCTGGTTGGGCTTCTTCACTTGCTCTTTAAATTTCTTCAAGTCGTCTAGGTCATCTGTTCCATTCTTTCTTTTTTCTGAATGAGACGACAACGGAAATCTTTTGAATTTAGAAAAGTCAATTCTTTATATGATGATTGTAGTCGTCGTCGGCAGGTTTTATTTTATTGAAATGCTTGGTATACAGAATATCATCATCATCATCATCGTCATGAAGCAACAAATTCCACGAGCAAAAGGAAAAGCGACACAACACATATTTTCCACAAAGACGGTGTCAAATCATGAATATTGGTTTTCAACTTAAATGGCCATATTGATGTATGATATATACAAAACATCTAACGGAATATGGTGTTCTACGTCGAAGCTTAAGGCTTTTGCAGACAAGAGAATATTTGGCCATCCTTCATCTTCGATCATGCAATCATGCATGCAAAATCATCACCTCCCGAGAAATTCTGAGGAAAGCTACGTCGGCCTGCGTAAACATCAATTATAGAAGGCAGTGATGGCCTAGCTAAGACCTGTAGAGGCCAGTGAAAGGAATATCTTGGTCAGCCCTTTGCGTTAAAAACGTGAGATTTTTCAAATCTTTCTTTCTCTGAATATGAAATTGCTTCTTCGCATGTCGGGTTGTATTGCAGCTTCCTACCCGTAATATAAAGGTACTTTATTTGGATTATAAAGTAGGAGCAACGTGGTCCAAAGGATGAAAATTGAAGGCTTATGGCAGGAGTTTTAATTAGTTGGTGTCAAATCAGGAATTTGCTGTCAACTGGGGACATTGAACTTCAATCAGGTTTATCTCTTAGCATTTTGATTTTGACATGAAGGTTTTTTCTTCTCAAGGCACTCTCATCGCAACTTTTGACCTCGAAAGCTAGTGGATTTGAGTGCATGGGTGGTGTTAAAGGGGGGCCAATGGAATCTTGAAACTGGTACATCTTCATAGATGAGTTATGCCCAAAATTTAAGTTAACTGAGGCAATTATTTGATAAGAGATATCCCACTAAAATAACCCTATTGCTGGTTATGAGCACCCTGCTACCATGACCTAATAATGAATCAGTTGAAAGTTAGTGCATGCATATAATAAATAAAAAGCTGAAGTGAAGAGGTGTAGAATAACTAATTAGATGCTGGATTTGTTCTTTAGAGGTTCTAGTTTAGGTATCATAAATCTTAGAGTTACTAGAGATTTATATAGTCATTAATTTCAAGGTTTTAAAGAATTAATCGAGGTGTAGATAAGCTGATCCAGATATTTATATTTAAAAAATAATAAAAAAGCTCTAAAACGGTCTGATATAGCCAGAAGCCTTTGAGCATTCATGGTCGAGGTTGGAAGCTCGTAAAAGTGGCTATAAAAGACAGGTAGAACGAAGTCTTCATATCCTTTGTTGTCCAATAAGCAATTGTTCTTGGGGACAAAAAAATATTCCCTTCTTTTCCATGGAGACAAGCAAAAGTTCAGACCCAGGCAAAGAGAGTAACGTAATCATTTGGGGGGAAGGATTTAGGGGGAGAGATGGTTTTTCACTATCATTATTTTGTGATCATCATCTCTTGAAAAGGAAGCTTTTTTGTTGGTTGATGGAGACAACGTAAAAGGGACTATGCCTTCATGGCTTTGAACGAAAATACCAGTTGTGTCCACAAGGACCACACCGGGGTATATCACCTTTTAAGTACTATATTGTTTGGTATTATTTGGAACTAATGTGAGAAAATGCATGTAGCCATCACAATAGTCGATGCTTGTGACCTTGCATACATATAGAGCGCATTTACACCCTTTTTTAAGCTAAATTATCAAAAAAATTGAGTCAAACTATTAGCTCTTGATTATTTTTTTTAGTAAAAACTATTTTTTTAGCAATATATATACGTACATATACTGATCTCCCACATCTAATATTTCCAATTTCAACTGATATAGACCTGAATAGCTTGGTATCATATGGAGATATTTTTTGGACAGGAGTGTTGTCCATATTGTTTATACTTTGCGTGCGTGCATGTCTCTTTATAATGTTTGAGCACCACGCTATTAAAATTTTGCCGCTAGGTTATAAGCAAGGCAGTACAAGTGGACAACCAGACAATAAAGTCCTTGAGAAATTTACAAGCATGTGTATAGAGCCTGAAATTCAGAAAGAAATGATTTATGAATTTTGTGGAAATGACCTCACTCCCATGAATGATGACGTCTCGGTCACTTAAAAGATAAAAATACAAAAAGAGTTTGCACTTAGTTTTATAATAACTAAAAATAATCCAAGATTTTTGGTATTCTATACAAGGAGCTAAGTATATAGTAGAAAATATAACTATATATCACCATATACATTATATTTAAAATAAGCTATATTGTACTTGTTTTTAATGATAAAAATATTTATTATATTATTGTAAAAATTTACCTAAACTAGTATATGTATGTCTGAAGGTAAATGATCACTAAACATAAGATATTAATTTAAGATTTAAACTCGGTAATAATATTAAATCTTCACTTTTAAAACACTGGCATTAGGACTCAAAAGGATAATAGCGGTGAATTTTAGCTTTGGCTCATTTCTTAGGTTATGTCCAGAATAGACTCAAATGCCTCCACTTACACTCAAATGGTCATATTAACTCACCTTATGTTCACTCACAATGATGGTAACACATGAGAAATTCTAAACAAATAATTGCATCCATAAAAAAAATATTTTCAAACATAAGCCAAAACAAAAAATTTACATGTTATATTTTTTATAAATAAAACAAATGTTATCATCTTGAAGGCAACTCTGCTGCTAGGATAATAGTTTATTGTATGATGAAAAAATAAATAAAAAGAGAACCTTTCAACTCACAGATGGAATTCACATCTTGAAAAAAATATATAACTTCAAGAACATATTGTTTTTTTCAACTTTTAAAGAACATGACCAGTTTAGTGATTATATTACCCTTAGGTTGAATATAAATCATATAAAAATAGATCAAAAATATTTTTTATTTTATTAAAATAAAATAAAAAAATTCAACATCTAATTACAATGACTCGTTTCATGATTATAATATTAATGGGTCGACTCTTTCATAAAAAAAATCAAAATACTCAAAATAAGATTTTTATTGATTTATTTATTTTATGAGAATATTCCTATCATATAAGAAAATTCATCAAATATGAATAAAATTCACATTCGCACATAAAAACAATGAAATATATATATGAATTCATGATTATTATTTTTATCAAACATTCATCCATACATAAGAACCAATTAGCATCATCATCCAAGCATAGGATCATCTCATCATACAAAAATCAAGTCAACACATACCACATCAAAATATCCACTCGTACAAATCAATAACATATTTCAAATTATTCAAAATAAATAAATCAATGCATTAGGGTTTGAAATCAATCTTTGAGAGCGATCGAGATCATCTGATAGAAGCTAAAAAATAATCAAAATAGTGACATTGATTTGGGTAGTGATGGCGAGTAGATTCACATGACATCATTATTGTTAGCGCATGGGATCATACGCCACCACTGGTGAGGCATGTTTTTAGACAAATCATAAATTTCTACCTCTCTTCTTCTTCATATGTTGGCGGTGAGGACCACCTTCACTTGAGATGAAGATTAGTGTTGAGAATGTTTCGGGTCTTTTTTTTATTTGTTTTTTTCTCTTCATGGATGTTTGACTACCACTACTGTCATGCTCTATCATTGTTGAGTTTGTTGAGTGACTAGGGAAAGTCAAGATGATGGTGTTCGGAGCTACTATAGTGCGTGGTTGTGGTGATTAAGACTGATTCGGTTAGCAATAATGGAGGAAACTTAGATGGACAATGGTGGAGGCTTTCGAGTACAAGTTTTTATCACGACTTGAGGAGCTACTTGGGGTTGTGTTGGTGAGGGTTGATGTTAGTTGATCAGTTACGATAGAGATGACTACTAGATCTTGAAAAATATTTGTTAGAGAGAATTGTTTTTTCTTTTTTTCTTCTTATTCTCTTTCACTGACCTGGTCCCTTTTTTTCTTTCTCTCTTTCACAAATTTGGTCCTTATTTTTCTTTTTCTTTTTTATCTTCTGATTTTTCTCATTCGTTTGTCTCTAGGTGGTTCTTAGTTTTTTTTTATAGGTTCTTTTAGGCTATTCTTTCCTTAATTTTTCTATGTGATTTCCTCCCTCTTTCTCTCTAATAACTATCTGCTCTATTTATAAACCCTTCTCTATTTATCTTTTCAATTTCTTATCTTTTCTCTTATATCTTATTTCATGATCTCCTCTTTTCTTTTAAATTCACATTGTTTTTTAGATGGACTTAAACTCCCATATTTATCTTAATCTCTCTTTTTCCTTAATCACCATTTCACTTCCTATTTTTTATTTTCTTGATTTTTCTCATGTTTTATTTTTTTTGAGAATATATTGGAAAATAAGGAGTAAAAAATAAGTTATTACAAATGACAATCAATTGATTTGAAGAATGGATAATGTTGTTCTTACTATAGACACAAGGTCTTTCTTTTATATAGAGGGAATGCATAAAAAAAAACAAAAAACAAAAAACAAAAAACAAAAGCTCCTCGTTTATCTATCTTCTTTATGCAAGGGCTAGACTACTAAACTTTATAATTCCAACCATAAAACTATGAAAAACTCATCAAAAATTGGATACATATATGCTTAGTTTTAACTTAATTTTAATTCACAAGAAAGATAAGTAAAAGAGGGAGAGAAGTTTGAAGTTGAAAGATTGTTTTATGCTTTGAGATTTTGTATTTAAAGTATGCAAACTCTTGTATCAGCATGATAAATCTATGAGAACCTAGAAATGCTAGTAAATAAAACTTATAATAAGGGTGCTTAATCTTCAGAATTAAATAAAGTTAAGATTAGGCATAAAAAAAATCTATATACATACCAAAGAGTGATGCTCCATGTAAACTATGTGTTTAATAGCAAAATTTTCAAATGATAAACATTAAATTAAGGGCAAATCTTTATGGCTAGAGAGAAAAATCCCAAGGAAATTAGTTAAAATCTTGGGCTAGAAAATAAATATAAATCTATATAAAAAATAACAGCAATTGGAGTTTCGATGAAAACATCATGTAGGCCATAAAATGAGTGTCATTATTGTAATAATGGAGAAAAAACCTCCTTCTTCTTAAAAATGAGGCCATGTTAAAGGAGAAAAGCTTGGAAATTTCACTTTTATCCTTCTTTCTTCTCCAAATTCTCTTAAGTTATGGGCATGAGAGTATGGTAAAATGTTTTCTACTCATTATATCAAACCAAATTTGTGAAACTTAGAAAGTGAGAAGGGTTGTAAGTTGGGGTGATTTGAGAGAGAAAGTGTGCAAAGATTGAAATGGAAGAGTGAAAACCTTGAAATTTTGAAAAAGACTCATTCAATTGGGTGATTTGGTTGTAGAAAGAGGTTTAATCCAATTAATTTTAATTGTTTGCTTGATTTGGGTTGGGGAATTGAAAATCCTCAATTTTCAAGTTTTAGGGTTTATGTGAAATTAAAGAGAAACAAAAATTTATGTTAATTATTGAGTAATTGTGATGTATATAGCATGATTAGAGACTAAATAGGAGGATTTAAGAATCTATTATGATGAAATTAGATCATTAATGGCCGATCATGAATTAAAAATTTGGAGAAATTAGAAACATAATTAATTTATGTTGTTTTTTGGGTCGACTTAGTCACAGCTGTGATTCAACCATTCTAATGATGTTAAAAATGCCTATGATTAATTGTGAATGTTGTAAGGTAGATTACCATAAGTTTAGTTAATGTTATCACATGTGTGAAAAGTAAATGATTGGATAAATTGTATTGAAATTTATGTTATAATGATATTGTGGAAGTTATGTGTTTGGTATAATGATACAAATGTGGAAGAATGGATAAATTGTATTGAAATTGATGTTCTAATGCTATTTTAGAAGTTATGTGTTTGGTATAATGATAGGGTTTTATTTAAGCAATTAATCAAGTTTGCCTTGTTCCTTTCACAATCTCTTCCAAGATTTCTCATTTCACTCTCCAAGATACCTTTTCTCTCTTTAACTACAATGTTTATGTCCATATCACTCACCTTTAGATTCATATGGTTGCTCAAATCTTTGTTAAACACTTTCCTAGATCAACTTAGCCCTTTTTGATTTGGAAGAACAAAAGAAAAATGATAAGAAATGAAGAACTTCTCCCCTTTTTCTTCTAACATCCAGCTAGCCTAATCTTAAAAAAAAAGAGGGGTTATTTTTGTTTTATTTATAAAAATTTCTTTCTTTCTTATTTATTTAAGGCTTAGTCCAAATAGATTTTTAATCGCACGTATTTTTACTTACTGTTTTTCATCGTAATTCCTTCATGTTTGCACACAATGTATATTGAAATCTTTACACCTTACATTAGATTTCATTCTTAAATTTAATTATTTTTTTACGTACCGTTGTTTACAATTTATTCCTTCATTAATGAACTAGTCTCGCATTCTCTCCTTAATGGACCAACCACATATCCCTTCATTGAAAGACTCACCTGTGTCTTTTTCTTAGAAGACTGATTGTGTATCCTCTTAGTAGACTCACCTTAAGTCCCCTCTTTGGTGGACTATTCACACATTCCCTCTCATTGACAAATTGAATATGCATCCCCTTTTTGATTGACCGATCACTTGTCCTCTCATTTATAAACCAATTGCGTGTCCCCCTCACTTATACCTCTGAATCCAACTATTACTCCCCAAGTACATTCTTATAGTCAAATCTGGTTTGCTCACCATCAACTATGAAGATAAAACATACATGCATTAAATGTTCACATGTTCTTTTGCTATAATAGAACCATTAAATGGTGTTATAACATGCCCCAACCTCAAACGAAGTCACTTGCCTCTATGGATTACACGTCAATATGTCACAAGGGGTATATAAACACTAAATGAATCATTAAATAAACTGAGGGGGGGTCACATTCTCTTTTTGAACCACTAATTATCGCGTGCATCTTCTCTATAAACACACACAACACAACTTTAAAGCTTCATTTATCCTAAACTAGTATTGACTTAAGCAACAAAGATTCCTCTAAACCCAACAGAGAAATCTTTTTTGCAAGTGCTTGTGAAGCTTAAGTTTGGCAATTTCAATTTCCAATCCATCAATCAGCCTTAAAAAGTCCTTGATCTTTTGAGATTTTTTTTCTAACCTCGTAAGTGGCATTGTCCTTATGGAATCTTGAACAAAAGTCAGTTTAACTCCCTTTCTTTTTACATATTGTATTGTTCTATCCCTGATTGACAACTCATAAACTCTAATATATGAGAGGGTTACAAACTTTCCCATCATATATGCTCTATAAACTTCTTTAAATCTCCGATAACTAGCCTATCAGGTGGCTCCTCCATTAGCACCATTAGTTATATCTCCCAATATGTGTAGACAACTCTAGTTTGAGGAAGTGGTAGACTAGAGTGAAATGCAAGGGAGCATAAAAAAGTATTATCACTCGCCTAGCCAAAATAAAAGTAGCTCTCACTGCCACGAGAGACATTCTCCAAGCATCTTGTTCCTCATGAAATCCAGTTCCTTTAAGAACCAACAATCATATTTCTCCAAGCATTATATTCCTTCGAGAACCACACACCTCACAAGTAATCTTGTGATAAGTTTTTATTCAAAAACCAAATAATTTAATATAAAAAACATGTTTTCACCAACACAAAAAAAAAGTATATGAATAAGATAAGAGAGTTTTCATTAAAAAGATATAGTTTTCCTTTTTAATTCAAATCATTAATTTTTCTTATAAATACTATTATGTTTAGTTTTTATTCAGGAAATTAATATACTGCTAATAAAAAAATATATATGTTTTCTCCAAAACAAGAAAAAATACATGAATAAGAAAAGGAGATTTCACCTAATTATTTTTTTTCCAGGATTTAAATAATTTCCTTGTACATATGTAAAGATCTATTTTAATTATTATAAAAATAAATAAAAAATCCAAAACTGTCCCACAGTATCACGAAGATACACTAGCTAGTTTGTAATTAATACATGGATGCCGGATTGTTTGAAAATACATGGAAAGCTGTTATAAAAATTGTTTACAACTTGAAAGATATCTAAAGTTGACTATTTTAAAGCTAATAATCGACATCCAAATCAATCAATGGTCATGTCGATCAAATTGATTTAAAGGCAGCCTACTTTATTCTCCTGGGCTGTTCTTTGTTTTGATGACGATCATTACAAAAGACATAAAGCCCTTAATATGTTGCTTTTTACAGAACATTAACCTAGCTAGGTGGGGCAGATAATCAAGTGGTATCAACTGTAGATCACATAAGCTCGAGTTAATTGGATCATAATCTCAGATCGTTGGGTCAACAGCACAAAAATATAGTGCCCTTTTTGCCTTGTTATTTTCCCGATTCATGTTAGATCTCTGTCCCAGTACTAGCTAGGCCTATCATAAACCAACCCTTTTCTTAAACTTGAAAATATATATACTTCAAAAACGTGTCTGGGATGGTGTCCTCGACAGGATAATATAAATGAGATTAGACTACACTATACTATAGAATATTAGATTCGAGTGTGTGTAGAACAAGACAAGATCAAAAAAGTTTTTTGCCTTGGGAACAACTTGGGATAGATCATTATCCTGTTCAAAGTTTATTCAAAACACTTAATAATTTATCCTTATCCTATTCTAAGTGTATGTCAAACACATCACAATTTGTTATTTCTTCAGGGAAAATTGCTATCAGAATCTGCCCTCTTGGAAAAAGTGCCAAATCTCCATTGCTGTTCTCTGAAACAGCACATAACCTTGCCAATCGGTCAGCATATTATTTTTCTCTTCACGCAAAACATCATGAGACAATCTTATACATCAAACCATCCTCTAGTATTAAGAAACCGTTTGAAAACGTGGTTTCTTTTAAATTTTAATTTTTTTTATTAAAAGTTTTTTTTTTAATGTTTTCAGATAGTTTTGATATGCTGATCTTAAAAATAATTTTTAAAAAATAAAAAAATATCATTTAATGCATTTATAAGCGAAAACCATTTTGAACCGCAACCGATACCATAATTTCAAACAGACTCTAAATCCTTGATCGAGTGTAAAAAAACGACCTTGGATTAGCTTCGGAACATGATTACATAAAATTTCTAATAACCTCAACAGAATCAGATCCTATCTTCACAGGAACATACTAATGTTCTAAAACAATCTGAATTCCAAGTTTACGAGAATAATATAAATCATATATTGAGATTTTATCTAACAGTTTAAGTTATTGGATTGAGATGGTTTTTTGACATTGTATCAGAACTTTGATAACCAAACGATCACGAGTTTGAATCTTACTATCTTTATTTATTTAATAAAAATTAAGTATAAGGTAGTTTGAATTTGTAGAAGTTTCAACTCAAAAAAGTTTTACTTGATGAGGAGATATGTTAAAAAATAATATAAATAATATCTTAAAATCATATTTAACAACTTAAATTATTAAATTAAAATAATTTTTTTTTTTAACAAGATTACATAATTCAGAATCATTTTAGTAGTTTCACCACTGCAGGTAGAGAAACCAACCACCCAATCCCCATCTTCTCTTCTGATAAGTACACCAGCTCCTGCCTTCCCCAGAATCCCAAGTGAGCTGCCATCCGTATTGAGCTTCCACCAAATCTTGATCGGGAAAAGACCAGGCAACCAACCAGATTCCATCCAAACGCATAGAACCAGTATGTGTATCGAAAGCTTGTTGACAGTCTTTATTAAACATAAGAATCTGTTGAACTTGAACAAAGGCATCTAATACCCTTCGAATATATATCACCATGTTTCTGGTTTTCCAAGTATTCCCAGCAGGCATTAGTGAATGACCTGCACCGATCGGTTTAGTTTATCACTTGGAAGCCACTTTTCCAACCAAAACGAAGCACCATACCCCTTACCTACACGCCATCTCATGAAACCATCTTTTAGAAATGGAGCGCATTTCATTATCCCCTTCCAACAGCTTGAAGAATTCTAAGGAGTGGTAACAATGTTATATTACAATCACGAGCAGCCCTCAAGCCTAATCCACCTTCCTTCATCGGAGAAGTAAATTAACAAGGTGAACTCCCTTTAATCTAAAGTTCCATTCCATGGAAGATCTCCGGCTACCCTATCCACCTCGTTACACATGCTCCGAGGGAGCCGACAAGTCTGCATGAATACACTGGAATAGCCGAAATTGTATCCTCAAGTAGAGATGGTTTTGGTATTACGGTAACTTCTGTATTTTACCTAACCTCGTACAAAAAATTGTTTGGTTATAACTTATCCTCAAATAGATTTTAGGTGCAAAATGTAAAATCCATAAACATTTGGGACCATCGGAAACATTAACTGAAATTTTAGGGACCCAAAAGTTAATGCCTTACAAACACACAGGCCATATATCTTGAAGAGAGATCAGATCCTCTTCTCTCTAATGGCTTACAAACAGACAGGCCATTGATCTTGACCTGAGCACCTGAACCAGTCATTCCACAACACACACAAACCAACCTCCTTTGCAACCTCTCTTCCACATCTCCTCGCTATCAAAACCACCAAACTAGCCTCTACCCAAAGCCATAGTAAAAACCCGAACCACCCACCATCGCCAGCAGCAACCCACCATCAGCCCCTGATTTTACCGAGGTCACTCACCCACCTTCATCACCGTCTCAGCGCGAGCCACCACTCTACAGTTCAAACCAAACCCACGCCAGCGCCACCAGTCTTCCAACCAGCCGACCCACCACTAGATCAGCCACTCGCCGCTGTGCTCAACACCAGTTTTCAAACCAAACCCATGCCAATTCAATGAACTGATGTGTTGGGTTTGACTAAAATTTAATTTAAATTCATTGAAAATTTAATTTCAAAATTTCCTTTTGGCTCTGGTTTCAAGAATCTCTATAGTCTATGCCTATAATTTTATAGTCTATTTTACTTCTCACCACCCACGTAATAATGGATTTTCATGATGATCGAATATATCTCATGTATGGATATAATATTTAGTGTAAAATATTTTTTAATTAAAAATATATTAAAATATTTTTAATTTTAATATTAATATATCAAAATTATTAAAAATTATCTAAAAAAATATTAATTTTAATTTTTTTAAATAAAAAATAATTTTAAAAAACAAGTTAAAACTAAAGAAACACACTTTTAATTATTGATTGTTTTAATATAAGTTTAGTTATTGAGGAGGATGGATGAGCAAATAGTTTTTTTTTCTTCATTTAATTCAATTTGAAATTTAACAAAAACAAAAGCTAAAAGCTAAATTGAGTTTATAAAAATCAAAAATAGTTTTTTTTTGCCTCTCTCTCTCAGTTATTTATTTATATCCTTATATTTTTCATTTGGTAAATTAATTTTTATGTTGTTTTAATTTGTTCAATTCATCTTTTTTTTTTATTTGTTCGATCAATGTAGTATCTAACTCTCATCAAATTTCAATGCTAACTATGCATATGGATTTGATATTATTAAATACTTTCCATTCACACAAGAACTTTTTATATTCATTATTAAATAGTTTTTTTTTTATGAAATTGCTATATTGAAATTCCGAATGGTTGGTGGGAGAGGTAATAGAATGGTGTAGCGTCTTTGGAGAAATTGGAAGCTATGCATACAGGAGGTTCAAGGGGAATTAGATGGGTTTTGTATGTGTAGTTGATTACATGTATATATAAATTTGTTTTATTTAATTTTGTTTTAATTATAAAAATATGTTGGAAAAATTTATATATATCATCTTTTTATTAAAAAAATATGTGATTCACGGCAAAACAGGCTTAAATTATCTAATATAAACCAAAATAAAATAAAAACAAATCAAATGATATTGTTTTAATTTGATGTCAAGTGTAAACAAAATTACTTGACGTCCATGGCCTTTACGAAGAGATAATTAAAAGAAAAGCCCCTCTTCCTTTTTAAGTATTATACAACAACATCTACTTAATTAACCGAATAATTAAGTTTTTTTTCTTCTAAATTCCAGCATTTAAAAGCTATTAAATCTTGACTAATCCGATCAAGGATCTACTAAAAAATAAAACTCTCCAAATAATAATATGCTTTATATATAAATCTTGAATTCCAAATAATCTTGTTTAAAAAAAGCCACTTGAAAATTAAACGAATATATTGAGAGCACCTTTTTCGTCCCTTTCACCGGCCTTAATGCTTCCTCCCTTTTGTCTATATAAATAAAATAAACAAATATTAAACAAGTAATTTACTAGTTATGCACGTTAAATCAAGTGCGATTGTTTATTACATATTTTTTAAAAAAATATATTAAAAAAATATTTTTTAATTTTTTAGAATTTCTATCTTACATCATCACATTAAATTAATCTAAAAACATAAAAAACAAATTACTTGTAAAATTACGTGTGGAGGTGGTCATTTCCTCTGCTTAGAATATTAAAGCAAACCCTAATTTAGAAACTCTGTCATGTCAGTCATACCAAAAACATATAGATATTTCTGGCTATCCCATCTGTCTGCTAAGAATAATTAATGGTTAACAGTAGACATTTAAGAACTCATAAGATTGATTAGAAGTTGATCTTTTGATCTTTTAATGGGTCCTTTCTACAGATCTTCTCCTAAACAAGTAGTTAGCTAGCATCATTTATTTGGATTTACACAGCTAATATATTCTAGAGGCAGGCAGCTCTTACGACATGATGTTTTCTTTCACATCCCGCCAGTTATTCGTCATGCATGATCCAAGATCCTCATGGCCCATTATTGACTGCATGCTCATTGCAGTAATTACTTAGTATTTTAGAAAAAAGCCTTCAGGACAAGCTAGATATAAGAAAAAGAAAAACCAGCCATCTTTGTCATCGAGTCACGGCAAGTCCACAGAAAGTGGTGGGATTTTGCGATGAATGTTGTCTGGCATCCATGGTTTCCCATTGAGAAAAGGAAATGGCCAAATTGGACGAAGGACAGCCAAAAAGAGGTAGGCCAGGAAATGTCTATCTGGCTACGTATTTTCCAAGTCTTTTTGCCTGAGGTGTGACTGTCGGTCGTGGATGCGTCCATCAATGGCCCCAATCATTGAAGCTTCCTTCATTGATGTGTTCTGGCTTTTGGTATTCTCCACTAATAATTAAATTACATGACAATTCCAGTATTGCTGCTTTAATTTCCATTAAGCAGCATCACATATACAGTGTTTATAGCGTAATTTAGATTTTCTAACAGGAGAATGAGTGATGAAAACTAGTCCCTTCCATATCTAGATGGTTTTTTTTATTTATTTTTTTTAAACTCCATTGTCATATGATATAAGAAAGCTACTCCTTGTTATGTGGTCCGAAATCCTTTGAATCTCTGATTAATTGAAAAACAAAATCTCGTACATGTCTACAAATGCAAAAATAAAAAATCAATCAACAGTTAAGCGCTAGCTGTTACATTTTTTCACGACAAAAAAGTTCATTAAGAAAACCAGAAAAAAGAAAAGATTGAATAACCTAGAAAATATCGATTGGAAATATATAAGGTTGAGTATCCTAGGATTCATGTTAACCTAGGTATGATGTCTTATATTGTAGCCAGTTCAAAACGTGGAGGATTCATTGTATTGGTCTTAGTTCCATAGAAACCCACTTCTTATTCCAATTTGAAAAAAAAAAAAAAAAGTGTAGACCAGACCACCTATAAAAAATTTTATTAGGTCAAATATATTATCCACATTATTAATAAAACTAAATCAATAAATATTTGATATAGATAAAAACAGCAGCACTAACATTAATATATAAACAATGCAATATATTTAAAAAGTCTCATGCATCATTGACATCTATGCAACACTAACATTAATAAATAAACAATCTAATGTGTTTTAAGAGCTTTATACACCAAGATAACATTAACATCCTAAATGTTTATAGGCCGTATCCAGTGGCGGAGCCAGAGTTTTTTAAATGAGAGGGTAAATTATTAACAAATACTATATTATGTAGACATGTATTAGAAATTAATTCGAAACAAATATACTAACTCATATAAAACAAAATTAATTTAAAAATACTTTTAAAATGAAAAAACTTAAATTATAATTGTTCTTTTTGAGTTTTTATAATAACAAAATTCAATTGAGTTACATAATAATTGTAAATCTTCTATATGAAATTCATAGTAAAATACACATCAATTCATCAAAATCCATTTCACACCTCATTACCATATAGCATGTTGTACATAATGCATGGATATGGATCATGATTGATAGTCTAAATTTATCATGACAAATCATTTTTAAAAACAAAAAAAATTGTTTTTTTCTTTCCTTTTTTAAGAAAAAACCAACATGCATGATTAAAATCAGGCTTGCACGCACGTGTTAATTCTTCTCCAGCAAAACATAAATTGTCTGATGAAAACAAAAAAGAAAAAAAAACAAATAAAATAAAATATGAATTATTTAATCATCTATCCTGATTATTTTATAGGAAAGCACAAGAAAATTAACATCATAAAAAGGACCAATCTCAAGCTAAAACAATTTTAATTCTACAAATATCAATCTTTACTTGTCGACAACAATTTAAATGTTTGCTTGTTCATCTCGTGAAAAAATTTAGTTTCATATCGTAACCAATTCAATTGGAAATGATATAACCTTTAATTAATTCAAAACAATCAAATTAATGCCTATTGTTCAAAATCTTGCAGTCTAATCTACTACCTTTCATCTTTAATTGATTCAATATATTATATATATTAAAACCTCTAAATTATTATAAACCTTAATATTTTTAATAACTAATTATAAAAGAATAAAATTAAAATTAAATAATAAAACAAATAAAAAATGAAAATTTTTTTACCTAAAGTTGCTTAACTGGACTTGAAAAAAAAATTGTATAAGGAAGAGAGCAACTAAAAAAAAGTAGAAAAACTCTTGAATAGTTAGCTGAAAAAAAGAAAACAAAAGAAAAGGGAAAAGTTAGGGGAAATGAGAAATGAGCTAGGGCGTTGCACATATATTATATATATTATTTATTATATTAAGACACAAGTAAACAATAATAACTGTGTGTATCAACCCCTTACTATATATTATATTAATATTCTAATATAAAATATATTTAAAACAAATTAAGGGGGCAATTGCCCCTTTTTGCTCCTATATGGCTCTGTCACTGGCTGTATTATAAACACACATAACATCATCATGGATGTCTTGCTACCGGGAACTAAAGAAGCATATATCATATCTATCACATACAACCATCACCCATACATGCAGTTCTAATATTTTCCTTTCAATTAATGTATTTTTTCAGATGATATCTATATTTCACTTCATATTCTCTAAGAACATTTCTAAATAAACTTCTTTAAATCGATCCATCAACACTCACCTTAAATGTCTTACAATTAAAGTCAGTTGTAGGATTAACAATCTTTTTTTTATACTTCTTTAAATCCCTTTTACTTTCATCTTCATCACCCCCATCACTATTACTAGAAGTTTCATTACCTTCAACATCAATATCATATTCATTATCATTTAACTTCCATTTATTTTCTAAATATGCTGCACCGTCCAATATTTGACCTAAACAAGCATCTCCTTGTAAACTATCAATCTATTCATCTTCATTTGCATTCAAGAATTCAAACTCTTTCTTATCTGAAGGAATATAATCTTCATCATCTTTACTAGAACCATCTTCCTAATAATCTTTCTCACATTTAATACCACCTTCTTCACTTTTCATATTATAATCTCAACTACCTGCATATTTACTAGAACTACCGGCACCCACTTAAAAATCAACACCATATTTTTTTTCATCACTACCAAATTACCAATACCCATAGATGCAGTTGCACCCTATTCAGTACCAAAATAAATGCCACCATTATCTTTATCAAAATCTAAACCTTATTCTCCAATAACCAATATAAATTTATTACCATCATTTTTGAAAAATATTTTATTTTAGAAGACCTACTAGTAACATTTAGATTTCATGTATAACAATTAATCATTTTCATTTGTAGTGGAGCAGTATTAGGATCAACATCCATATAAAATCGAAAAACCGATTAAACCGAAAAAACAAAAAAAAAAACCAAAAAAACCGAACAGTGAAAAAAAACCAATTAAACCGATTAGAATTAAAAAAAACTGACCGGTTTGGTTTCGGTTTTATAGGCCTGAAACCGAAAAAACAGAACCGAACCAAAACAAAAAAAAACCGGAAAAAAAAAAACGAGCTAACCCGAAAAAAACCAAGCCAAACCCAAAAAACCAAGCCAAATCGGAAACAAACCGAGCCAAACCGGTTTTTGTTCTAAAAAAATCAAACCGAACCGAACTGAAATCGGTCGGTTTGAACCGGTTTTGGTTTTTTTTCTAAAAAAAAAATCAGTTTTGT
>Ga0307515_10010481_pt1 | contig 17760 bp, 12 predicted proteins | sample 17_EM_MG_FD_194513 | JGI IMG/M metagenome (GOLD analysis project Ga0307515, IMG submission 194513) | Populus trichocarpa ectomycorrhiza microbial communities from riparian zone in the Pacific Northwest, United States - 17_EM | ecosystem: Host-associated > Plants > Roots > Unclassified | place... | reverse complement strand
GAATTGGCTTGCAAATTATGATTTTCACCGACCATTAAGTTTTCATGTCTTATTATTTATATCTTATTAAATCTGCTCCGTAGGTATTTTATTTTTATTAAAGTTATAGGAGTGGCTTTACAACGAAATTATTATATGTAATTTTCTGTTATTTGGGCTTTCAGCCCCTTTCTTAAAAAAGGGAGTGGAAAAAATTTTGATTTGTTTTTTATTTTGGATTCAAATATAAGAGGAGATTAAATAAATTTTTATGTATATATATAGCTGATTGGAAGAAAAAAATAATATGGAAGTTAGTTTGAGAAATCCAATATTAAAAGGAAGACAGCAAGTCGGCAATTTGTGTCTGGGACGGTCAAAACATCTGTAAATTGTAATGGTAGCTGGGAAAGAAAGGTTCATATCGTGTTTAGGAGAAGAGATGAATGGAATATTTGTTTTTATCTTTTAAAAATGTTTTTGAAAAAACTAAAAAATTATTTTTTATTTTAAATTAATATTTTTGATATTTTTAGATTATTTTGACATGTTAATATTAAAAAAAATAAAAAATAAAAAAAATTATTTTGATGTATTTCTAAGTATAAATAAATTTAAAAATTAATTATTACCACATTCTCAAACACCCGCAAACACAAATTATGAGATTTAGGAATGAGGTTTGTTTTCAACTTTTGCTATAAATTGCAGTTGAAACACTCATTAACCACCTGTTATAACCAAAACACAGCTGCATTGTTGAAGATCTAAAATAAATTAAGAAATGGGGAAGCAGAAGAAAGCATTTGGTCCTCTTCTGCCAGCATCAGATGCCCAGAATGGCAACATCAATTCGCACATAAAGCGGTATGTTCTTTTCTCAAGAGAAATTGCTTTTCTCCTCCACCAACGACCTCCTAGTCCTCCTAGGGGGGCATCATAAGCAATCATGTAGTTTTATGTAGCATTTAAAATATGTTAAGTCTTGTGTACAACTTTCACTGTAATTGCAATGCAATGTTGCAAAATCACATTGTTAGAACGCACTCACACAACTTAGACATTGTTACTATGATACATCTGATCTCTTTCCTGTCCCTCCAGAATTATGGGTTCCAATCACATTAGGCCCTAAAATCTTCCCAGTCACATCCTTAAGTGGTGAAGGAAAAACTTGCTGCGCCCCTCTCCTTGGTTCTCCATTTGCGTTATGCTTACTCAGGAAGAGTGATGATTCCCAGGAGACACCCTATAACAAGAACAGAATCACCATTAGAGGTAAATACAGCTTGACTTTATTAGCAGCAATGAAATCTATGGAACATTGTCTATAAACTTTGATTTTAACAGTTGAGTGCCATATCCAGAAAATTGTAGACACAAGATATGATATTTTTCATATAAATATCATGCTAAAACAATCGCTAAAAGAAAGCAGCTTTGTCCATAGTTCATACTGAATATTTAAGCCCTTCTTATTTCGCAGCGAATCTGGGACCCTGCCATCAAGATTGTTATTTTGGAGGAATCTGTTAACCAGAGATAGAATATGTTTAGCTGATAGTGTTGATAATACGATGTGTAAAACTTTTTTGGCGATAAGGATGAACTTACAACTCGTGAAGCTGCCCAAGTTGGCCTAAAGATTGAGGAATCGTCCCTTCGAGCTTATTGTTTTCCAAATGCCTTCATGAGATCATAAATGGACAAATATCACAAATCTGCAACAAGTACAAGGAACCTAAAGAAGCTAATCATAAATGAAGCCATTAAGGAATCATTCCTAGAACATACAGAGTTTGTAGCTCTTTCAGTGTGCTCAAGTTTGGGATGGAACCTGAGAGTTTGTTCCCTCCTAGCCAACTATAAGCAGAATATTCAAATTCAAAGTTATCACTGTTGATCAAACAACAAAAACGAGTATTTGGATTCATTTAGCATAATTAAGCAGGCTAAGTTTCTTACATATGGGTGACTGCAGTTAGATTGGCTAGGCTTGAGGGTAGTGACCCAGAGATGCCCATGCTTGTAAGGTTCCTTCATGCAATACAGAAAACAAAAAAAGTAGCCCAACAGAGTTAGTTATGCTTTGGTTGATTTTCCAATTGAGTTCTGTAGAACTGTAATTTTATTGCAGAACTGATATGCCTTAACCAAGTTCAAAGATCTATAACACCTGCTAACGTACCTTGTTCAAGTAGTTTAATTTAAGCTCATTAAAATAAGTGGTAAATTAAAGTGAACTTACAAAGCAACAACTCGAGCCAATTTATCTTGGGAACATTTAACTCCTGTCCACGAATTCTCTGGAGGCAGGCAAGGGTCGCCACTCCAATCGGACGGTGGATTAACAAACCTTCTTGCTAAATTTTCCATTGCCATCACTACGAAATATGGAAACCAGAGAACTGTCAAGACAAGGCAAGAAAAGACCTTCCACAAATAGGTGGTCATAACTAGGCAATAATGGGCTACCATCTCTTGTTAGAGTTCTTCCACCAAGAGGCAAAATGTGATATATTTCACCAGCATTGATCACAGGTCCAACAGGTATATTGTTCCCTGGAGTCAAGGTGATTTCTGTCTGCCCAGAAAGAGGCCACTCTGATCCATAAACAGTCACGCCGTTTGCTGTCACATTGAGATCCTTGTAAAAATTCTGTCCATTAATAGAAACACTGAAGACCCTCCAGCTGTATGGGCTCGGTGTCCGGTTGTCCTGGAAATAGAGTGCGATGTAGTATTTGGTGCTGGGAAGCGACACTGGTGGCCACTGGATTTTTATTGTCTTTCCTCTGCTTGTTGTGATTGCTGATGCGAATGCTCTCTGAGGAGGAAAGTTCCAAAACTCTGAAGAACTAATATTGTTTTGGCATTCAACGACAGGGTTCTGATCTATATATGGCTGCCACAACCGGTTGAATTGATCATCTGGAAAACTAGGTTCAATTGTTTTTACATATTCACCATCAGAAGTCTCCAGTATGTTTTCACTAGTTTTTCTTTAAAGAAAAAAGACATAAACTAATAAAGGAAAAGAAATGAATAGCAGGCTAATTTGCATACCCAATTATTTCTTCATCTGCTCCAAAATTGTCTCGAGCAACAGTAACAAGCGCATACTTCGAAAAATCTGTCGAATTGTACACCGAATTTCCAAGGTACTCTATTTCAAGAGCTGATATAAAAGGACTAGAAGTAGTGTGCACATTTCTTGCAAGACAAACACTCAATGTCTTAGCCAATGAAGCCACAATAATCTCATAATATGAACTCATCCCATTCGCATAATCTTCTGTGGTATTGACAGTGCTCCATTTAGTCCCTTGAATAATCTGGTCAAATACTGGAGGCTCTTTCCCCCCATCATAACCTCCATAATAATAGGTAGTCCTAACTAAATATTTCCCTCCTTTGATCACAGGAAGTACATAGCAATATTTTTTTGCTGAGGTATCAGGAAAGAAGCGCAATGTGGACAATACAGGCAATACATCTGCTGTTTTGATGGCTGATTTGTTTCCAACAGATATGAAACCTTTGTCCGGAATGTATTTGAGGTTGCCATGAGTTATGTCCTCGGACGCACCACAATTTAATTGAAAACCTGCATTACAAGGTTGTCATGAACCAAAGCAATAATCGTGCATAAAATGTTCAGCTCGATCATGTATAGAAAGCAAAGAAAAAAAAATATTTGAAGACAGAATAGAACGACATGAGAAAAAAGGTTTACATAATGTTGTTAGTTGTTACCTCCAGGAGCAGGGAGTGGATGGACAGAGAGGGGGATGCACACAAGCCATAGGAGGAAGATGGAAAGGGACATTGTGGGGTTGGGAAAGGGAACCAGAAAGAATGGAAAATTGGCAAGTTTTGTTTAGTTTTCCCTGGGGCATTGCATGTTCCCAATTCCAAATGGGACACGTCCAAGGCTGTGCTTGAAGATAGAAATGGCGAAATGGTATTATTGGCAAGTTTTGTTTGATTTTCCCTGGGGCTCCAATTCCAAATAGGACACGTCCAAGGCTGTGCTTGAAGATATAAATGGCAAAATGATATTGAATCGCGTGCTTGACCAGGTCACTCACCCCCTTGATGTTTATTTTTTATTTTTTGGTTCTCTCGGACCAGGTTTTGTGCTTTTGTAAATAATATTTATGACACTTACTCGGCATCTACGCGCCTGTAGCTCAGTGGATAGAGCGTCTGTTTCCTAAGCAGAAAGTCGTAGGTTCGACCCCTACCTGGCGCGATCCTACCATTTTTGGGCCCCATAAATTCGAGTATGGGCCGGCGGCTCCTTCTTGGCCCAGTTCTATATATATCTCAGAAAATCAGAGACCATCAATTTCGTTCTTTCTGATTCAGCCGCCATCTTCGCCGGATGAAGGCTTTACTAGCAAACAACGATGTTAGTTTGTTAACGAAGATAAAGTCAAATCTTTGGTGGAAATACGGAGTAAAGACTCAATTCTATGCAAATTAAGGCAGATGTTCCTAATAATATAGAGAAAGATGACCTTATAGTCAGTGGGTTTCTTTGTTTTTGGTATTAGCAAGAAAATACAGGGAAAATGGCATCTTTGGTTGTATAAGCTCTTGGTTCTTGTTGCCTTTCAATTTTCATAGAACCAGATATTGACATTGTTTTTTTAGCAGGTAGACAGGCTTCAGAATATGTAAAATATTAACATGGTGATTGTATGAAAACTCTTATTTCTGTGGGCCCTTTTGATTGTGTTGGTTAGGGCGTCTAGACAACGAAATTTTTCATCGAGTGCTCTTTACATCTTATTTGGTCGGAGATGTACAAAGGAGTTCAGATATCACAGTTTGAACTCAGTTTAGCTTAATTAACTGTTAGTTTAACATTGTAAATAATGCAGGGGAGATGAGGGAAGGCATAGCTAGAAGATTACTTAATCTGATTCTTCAAATTCGCCTACCAGTAAAATCACACTTCATTCATTATTCGAGACTTGATGCGGAAGTTTACTCCTTTATCGGGTCTTGACTCTTGAGAACTGAACACTGCAACTCTGAGTCTGCGGTTTTGTGTTCTCTCAACAAGATTTCTCTTCTTTAGTGATTTTCACCAATTGATATAAGTACTGCACTCTTGTCAGATGCATATAATCTAATTTGTCCAATATCACTTGGTTAGATGTGGTTACAAGACTCAGCTTAGCCCAAGGGGTTGACCTAGGATTTGAATTTTTTTAAAAGACACTAAAACTATGATATTAAGGGTTTTTTAACACCAAAACAATGTTATTTTGGTAAAAAACAAAAAAAAAAAATAGTTTTGCATGATACTTGACCAGGCCGGGTTTTACACATCTATGGTTTCAAGCGCCTGTTGGTGATTACAATCCAATACCTCTTATAATGACAATGAACAAGACTTTATAAGCCTTTCTTGTGATTAGATGTTTGCGTTACAATCGTTTTAGGGCAACATGCAAGAAGTTTCATGAAGTCCTCTTGGATCTTGCCAACCATTGGTGATACTTTGAGATGAACTGCCTAAGCAGCTCTTTAACCTGTCCATTTTGTGGGAAAATGTTATTGAGGATTGCTGAAAAACATATCGTTTGAGCAAGTGCATGAAGGAGAACTGAATTCTTAGCATAACAGTAAGAATAAAGTTTGTGCATTAAATTAAAGAAATGGCCATCCTATCAGGTTCGTGATAGAAATTTCTTAATTTTAAATTTGGAACATTTTTATTGAATCAGCTGTGACCTACTAGCTTCTGAGAAATATCAACCTTGCGTGTGCCTTTAGGCTCCTAAAATACTTTTTTATCTTGCAGTGAACTTCTAGATTCTATGCAAGCAGGAAAGCTAGAACCAGAAGTTGCATTTCTCAATGCATCACTTGTATGTTTCCTTACAGAAAAAACTTTAATCAATCCAGACTGTTGTTTTCTTTCTATATATCTTTTTTTGTGGATCAGCCTTCCGGGCTGCACTTTGGTCAATTTTATTTTAATGTTGCATATTTTGATTGCTGTGACAGATACCAGATGTTTTCCCTCTTCTGGCAGCAGCACATAAGACTCTTATAGCCAAGTCCAGGGATTCACTGACCACACGCACTCTTCATTCTGAGCTAGTTATAATTACTCAGGATCTAATTATGTAAACCCCCCCATTTCACTGCTTTCTCTTGTTTATAACTTGTTCTTTAGCTTCTTTTTTATCCCTAGATTACAGAATCCCTGAAAAGATGTGGAATCTCTGATAGCTCCACATACATACCTGGCTGCTCGCTTCAACGCTTCTCCAGATGAGGTAAGGATTTCTTATAAATGTCGCTTCATCAGCCTAAATATTTCATTGCTAACTAAAAAGACACCAATCATTCTGGTTGCACTCTATTATAGATGAAAGCTGTAAAGAAACTTATCAAAGGGAAAGAAATCGAATTAGAGGAACTGGAAGGAGAGCAAACCAAGCTCAAATGCAGAAGGTTAGTTGGGTGTGACCATCTTTGGTAAAATAACACTAGTTATGTGGTTTGCTATGTCTTGATATTGCTTCTAACTTCGTTTCATATGTTTGTCAGCACTACAAAATTTCTGGCTTGGAAGTAGGAATATCCTCTCCTGCAGATGTCATTACTTGCCGGATAGCTGGCCGCGATGCTTTATAAGAAAGATAAATTACTATGTATATACATGTAGTTGTAGATTTTGCTGTAAACTTTAGCCTGTGTGGATGCCTGGAATTTATGATAGGAATTTTTTTGTGGGAATTTGTGCATCAGCATCGTTAAGTTCCTGTTTTGGAACCTAAAGCTTTCAAAATTCATATGATAACTGGTGCATTTTATGATCATCCAAGTTCTCTTATTAAAGTTCAAATAAGTAGGATCAGGTTGGACTTTCTTTTACTTTTCCTTTTTGATGGTGATCTGGTCTATCTTGAAGTTAAATGGTGTCTCTCACTCGAAAATTTTTTTCTAAGCCAAGTATATTTTTCAATTTGGTCTTTAAAATTTTTTAGAATTTTTTTTAGTTTTAAATTTAGTTTTTTTTTAATTTCATTAGTTCATATTAAGTGTACTAGGTATATAGTTTCATAATTTATTTTAATTTGATTTTTGTAAAGTTATTTTACTTTTATGATCTAGACTGTGAGTGTGGATTCGTTGGTGGCTCTGTCTAAGAAGAGCGGCAACTTGGCTTCATACATATGGTCGGTTTGTGAGCTTTTGGCTTAGCTTGGCTTGGCTTGCTGAGTTATGACTGATTAATGGGTGTTTAGTGAGCTTTCAATGTTCTGATTTGTTAAGTGTGAAAAGGTTGGGCATTAAATGCACGTTTTACCTGCAATGTACCCAATTGCTTGGTGGTTGTCGGTTTCATGGTGTGTTGCCTTATAAATTAACAAACTTTATCTTAAAAAAAAATTGCCATCAATGCTTTAAGATTTTTGCTTTTTTGGCCCCAACATCCATGCAGGTTTCAATTGGAATGTGTTGTGACTGATGAAGAAGATGTAACAAGCTTTCTTTTGGTCGAGAAGGCTGCTGAGAACTTTTTCGGTTCGTCAGCACATCATTATGTTTACAACAAGAAATTTAGCAATCCTTTTGTCATCACATCTCCAATGATTGCCGCGAGCTTAGAAAAGCTTCATCTTTCAGCTTAGATTTGGTGCTTCCAAGGCTGGTGGAAATCGATGCGACATAGTCGTGTATAAAGATTTGATGATTTCCCTCGAAGTGCCCTTAGCAAGCTGTCCCAACAGCCAAATTCATTAGCAACACCTATCGTGGTTGCTGCTCTTTCAGACTCAACGCCACCACCTCCACACAGCCCTGTCACTCCTGCAAGTGTGGTGTCTCATTAATCAACAAACATAATAGCTGCTTCCACACAACCAGTACTGACATGGACACCAGACTTCCCAGTTAAAGCAAAGAGAAGATTGCATTTCGACGGTGACGCAGCACCATAAAGGCAAGCCTTTTTTTTCTCTGCCTTCAAATTCTCTTTTTGTGTAAGTTTCATTGTTTGTTAATCATCTTTCAAATGCTTGATCTATGATTTTTTATTTTTATGCAGTAAACCTTAACAAGATCCAGGTTATGCCGACAATATATAGTCAACTGCTGGCAACACAGCGCACTTCACCTTCACCTGTGAAGAAACCACGCATGTCAAGCTCAGATTTGTAGGTGTTATCACTCCCCTTTACCATTGTTTTATTGCTTGATCAAGGCATATTGCCATCTTAACTTCTTATTGCCTTTAACATGTGGAACAAAGACAACATGTTCTTATATTCAATCCCTTCTTTATTAATTTATTTGGCTTTTATATCACCAAAAAAAAAAAAGTCTTCTTCAATCTTGCTTATGCTCATTATTTGCAAATTCTAACAAAAAATAAAATAAAGAATCACTAGCTTTCTAAGCTTCAATGCAGAATGTGTACAGATGCGCTGGTCGTTGCTCATACCGACACACATCATTTTGTTAGATTACTTCATCACAATCTTAGCAAGTATTGAAAGTTTTATTTTAGTTTATTGGCAAATACTTTATTTTTGGGATTAGCTTTGTATTTGTAATGTAGATCCACTGCAAGATTGTTTTGATTTTTGTCTCGTAGTATCATGCGGGCTATTTATCTAGTTAATATATATTAGCCTTTTATTATAAAAATGAACAATGAAAAGCCAATTATTTTTTCACTTTGATAAAAAAATCTTTGAGGATTTTTTTTTATAATTTAAATTTAGTTTTTATTTTTTAATTTCATCCTTCAACATTAAATTTACTGATTATAAGGCTTCATAATTTGTTTCGATTTGCTTTCTATGGAATCATCCTGGTCTCATGATCTAAGTTGCAAGTTTTGCGAGTTAACCGTGTTGACTCATGTCATTTTTTATTCATTTTTTAATTATGTATTTTCAATTTCATCCTTTAAAATTGGGTTGATCGGAAATCAAACTTTATAATCTTTTCAATTCGCTTGTTATGGAGTTATCTCAGTCTTTTGACCTGGGTTGAGAGCTAGGCCGGTGGACTCGGGATTTTTTATCATTTTTTTATTGGTTTTTTTTTTAATTTTATCCTTTAATATTAGGTTGATTAGGAATTAAGCTTTATAAGTTTTTATTCAATGAAGTTATCCTAATCTTATAACCCGGGTCATGGGACTGATTGGTTGACTCGAGTGAGTTTTTATGTTGTCTTTTTAATTTTATCATTCAACATTGGATTAATTTGGAATAGAGTTTTATAGTTTGTTTTGATTTACTTTTTATAGTGTTATCTCGATCTTATGATTCATTTTTTGTAGGTTAACCCAAGTTTACTCTACTCGTTTTTTAATTGAATTTCATTTTCAATTTCATCATTCAACATTGGGTTGGTTGAGAATTAAGTTTGATATTATTTCTTTTTCTGTAGGATTATCAAGATCTTATAACCCGGGTAACGGATTTAACATGTTAACCTAAGTTGATCTAATATGTTGTCATTTTAATATTTTAAAAAAACATGTTTTGACTTTTTTAAAATCAAATTATATTTATATTAATCATTCAAATTATCTTTAAATATATCAAGTTAAGTTAATCAGGTATCATTAAATTATTCTCCATGTAATTTGTTTTTGAAAACAATTAACAATATCTTGATATTTTTTATATTAAAAAGAATAATATCATCTATAGGCTATAGCGCAGGGCGGTGATAATATAGTTAATCGGTATTAAGGGAATCGCGCCATCACGAGATTCGAAGAAAAAAGATGAGGTACTCTTTCTAACTGTTGAATTAAAATTTTGTTTTGGGTTAATTTTCTCATCTTAAGGAAGATGTGTGGTCCTGTTAGTGATTAAAGAAATACTAATGACAGATAGGATATTTCTTAACCACGTTTAAAGTTTCTCTGATGACACGATCCAAACACGGGGACAACACGTGGCAACCTTTACAAGCGAACCTCGGTGTCTTCGAGACTTCGATGCCAAGTAAATTGCGGACGTTTGTTCGACGCTAAAGTGTAACAATCGATAGCCGGTAGTCTTGCAGATGACAAAGGGTGGGGCGTTTTTGCTTTGGGGCCCCTTAACTTTAATGTTTTCGCAGGTCTACTTTCTTTTACTCGAAGCATCCTTTCTACACCCTCCCTATGCGATAATGCATCCATGATCTCACCTTCGTTGGTTCGATGGAAATGATAAGAAAATTCAACATTATGAAGTCACCATTTATTGTTTTTTCTATCTTGCATATTTCTTTGGATGAGTTCCATATTTTAATTTTTTTTCAAATTGATCAATTTTCTTATTTTAATTGAAAATAATTTAAAATACTTTGTTCAATTATATTATAACACATAAGAGTTATCTCTTTTATTGATAGCTAACTCTTTTTTTTATACTGTCTTGACAATGTCTATGAAAATAAATAACTTCAATACAAATCAGATTAAAAAATATAATTTACTCAAAGTACAAGCATGATTTGAATAATATCATTTATTTAATTTTCTCTTTTCTAGATTATAGTGAAAAGATTAGTCTTGTTGTTTTGATTTTTTTCTCATATAAAAACAATTATTACAAGCCATTATTACAAATTACTGTTTGGGTCCTAGAAGAGCATAGAGTAGTGTGAGGCATTCGAACCATGAAATTCAAAATTCGTTTGCAAATTGCTAGATTTGTTTTAAAAAAGCCACCAATACAAATATAATAGACCTGAGGGCATCAATGCAAAAAACTAAATCTATAATTAAAACCGATATAACCGGTCAATAAAGATCGTCTATAAATAAAACCCATAACTGCCTCCAAGAGATCAGTCTAATCCATCAATCAAGACAAATCTGAAAATTCCACTCTCTTATCTTATCTTCTCTCCGTCAGATAGATCATATTCCAAACCCACCAGTCTCTCTTTCATTCAATTCACTAATCCCAAGAACATCATTACTCTTTTTCCAAGAGCTCAAAGCAAAAATGGGAACCTCTCAAAGCCGTGAAGGCCAAGAATTCTCAGATACGGAATCAGAATACCAATCAGAAGAAGAAGAAGAAGAAGAATTCCATTACGACGCCGTTGAACGCCAGGAAACCCCACAAGCCACTTCCTCGTCCAAAAAAACCCTGGATGAAATCGATTCCAAACTCAAATCCCTCAAACTCAAATACCCTTCAAATTCCCAAACTACCCTCAACACCGTCAAGCTCTACCTCCACATAGGCGGTGACTCGCCAAATGCTAAATGGATCCTCTCTGATAAACTCACTTCTTACAAATTCATCAAAACTAACGGCCCTGATGATTCCGATTCTGATCATGATGACAAGGAAGGCGATGGGAATTCATTTTGGGTTTTGAAAGTGGGGTCTAAAGTGAAAGCTAGGATTTCGACGGAAATGCAATTGAAAATGTTTGGTGATCAAAGGCGAGTCGATTTTGTGAATAATGGTGTTTGGGCTCTGAGATTTTTTAGTGATGAGGAGTACAGGAAGTTTTTAAGTTTGTTTCAAGATTGTTTGTTTGAAAATGTTCACGGGCTTAATGCTACTGAAGAAAATAAGTTGAAAATTTATTCAAAGGAGTTTATTGGTTGGCTTAAGCCTGAAATAGCTGATGATTCGATGTGGGAAGATGCAGTGGAGGAGAAGGAGGAAGAGCCAGTGCGTGTTAATCAGGATTTATTGGAGGAGTTTGAGGAGGCAGCGAATGGGGGTGTGCAAAGTTTGAGTTTAGGTGCTTTAGATAATAGTTTTTTGGTTAATGATTTGGGTGTTCAAGTTCTTAGGAATTATAATAAAGGGATTTATGGGAAGGGTATTTGTGTGAAGTTTGACAGTAATAGGAGTGAAGGGTCTAGTTTGGAGCAATCTACGCCAAAGAAGGCAATGTTAATGAGGGCGGAGACGAATATGATGTTAATGAGTCCATTGAAGGAAGGGAAGCCACATTCAACTGGGATTAAGCACCTTGATATTGAGACGGGGAAGATTGTGACTGAGTGGAAGTTTGAGAAAGATGGGACAGAAATTACCATGAGGGATATAACAAATGACACTAAAGGGTCGCAATTGGATCCATCGGAGAGTACATTTTTGGGGTTGGATGATAATAGGTTGTGTCAATGGGATATGAGGGATAGGAGAGGGATAGTGCAGGATATTGTTAAGGGTGGTGATTCACCGGTTTTGAATTGGAGTCAGGGGCATCAGTTTTCCAGAGGGACTAATTTTCAGTGCTTTGCTAGTACGGGTGATGGATCAATAGTTGTCGGATCACGTGATGGGAAGATTAGGTTGTATTCCAAGACATCAATGAGGCAGGCTAAGACGGCTTTTCCAGGGCTTGGTTCACCGATCACTCATGTGGATGTTACATATGATGGTAAATGGGTGTTGGGGACAACTGATACGTATTTGATCCTCATTTGCACCCTGTTTACAGATAAGGATGGAAAGACTAAGACTGGTTTTGGTGGTAGAATGGGAAATAAGATACCAGCTCCTAGATTGTTGAAGCTGACTCCTTTGGATTCACATTTGGCTGGTGCGAATAATAAGTTTCACGGTGGCCATTTCTCATGGGTAAGCACACATACCTGTCAATGCTTTTGCAGTATGTTTTTGTTATTGCGTTTATATGCCTTTGTTGTTGGTTGCTATGTGCTATTTACTGTTACTTTAAACTGGCTACCGCTTTTAATTAATATGTGGCAATTGTGTTCAGTTTGATAATTCTCTGATCATTATTTAAATACACACGAAGTGCATTTAATGGGGCCATAAATAAGATCCTCGCAGAAGTTGTGCTTCATGCTATCTGTTTTTCAAGCTGAATTTTCTAGCTGAAAAATCCTTAAACAGCAAGAACCACCATAAGACTGTCTTGAGTTTACATTTCACTTCCAATTTTTGTGCTCTTGTTAGTGTATGCATACGGAAATCCTTTTGTTAAACATGATAAGTCAATCTTGCAGGCTTTGCAATCGCCTATTATGATGCATAGAGTAAAATCTATTTAGCATAACCACCATTTCAACCTCTATGGGAATAGCATCCACACAAACTGGCTAATGCTTTCAAGTGTCCTAGGCAATTTCATGAATTAGCAAACATGGTTGATAAGTTTCATAAGTAACCATGTTAGTTATCTTGCTAGAAAACAATATATTCATGATACTTGGTAAATCTTTATTGTGTTCCAATTTTGTAATGAATTTTGTAGCTTGGATGCATTTGTTCTTTCTTTCTCCTATATCAGTGTCCCGGTGAACCTTCAGTGTAGAGAAGTAACGGTAAATTGATAGAGATATAAGACAGAGAAAGAAATAGAAGGTTTAAACTGTCAACTGATAGCATAAACATTACTTTAATAAATGGTCCGTGGAGTTGAAAAAATTGGATTTATCAAGCAAGATGAAGTTGATGGCATAATCAATTCATGGAAATATAGAATTTGTTTCACCATGTGAACTCTTTGGACATTCATGTGAATGTGATTTCCCCAATGTTATCCACTTAATGTAGTGGAGAAAAGCGTCTAAATCCTCACATTAATCTACAAGTGTTAACCCGTTTATGGTCCTGAGTCGGGTGTTTGCAATTGCTTGTCATCCTGTTATGCCCTGATATTAATGGACTCTATTGGTTTATGCGTTTGTCTCATGTTCAATGTTATCTTTCAGGTCACCGAGAATGGTAAACAAGAGCGTCACCTAGTCGTGACAGTGGGCAAGTTCAGTGTGATATGGGATTTCCAGCGGGTGAAGAACAGCGCTCACGACTGCTACCGAAATCAGCATGGTCTCAAGAGCTGTTATTGTTACAAGATTGTGTTGAAGGACGAGTCTATTGTAGAAAGCCGTTTCATGCATGAGAATTATGCTGTCAGTGACTCCCCAGAAGCTCCACTGGTGGTGGCAACCCCAATGAAAGTCAGTTCTATCAGCCTTTCTGGCAAACGCTCACGTGGCTGAAACTGAACCGTCCTTGTTTATTTCTTTTCGATTTGTACAGTTCATTTCTGCTGTCTTCAGTTTAATTTGCTTCATTTTCCGCATCTTCTAGTTGATTTTGGCTTCTACTTGAATCTAGTGTGAATCTTTCATCTTGTTTTCTTACCATTACCTTGTGAATAGTTGTTTTTTAAGGTGAATAAATGTATGAAACTTCGTTTCTTGCAAATTGCGTCATTAAGATTTCTGGCCTATCATGAGTTTCACTGATTTTTATTCTAAAGCACGATCCGAGGTCAGAATGATTGTAGAAAGGAAAGGAATCCTGATATATTTTTCTTCTTGGCTATGTATGAACAGATTGGCTCTGAAATTGAGCGCGTTCAGAAACACCAAGATAAAGGATGTTTTGTGTTGATGTTGAATAATCAATAAATTGGTAATTAAGACATGGGCTTCCAGCTCAGATGGTTTGAGCTTTAGATGTTAGAATGTGGAGCCTGGTTGATGAGAATAAAAATATGCGCCTTACCCTTGCTAATTTAAAATAGCAGCGCACGTGACAGCGTAAATGTTTTTTCTTTTTTTTCCTTAAGGGATCAGATACTTCTTTAGCCGACTGGCTGCCCCTAGATTAGGCCTTGTCGCCTAGACGTGGCATGCATTTTAACGTTTGTGATTAATTCCTTTTTCTCATTGAAGCTGGGGGTGAAAACAGGCGACATTACACGGGTTTTGTCTTTTGTCTTTATTGGAATCATGAGTTTTAGGAATAAAGCCAGTGTAAGTAATATAACACGCGTTTCAAGTCCTAATTTTCACAGGTTGTGCTTTAGCTGTGAATTTCTACCGAGGGAATAATCATCTTTTCTTGTTCTGTAATCCGTACTCGGAAAAAATCCGTTTTTTTTTTATCGTTTTGAAATTAAAAAGAGAAAGAACAAAAAAAAAACTGACCCCATCAACCCTAACCAACTCCTTATAGCCACAAGGGATATAACTCCATGTAGTTGGATTCGTACAAACATGCTATTCATCCATCCGTAAGAGGAAAACCTGCACTTTCTATGAAACTTGATATTCTTCCAAGCTTTCGACTTTCTTTCTTTACTAAGTGGATATCTAACTATAATTAGCATTAATGGCATCGATGATTTCGTTTTCCAGATTAAAATCATTGGATCTCGAATTGAGATTTACAAAAATAAAATCTGCTATAAGTACAATGATACTGTTATGCCTTCAAGTCCAAGCGAAGTTAAGTTTCAAATCCATCATTCACTGGCAATAGAGAAACTAGGGACATCAAGAACTTGATGAGACACAATAAAGCAAATGCAACATAGTTGATTGAAGGAGAAAAATGATCATCGTGTTAATTCTAGATTGCTGGTGTAATAGAGGAATCTGTCGTTTCACAAGGAAAAAGATTAGGAGTCTTTTTTAATTGCTTAATTAATCTACTCGAGAGAGTGATTTGCACCACAATCCGATTTGATTTGATTTCTTTTTTAAAAAAGAAAGAAGGAAGACTATATTCACTATAGGAAGACTATATTCACTATGCAACGCGCACAGATGACAAGAAAGAGGCACTATATCAGCTTTAAAAAGTTTGCCACGATCACATCGTTTTGCATAAACAATGTGGTGAAATTAACATGTGTTTAGTTGAACTCAATTATTTATTGGCAGGGCCCTTTCTGCTTCCAGACAAAGTCACAATCACTCGAGTAAAGCAAACCTCTAATCCCCACCAAATCAACCAATCAAGTGATAATTTAGTATCTGGCTCCAATTAAAAACTTTAATCACTCTCTTACTCTCTGGATATTCTTATCATCGCCATTATCTTTCGTTTCTTTTCAGCTTGCTCAACTTCTTTTTTACACGTGATGGTTTATTTACACACATGTTCAACAAGATTGGAAATTGATTCCTCGTCTTGTTGTCCACTGAGAAAACCCACATGCTAAATTACATGGCATGGTCAAGTCATCGTAGCTTGGTTGCTGCGTGTACAGGTGGCACTGTCACTTCTGAAAGAGGAATGGACATTACCCTGCAACATGAGTGGAACCCACAGGACCACAGTGGCCCTTTCATCAGGTGAGATTTTCCTGTCAATTTATACCTGACGTGGGTCCCTGGTCAACAGTCCAGGTTTTCGCAGCAGCTCAAAACAGAGCGGGAACAGACTACAGAGCACAAAAACAGAGGAACTCGTGTGTGCGGAACCTTTTGTCTCGTTAATTCTCTATGCCACTCGAAACAACAATTTAGTACAAATTTCCTTAAATTGTACAGTAAGAATTGTACAAGTTAACATTCTACGACCAGCGACTTGATGATTCTTTCTTGAAAAATAACAAAAGAATCGAAAATTTCTTACAGCTGCCATTCTTAGGCACCTAAATTAACATTAACAAAACCTGGAACTTTAATTAAAAACCAATGGTAGCAGCAGCACTTGCGGTACCGGAAGAATTGGAAGAACCACCATTACCAAAATCCATAATCATCGCCATCCATTCTTGTAACTCTTCGTCTACAATATTATCCAAGAACTCATTGTCTTTCCCCGTTTCCGTTTCAAATTCACTTCTCTTCTCACTGATTTCCTGCTGCTTTTCTTGCTTTTCTTTACTCTCTTCAAAACTAGCAATACCACTATCAGGAAATGGAAAATTAAGCTTAGCTCTTGGCCCTCTAAAATCAATGGCTGCCTTATCATAAGCCCTTGCCGCCTCCTCTGCAGTGTTAAACGTCCCTAACCAAACCCTTGCCGCTTTCCGTGGATCTCTTATCTCTGCAGCCCATTTTCCCCATGGCCGTTGCCTTACACCTCTATAATTCTTCTTTACTCTCTTTCGTTTCCCTTTCTTGTCGTCCTTTTTATCTTCTTGATTTGGCGGGAAAAAGTTGCATCCTAAGCACCCTTTGATCTTGCAAACACCACACGTGTCAAGATCCGAAGATGGAGGCAATATAGAGTTGCAAAAACCATTCCCGTTATTGCTTGCACTTCCAAATTGTGGATGTGAAGTGATGATTGGCATATTAATACTATTCATCTCCCTTGAGAAATCCATTGAAGCGGTGCCAGAAACTACGTTTTTGAGAGCAGCAACCATCACGGCCAACTCCTGCTCTTGGGTCAATCTTAGCGGTGGAGCTGCCGGCGGTGAAAAGAGAGTCGCTGACGGAGCTTCATTGATTTTGGGCCTCTTTGGAGATCTTTGCATTTTTTAAACTGTTTTGCACTTGTGCTTCCTGCGTCAAATGTTTTCTTTTGATTTGTTCTGCTCTGCTGCGAATTTGTGTTTTTTTTATGAGAGAGAAAGGGGGGGGGGAGTATATATGGATGGCAATAGTGACGTGGCTAACCAGCTGTCACGCTTAATGCACACGGGGTTTGAAGGCTATAAAGGCACGTGGGGATGTTTTGGAGTGTTGTTCTGGACATTTGGTGTCAAAGGAGGGTTTTTTTTTTTTTTTCCATGTGACGTGGGAAACATTAAAAGAGTAAAGAGAGCTTATTGTGCACGCGGTTGAAGTGCACGCGGCTTATTGTGCTTGGCTTTAGCACTCTAGCATTAAATGAGTAAACAGCAAGTTTGTCAATTCCGTTTCGGTAAGTGTTTTGTTTTTTTAATTGGAATGGAATGTTTCAGTTTCGGAGTGTTTTGGCATGCCGTTTCGGGGTTGTACTGGTCATATATATATATATATATATATATATATATATATATATATATATATATATATATATATATATATAAAAAAAAAAAAAATAAATATAAATATAAATAAAT
>Ga0307515_10010480_pt1 | contig 17762 bp, 1 predicted proteins | sample 17_EM_MG_FD_194513 | JGI IMG/M metagenome (GOLD analysis project Ga0307515, IMG submission 194513) | Populus trichocarpa ectomycorrhiza microbial communities from riparian zone in the Pacific Northwest, United States - 17_EM | ecosystem: Host-associated > Plants > Roots > Unclassified | place... | reverse complement strand
GGGCGGGGGGGCGAGCAACGGGCGCCCCCTAATAACTCTATAGTAGTAGAGTAAAGTATATAATACTAGCGCGTCTATAGGCTTGTTACAGCAGCAGTAGTTCCTAAAGAGGTTAAAAAGTAAGGTAGTAGGAGCACTATAGGTAACTTATAGGCGCCTTATAAGCGCCTTATAGGCGAGTCCTAAAAGGTAGGGAGATAGATTATAGGGTTTTCTTAAGTTAAGTCTTTCTTAAGTTAAGTTTTCTCCCTATATATAAATAAGAAGTAGTCTATATAGGCCTAATAGGGATCTGAATCGGACGTTAAGTAATAAATTATTATTATAATCCTATTTAGTAATAAGGTCTTTTAACTTTAGTAACTTTATAATAAAGTCCTATAATATAACCTTCTATAATCTTTCTAGTATTTTAATAGGCTATAGCTTTCTGTATAGCTTATACTGTATAATTATAGCACCTGTTGTACCAACCGCGTGCTTACGCGTTCGGTGCACTAACCACCCACTTACGTGTCTGGTGCACTCCTAAAGCACTAACTAATTAGGGGGAGGTCGCATTAGTATATAAACTACGTAGTCTGCTTTAATACAATCGACAGTCACTACTATCCCAAAGAGCATATAATACTATACGTATTTCGTGCCCCGGGATATAACTCACCTTATATCATTAAGTTGGTATAAACACTAATTAGTAAGCGCACACAGATTAGCAATTACTTAACACCTCCTACCGAGCGATATATGATAGCGACCACCCGTTTAGACTCCTAGTACGACCTGCTAGAAGGTCGGAAGTCGGGGATTATGGACTATCACTAACTCTATATACTTATTTAAGTCTTAGTACGGTTTACCAGAAGTTATAGACGTGAATACAGACCTATACGGAACCCCCTACCCTCCCCCAATACCCCTAACCTCTCTTAGACCCTTTACGGAGACCCCTTACCCTTCTGCGAACTACTACAGACCTATTAATTGCCTTTATAGACCGTTATAAGACCTTACGGAAACCCCCTACCCTCCTGCGAACTATTACAGACCCGTTAATCGATTTTACGGACCGTTATAAGACCTCCCCCACCCGTTACAAGCTGCTACCACCCGCTATGCACCACACTACACTATATAGTATGGCAGATATTAGTAAGTAAGTTAGCGAAGGTTAAAAGAAGTGGAGATAAGGAGTTAACGTTACGTCTACAAACGACGTTAACGACTATATTAGTTTTAAAATCCTTAAATATAAATACTTTAAGCTTATAAATAACGACCTATAGGAGTAATACTAGGAAGACTTTGAGGACTTTACGGAAGCTATTTTTAAGGCTTATAACCCTATTACTATCTATAAACTATAAACCCTTTTACGTAACTAAGGTGTATGGGTTAAAAGGGACAAATAAGTTACTGTTATATAGTCTTTATATAATATAATATATAAGAAAGACTAAATAGAATAGACTAAAGAGGAAATCCTAGACTAGGTTAAAACTACTAAAGAACTCTTTGCTTCTTCTAAACTTAATAGGATTGCCGGCCTTATACCTAACCCACTTAACTAAATTTATCCCATAGACCTAAGCGGCTTTAGAGCTAACCTTACTAGCTAAAATATACCCTACTCTTAAGTTACGGACTACGCTACGGACTATAATACCCCCGTAACCTAAAATATAGACTATAATACCCCTGCAAACCAAAATACGGACCAAATTACCCCTATTATTTAAGTTATAGATCCGTAAGCTATATATCCGCAAACTATATATCTGCAAGCCATATATCCGCAAGCTATAGATCCATAAGTTATAGATCTACAACCTACTTAAGTAAAGACCTATAGTAAGGAGCTAGCTAACCTAGCTAAGCTTTATACTGACAAATCTAAGTATAATAGTAAAAACAACAACTTTAACTTTAAACTAACTATCTTTATAGACCTTTGCCAGAAGGCTGACATCCCTAAATAAGAGTTTAGCCAAGCCTACTCTACTATGCTACGCGGCCTAGTATTTGACTACTACCATACCAACCTTAAAAGCAACCCCCTTAGTGTTCCCTTTAATAAGCTATATAAAGCCACCCGTAATTACTTTAAAGGACCGGAATATAAGCGTAATATCCTTACCTAATAGAATACGACTAAGCTACGGACCGTAATTAATAAGAATACTAAAAAATCGACTATAGAGTGCCTATAAATTCTTATTAAAGACCTCCGGCACCTATAGCACGGCCTTAACGCTAAGCTTTAAATAGACGACTTCCTATATAATAAACTTATTACGGCCTACTAGGAAGTAGAGCCCTGTAAGTATACCTACTACAAGCCTATAGATACCTTAGCTGGCCTTATTAATAATCTACGCTCCTCTATTATAATATACGAAGTCTTAAACCCAATAGGTAGTACTTAAGCCTTTATTACGGATATTTAATATCCATAAATAGACTTAGACGTCTACTTTACAGACTGCCGCTACTGCTAGTAGCACCTATACTAACTAAGTCCTACCCGTAACCCCTATAGCAATCCCCGTATAAAAATATACCCCCATAAATAAACTAGCCAGAAGTGCTTTATATGCGGTAAGGAAGGATATTAGTCTATAAGGTATACCTGGGAAGAACGTAACAAGTCTAGGAAGAGACTTAATAGCCATATTAACCAGTTTATTTTGGAATATAAAGGAGAGGAAGTAGAAGAGCCCCCTAATAAGTTAATAGAAGCCCTTATAATTAACTTTAACTTAAACGCTTAGGAATAAGAAACCTTAGAGATATTTCTAACTACTTTTAGACCTTTTATGGACAGCTAAGCCTTTAATATTATAACCGTATTAGCTAACTGTTCCTTTCTATACTTAGTTACGCCTGAAAACTATTTTATAAGCACCCCCATTATAAACGTTATAGATTATAAGTAGGACCTATTTATATATATTACCATAGAACGCTATACCCCTAAGGAATTTTACGGTGTTATAATTAATATAGGTGCCTCTAAGAAGTCTACCGTAGGTTATAGATAATACCTTATATATAGGACCACTATAAATGACAATACGGATATTGATATTACGTAAACTGGGGCCGTAAACGTCTAATTCGGCATCGACTTAACCGCATTAATTAGATTAGTTAAAGTTAAGACTTTAATTGGCCTAGTTGACTTCCATATAGTAAAAGCGGATACCCCTTTCCTACTTTACCTTGTGGACATAGATAGGCTATAGGTCTACTATAATAATATTATGGACACCCTAATCAGCCTTATAACTGCCCTAAGAAGCAAGTATATTACCTTACCAATTATACGACGATTCGGACACCCGTTCCTTATATAGGGAGAGACTTTACGGACCTATATTTAGGAATCTTTTAACTATAACCCATGCTACCTTACTAGTACGGAAATCTACCGCCTATACCGCCGTTTCGGCTACCTGTTAGCCGAAAAGCTGTATAGAGTCCTTAAACGCTCTGGACATGACGACGTTAATAGGAAGGCAGTTAACCACCTAACTAAATACTGCTCCTTCTACCAGAAATACGGACGTTCCCTAGGCCGATTTAAGTTTACTCTTTATAAAGACCTTAATTTTAACTACTTAGTGTACGTAGATATTATGTATATTAACGGCAGCCTAGTATTATATATAATTGACGAGGCAACCCGCTATTAAGCCGCCCGTTAGTTGCAAAATATATCCATAAAATATACTTGGGATATTTTATGGACCTACTGGATTGATATATACGTTAGACCCCCTAAGTATATTACCCACGACGCTAGTAGGAACTTTATTAGTAAGGAATTCCAGCAGTATGCTATGGCTATAGCTATATTAACAAAAGCTGTCCTAGTTAAGGCGTATTAGTCTATTAGGCTTATTAAGCGAGCTTACCTAACCTTATAGAGAGCTTACTAGATTATTACGAACGAATGTAAGGATATTTAAAAGGAACTGGCTCTATAGATAGCCGTAAAAGCCATTAACGACACCGCTAGCCCTAATAGACTAGTACCTACCCTCTTAGTTTACGGAGCCTACTTAAGGATAAGCAACCTAGGCCCTCCTACCCCATCTATTATGGAACGAGTAGCTATAATACAGAAGGTAGTAGCCGAAATAGTTAAATTATAGGCTAAATAAGCCGTTAATAGCGCCTTATATTACCGTAACGGACCTAATACAACCTTAGTTTATAATCTCTCGCTTAATTCTAAAGTCCTTATATGGCGTAAGGGCGGCAACTGGACTAAACCTTATCGTCTACTAGCTGTAGAAGATGAAACGTACTGTGTATAACTTCCTAGCGAACTAACTAACTTTAGAAGCACGTCCGTAAAATCCTACTTTTAGTCCGAAAATACCTATACTATTAAATTAGATGAATTAGAAGCACCCGCTAAACTAAATAAACTAGAAGCACCCCTACCTACTTTAGAAGTCCCCTAGAAACCTATTAAACCGGCCGTAAAGTACGGTTAAGGACTCCCCCAAAAGCACCCTGTAACTAAGAACCCCGTAATAAAGAATTACTTAACCTTTATAGGAATATCCGCAAGGCAATCTCCGCCTATAGATATATCAGTTCTAGTATAGGAAACCCCTTTTACGGACTTACGACGCAAAGAGATTAACGGACTACTTAAAAAGGGCGTCTTTGCGGTTATAATAGAGAGAGATATTCTGTAAGGCGTCCGTATATTTAATTTACGCTTTATTAATAAAATTAAGCACCCTAGTACTAATAAAGCTTTTAAAAAATTAAGGCTTATTATACAAGCCTATAACGACTAAGGAAAGGACTTAGTCCTTACGCAATTGCCTATAATTTAATAAGTCAGCCAACGGATTATACTTGCATTTATACCGGGGCTACAGTAAACTAAACCCGTAGCCCTCTACTTATGGGATATCTCGTAAGCCTATATACAGTCTAATACCTACCTAGGTAGGGACATCTTTATATAACTACCCCGCGAGCTTAACCTATAACTAGGAATAATTTTATAGGTTGTAAAACCTCTTTATAGAGTACTAAAAGCCGGAAACTATTGGTTTAAGATATACTACCAACACTACGTTAGTAAACTTAAAATGGAACAGTTGACCTACAACCCCTACCTCCTATATAGCCTATTAAACGGCCTTAGTATTGTTGGACTTTAAATAGATAATACCCTATTCCTAGCAGACCAGACCTTTATAGACGCTGAAGAAACTAAACTATAAAAGGCTAAGTTCTTAGTAAAGCCGTAAGAGTAGTTAACTAAGCAGAATCCGATTAAGTTTAATAGAGGCCTAATTATATAAAAGGGCAACCTAATTAAGCTAACTTAGGAACGCTAGGCTTAAAACCTAAAGCCTGTTATAGTAAAGCCTACGGACCTTACTAGCTCCTATAGAGAGACCCGTAAGACCGTAAATATAAAGGACTAATACGTTATATAGCGTGTAAGAGGCGCCTATATTGCCACAGTCTGCCAACCCAAATCTATTTATAATTTATCCTTTACGGCCTAGGCAGTAGATCCGCAAGAAGAAAATATTAAGTAGCTTAATAAGCGCATTTAGTGGCAAATTGATAATATAGCAAGGGGACTTACTTTCGTACCACTAGACCTAAGTTCCCTTAGCTTATTAGCATTTACGGACGCCTCCTTTACTAATAATAAAGACCTATTATCACAAATTGGCTTTATAATTGTACTTATAGACCGTAATTAGGACGTAAATATACTGCACTAGTCTTTAATTAAGCGTAAATAAGTAACCCGTAGTATACTAGCTTCTAAACTATATATACTAGCTTATAGCTTTAATATAGCAGCCGCAATTAAATTAACGGTCTAGAAGATTCTATAACTAGAGTAGTTACCCCTGGTTTTATGCACCGATTTAAAGTCCCTTTACGACTGCCTAGTTAAACTAGGTACGACATAAAAGAAGAGGCTTATGGTCGACCTAATGTGCTTATATTAGGCTTATAAACGACGTAAGATTACGGAGGTTAAATAGATTAGTAGCGGAGATAACCTAGCGGACGCTATAACTAAGGCAAAGCCGTATCAAGCTCTAAAAACCCTAATTAATATAAATAAACTTAACCTAAAGGTTATAGAATGGGTGGAACGTGACTAACGGAGCACTTATGGTTTATTTATGGCCCGTTGGAAGGCCGTATAGTTTACTTTACGGACCGTAAGTAGGACTTACGGCCAGCTTAAAGCACCGTTGGGAAGGCAGCCTAGAAGGCACCTTGGGAGGGATTTCCTATATATCTCTTTTATGTTTTACAGTTCTACTAAAACAATTACGGAGGCTGTATATAGGTGGTTTCATTTTTTAAGTACCGCTAGTGTATAATTATAGCACCTGTTATACCAACCGCGTGCTTACGCGTTCGGTACACTAACTACGTATTTACGCGTTCGGTGCACTAACTACCCGCTTACGCGTCTAGTGCACTCCTAAAGCACTAACTAATTAGGGGGAGGTCGCATTAGTATATAGACTACGTAGTCTGCTTTAATACAATCGATAGTTACCACTATCCTAAAGAGCATATAATATTATACGTATTTCGTGCCCCGGGATATAACTTACCTTATACTATTAAGTTGGTATAAACATATACCTTATTAGGTTATTTTTTTTTAGCAATCTAAATATTATTTTATAACTTTTTTACTAAGCCCTAAATTTTATTAATAATATACTCCTCCTAAAGTCTTAACACTAGGCCTATAGCTCTGTTATATTCCTATATTATTCCTCTATTAAAATCCTTAATAAACTCATTTATAATATTTCTTAGGATATATATATTTATTCTCTACTGGTACTAGTTTATTTTTAGATCTTTAAGCTATACTTCCTAGATCCTTTTTAGTCCAATTACTCTCTAATAACTTATATTTTTAAGTTATTATAAGTTTTAGGTAATTATATCTAATTAATCCACCCTTATCTTTTTATAGTATCGCTCCTAATAGTTTCTTATTATTTTATAGTTTAGCTTTCCTACTTAGCGCGTTAGCTCTTGTATTTTTAGTACCCTTAGTATACTAAATTTTAAAATAGTATTTTATAACCATCTCTGCCTATTTAACTTATCGATAATTAAGTTCTTTTATTATTAGAAACTCTACTAGGTTTTTATAATCCGTCTTAACTATAAATAGTTTTTTTATACTTTATAAAAATGCTCTTTATTTTTTAAGTACTATAACTATATCTAATAACTTCTTATTATAGATGTTATAGTTTAGTTCTAGTAAGACTATCTTCTAACTATAATACGCTATTAGGCGCTATACGTTCCTATACTTTTATAGTAAGTATACTCCTAGTATAAAGTCTAATATGTCTGTTTTTATAATCGTGTTTAAACCTAATTAATAGATTCTAAGAATTAGTTGCTAGGTAAATAACTTCTTAAGTTTCTTAAACTACTTTTTTTGCTTATCTCCCTATATCTACAGTTCTTCTCTCTTTATTAATCTTATAAATAGCTTAATACTTATTAACTATTATACTATAAATTTTCTGTAGTAGTTACAAACCCCTAAAAATAACTTTAACTATATTATATTCTCTAGTTCTTACCAACTTACTATAGCCTTAATTTTCTTTAGGTCTATACTAATATAACCTAGTTTAATAATAAATCTAATAAAATCGGTTTGTTAGCAACTTAGTCAATTAAGGTATAAGCACGGTAAGAAGGACGTATACAAGCCTATATAATTGGATTGTCTATAAATAAGGATCTAAAGCTAAAGAAAAGAAAGGAGACGGAGGGCGGCGCCGCTTAACGTTATATATAATTCTCTAGTTATATAACGGCAATTATTTAGAACTGTATAAAACTGTTTACAACTATCCGCCATAATCCACCAATATCTATTAGCTATAATCCACCAGTTTCTACCAGCGCCGTAATTTACCAGTTTCCACTAGCGCTGTAATATTACCCCTCCGAAAAAGCCTGCCCTTAGGCTTTATACGTCCGTATTATATCTATAGGGTATTCTTATCTTTATACTTAATAGGCAGCCTATTCTCTTCGCTATTCTAGCACTCTATTTACTTGTTAAGGTACTTTAGGGGTCTAGGTTTATTAGGGTAACGGCTATAAAACTTCTAAAGCTTATGGGGACTACCTATAAGGTTTTATACAGGGTACTAAGTAGAGTCTAAGTCGTACCCTTTCCAACTAATATAATATTTTAATATTCTCCTTATAAGCTTATATGCTAGTATTTCTTTAATTTCCTATTTATTATTGCCATTAACTTAAATCGGTAAGGGAGGATCGTTCTTTTATCCAGGTAATAGGTTATTTACGGCTTTTTATAGTTTATTTAGAGAGAAAATAGGGTAAACCTTAATTAAATTTAGGAGCTTTACTTTATACGAGTTGCCTATTTTCTTAAAAACCTTATACGGTCCTGTAGGGTTCCTAATCTAATCTTAGACTATAGTCTTAAACTTATCCTATAGTAAAGGACCTTTATCTTTAATACCTAGCCGTTAATATACTAATTAGGTAATTAACTTTTCTTTTATAAAACCTTTAATAGCCTATCGCGTGCGTCACTTATAGTTATAGTTAGCGTTATTAACTTTAAATCGGTTCTTAACTATAGCGATCTACCTGTTAAAATACTACCAAGTAGTACCGTTAATATTAGGTAGTGACATCTTAACTAGGGCGTTAAGATTTATTTAGTATATACGTTCGCTATATAACTTATACTCTTTACTAAAAAGGCAACGTAAGGGCTTTATTAAATTGATAATGTTCTATTATTAGGATTATTTTTATAAGGGCGCGAAGAGACTTTAAGGAAGATTTAAAGAAACGATATAAATTCTATCTAAATCTAAGGGTATATAGCTCTCGCTAAGAACAAGACGTTGCGTAAAAAAGAGAAAGGAATAACAAGAGAATTATATAATTAAATAGTTAGGGGCTTGGTGGTCGATGCGTGCGTATAAACACACGCGGTCTTTAATAGACTTTAGTAGAATTCGATGGATCTAGCAGAACTTAGCAGAAGTTAATTAAGCTAGTAGAATTCGGCAGAATTTGGACAAAGTGTCGAAATTTATCTATTAAGTGTTTCACCAAGACGTTTCTACTGTAACTGGGCTAGTCCCGTTACAATTTTTTAGGTACGTTTTTATAGATACTAGCGTCTATATATTGCTTGGCAGCATCTACCTCAGTAACACATAATGCTAAGACCTCCTGCAATATTCACGAATATTAAACGCAGTCACTACGTGGCTAATTCACTTTTAATATCGCTAAACTTATTAATATTCATCATATATTCATCATCCATTCGTTTAAGAATTATTTTATAACGCTATTACCGCTTATAACCAACTAGGAGATTTGTATGTGTGTATAATCTTAATAAGTAAACCTACCTAGACGACCTACCTTAACTACACTATCGTCTATAACCGCTACACCCTCCTCTACTAGTTCTATAATGCCGTCCGAGGCTAATATACGCGCCACTGCCGTAGAAGAGCGCGAAATTACTAAAGAGTAAAGGAAATAAGCCCGAGATAAAAGGGAGATTTAGAAGTATAAGGAAGAATATAAAGCCCGCCTAGCGGAGGAGGCTTACCAGTATAAATACTACCTAGCTTAAATGGCTTAATTATAGTTAGGCTTAGCCGCTTCGGCCTTATAGGCCATTATAACAGCTGCTATAGCTAATGTCCTTAGTAAGCCTCTCCCTCCTAGCGTAAAGTTGCTTGAACTCCGCCTTTCTGGCGTTATAAAAAGGGACTACCTAAATATTTTTAAGGGTACCTTTAATCTAGTAAACCTCGCCCGTTTTTAAGTCTATACCGCTTAAATTAAAATCGCCAATAAGATATGGATTAAGAATGGTACTCTGGTTATAAGGAAGGTAAAGGTAAATAGGAAGCTATTTATAGATAAAGGCGTCTAGTTTAAAGGTTTTACTAACTATGTAGTTATTACTAGCACCCTTTATATATGCCCGCTGGACCTTATTACTAGCATACTTCTTTAGATAAATATAATTTATACCTTATTAACCTAGTATATCTAGGTAGGTTATATACTTAACTTAGCACTTAACTATTATACCTTTGTGATAACTAATAGCCAACTAGAGCCTACTAATTGGCAAATACTAGCCTAGTATATAGCGCCATACCTTATAATATCTAGTACTATTAGCTTTACCACCTTAAAGAGACCTAGGTTAGATACCTCCTATACCTCTAATACCTACTATAGGTTTAATAGCAGAGGCTGCAATAATATAGCTTATAAATACCCGTATAAGTGCTTAAAGTATAGTAAAGATTATACTATATTATCTAAAGCTTGCGCCTAGGAATAGTAAGGCGAACCTTATAAAGTAGGGTCTAGCCTAATAATAACACTAACTTTAATTATATGCCTAGGACCTAAGCCTAATACGTTACTATTATTCTCTACCTTTATAGAGGCGAAGGCTCTCTACCACTCTCTATTACCCCTAAGGATCTTAGCGTAGCACTCCCTTCTATTTAACTACCCAGGTAATCTACTAGCTATTTTAATAGGTATCCTAACTTATAGCTGCGAGATAGGAGCTAAGTCTATCTTTACCCTAAGATCTTATAGAAACCATAACTCCTCTTAGGATAATGCCAACCTTATCTCTAAGAAGATAATATTAAACCTTAAAAAAGGACATATTAGAATCGCGATAGGGCCTATTATAGTTTTACCTCTTAGCCTAGTACTAAAATTAGATAAAGGATACCGCCGAATTTATAATCTCTCCTTTCCACTAATATCTTTAGTTAATAACGCAATCCTAGAAGAATATAGAGCACTAGTATATACTACAGTTACCGCTATTTAAGCCCACGTTATTTCTGTAGGTCGTAAATATTTGCTGCTTAAAAGAGATATTAAAGACGCGTTCTGTATAGTCCCCCTATCTTATAGGGTAAGAACATTAATAGGCTTCTCCTGGGAAGGTGTTACCTACTAGGAATACTGCCTATCCTTTAGTTTTTAAACTACGCCGCTTATATTTAACCTCTTCGCGGAAGGCCTATACTAGATACTCTATTTATAACTACCTTATAAGGTAGAACACTACCTAAATAACTTTATCTTTATCCTTACTAACCCAAACAACTTAGCGGCTATTACCTAGACTTACATCTCTATTACTAACTCCCTAGGTATCCCTTAAAATAGCTTTAAAGATATAGCAGGAACTGTTATTAAAGTTCTAGGATACACTATTAACACTATATAAATGTAAACGCGATTATTACCACAGAAACAATTATATACTATTAAGAAAGTCACTACCGCACTCTAATACGGCTTATTATTGTTTCTTTAAGCCTAGCAGCTTATGGGCTACCTTGCATAGTATGCCTATATAATTAGACTCGGTTAATCTTACTCTAAATCCCTTTAGATCTTTATTACTACTTAGCCGAAGACTTTAGTAAATAAGTATAAACCTAGGCAATTTAGTACTAAGTTGCGAAGTGACTTATATATCTAGCTTAATCTACTTACTATAAGTAATAGGGTATTGTTCTTTAATAACGTTAAGCGTATCCATATTTATCTCTTTACTAACGCCTCTACCTAGTTTAAGTTTGGCGGCTTTTACTTTTTTAAGGAACTTAAATATAAGGATAACTGGCAGTAGTATACAGCCAACCTCCCTTAATCTTAGGCGTTTAGTATATTACCTAAGCCCAGTTAATAAGTAGACTATATTAATCTAAAAGAGATATATGCTATTACTTACGTATTTAATCTATAGTCTACCAACTAGCAGTATAGCGCGTTATCTATTTATACTAATAGCATAGTGGTTTACTAGGGCATTAAGAAAACTATTATTCGTAGTATAGTAAACGAATTACTCTATAAGATTATACTAGCTGCTATAGCTTATAATATTACAATATTCGCAAAGTAGATCCTAGGTAATTTAAATGGCTTAACTAATATACTATCTTAATTCTAGGCCGCGGCTATCTATTAGTTCTACCTATACTAGGCCCTTAATTTATTACTACCAAAGCTAATAAGTTTTTAATAGGTACTGTAAACCTAACGGACTACTTACAACCGCCTATAAACTTTAAAAATAATATTAACGCGCTATCTAACCTCTACGCGCTCCTTCTCTAAAACAGCCTTGCGCTAGTAACCTATAGAAACTATTTCTTAGTAGTTAACAGCTAGGAGTTATACTGCGTATTTAAAGGAGTCTCCCCTTACCTAGCTAAGCCGCGTAAACTAGGCGAATGGATTACCCGCCGCATGTTTAGTACCTCCTAGCTATAGATAAGTAGGCTTAAGGCCGAAACCTTACGAGCCTATATCTCCGTAATTCGCTTACGCCACGTAGATTATAGTATCTTAATTACAGTATTTAAGGATCCTATAGTACACTGATTACTTACTAGAGTAGCTGCTATCTCTCCCTTAGTAAAAAAGGATAAGTAACCCATTACTAGAATATTCTAGCCTAGGTAGTAACACATGGCCTATTGCTACTAGATATTAACACTAATGCTATATTTACCCTTGCATTTACTAGATTTCTATAAATAGGCGAGATTATATATATTATAGCGGAGCTTAAAAACCAAACGACCTTCCTAGTAAAAAAGGCTACTTAATACGATATTACCTTTACGCTTAATAGGATAACATTCCGCCTTAAATAGAGCAAAGCTGACAAGTAACACTAGGGCGTTAACGTCGCCATCGCGGCAGTAGGCGGCCCATTATGTCCAGTTGCTACTATAACGAAGCTATTTAATAGGGACCCTTAACCCCTTAACTCTCCCTTATTTAGTCTTAATGGTAAACCCTTTACCTCTTTAGGGGTTTATAAGATCCTTTTCTCCTATCTAGTAGCTACTAGGATTAACCTAAGTAGTTACTTAAACTACTCCTTCCGCTAGGGCGCTGCCCAGTTTATTAAAGATTTAGGGTGTTTATATTAGTAAATTCAGCAGCTAGGTCGGTGGTTATTAAAAGCCTTTCGCCTATATATTAGGATTAAGACTACTAACCTCCATCGCCTTAACTCTTACTTCTAGCGTAGTATACCGCTCTTAGCGTAAGGATTACTAGGTAGTAGGTTAAGATATTAAGAGGGCCGCTAAGGCGCTAGTGGTAAGCGAGCTAATAGCGATTTTCTATACCGGGCATAAAAAATCCTAATTAGTTGGCTTATAACTTAGGGTTAGCAGAATATGGCAGAATACGATAATATAGTAGAACTTGGCAGAATGCGATAATATAGCAGAATTTAGCAGAATATAATAATGTGGTAGAATTTGGCAGAATATAATAAGGTAGTAGAATTTGGCAGAATATAGTAGAATGCGGTAATGTCTTATTAGGCGTAGGAGCTTCGCTTAGGGACATCTGGCCGCTTTAGGGCAAATCCTTAGCAGATTTAAGTGCTAGGAACTAGTAAAACTACTAAGAACTAGCCCTAGAGTGACCTTATAGCCCTATACCTCCCAATTATACAAAAATTAAATATCCCCTTACGTAACTGCGATAGATAGATACTAGCGTCTATATATTGCTTGGCAGTATCTACCTTAGTAACGCACAATACTAAGACCTCCTATAATATTCGCGAATATTAAACGCAGTCACTACGTGGCTAATTCGCTTTCCCTACCCACTATCCCTTGCACTTAGTATATATTATATATAGATAGCGCTTTAAGGCAATTCTTTAGTAGGTGCTAGGAACTAGTAAAACCACTAAGAGCTAGCCTTAATGCGACCACTATAGTTAGATAGTCTTGCAGCTATAGGCTTGCGGTTAGGGATATCTGGCCGCTTTAGGGCAAATCCTTAGTAGATTTAAGTGCTAGGAACTAGCAAAACTGTTAAAAACTAGCCCTAGAGCGACCTTATAGCCCTACGCCTCCCAATTATACAAAAATTAAATATCCCCTCACGTGACTGCGATAGATAGATTGCGGCAATTTGCTACAAAACATGCGATTTACGCAGTCGTATATTTTTAAAAAAATTAAATTTTTTTTTTAAAATATCTATTGTATTATACTACGTACAATACTGCGCATGCAGCCTTAGGCTATAGCGCTATAGTTCTATATATATAAATCCTTTCTAGGCAGCTTAATATATACTAATAGCTATGTCCTAGTAGTTTATAAACTCCTAAACTGGGGGTTTGTGGTTCCTTAGTAAACCCTAAGTTCCTACAACTACTAAGGAATAAGAAAACGGTAGGAAAAGCTATAAGAAATCCCAATACCTATCCCTATTCTTTTGCAATTTATTTTTATCCTTTTGCTCTCTAATATCTTTTTAAGAGCCTAGTAGGAGTTGCCTCCTTTTAGAATCCTATCTGTTTTATTCTTCTATAGAATCTTCTTCGCGTACTAGTTTAGCTGCTTTAAGAGTCTTATAGTCTTTACTATTAGTAAAGTGTTTTTCTTTACAATTAATTTAAAGAGGGGTAGTATGCTTATAAGGCTTGCCTATTATTATACAGTTAGGACAGGAATAGTCTTTAGATAAATATGCAGCTGTATAGAATTTATAAGCCCTAGTAGAGCACCTGTCTCCTATATAGCCAAATTTTTGGCAGCTTATACACTGCGTAATAGGAGAGACTCTGAGGTATTTTACTACCTTAGTAGCTGTACCTGTAATTAATATATCTTTTTACTTAAGGATTTCTTATCTTTTTTCTTTATTCTCTATAGTAAAAACTATAGAGCTAAATCTGGCTTATAGATTGTGTCTTTTTTTACTAGATAGGATCTATCTAGGTAGTCCTTATATCCTTATAGGATTAAAGGTCTCGATTTCTTCCTTTAAAAGCTTAGAGCCTTCTTCTCCTAGGAAAGGTAGGGTAGGAACCCTATAGGCTATAATTTAAACCTATAGTTCTAGTTTTTGTTCTCTTTAAAAGGTAAAGCAGTTATGCCAGATCTCCTTATATTTAACTAAGAAATCTATATTATACTCTTTTGTAGTTATAAGGAGAATATTTTATTTTCCTTTAGTTTTAGCTATAGACGCTAGTACTGGCTTTTCTACTTATAGTTTTAATACAAATAGTTAATTGACTTTGTTTTGTATAGAGAAGGCATTTAGAGGTTAGTCCTTTTTACCTATAATTAGAACTAGCTTCCTTTCTTATAGCTGCTTTTTCTTACTTCTAGTAGAAGTAGAACTCCTACTAAAAGGAGAAGGGGTAGAAGGTAGTAATAAGGAGGATAAAGAGAACGAAGAAGGGAGGTCCTTCTTTAGCCTCTTTATATAAGTTTCTTTAATAGAGGCTACCTCCTTATGGAGAGCTCTTACTTCTTTTACTAGTCCTTTTAGGATATTGTTTGCCTTTTCTTTTTCTTTTTCTTCTTCTTCTTCTTATGTAAAGGGATTTTCTCCTAATAGGATACTTCGTGTATAGTACACTAGCTATTTAACTTGTTCTTTTACTTCTTCTCTTTCTTCTTCTTCTTCTTCTTCTAGCCATTTATAGGCCTAGGTTAGGCTTTCTAAAGCGAAGCTTAGATATTATTCTAGAGAAAAGGAATAGGAAGGTATATCAGCTATACTATCCGTAGTAGTCGTTAGTTTTATTATATTTTTTGCAGGTTTTTAGTTTTCTTTTTCAGGAGACAACTTAGGATATCCTCTTTTTTCTCCTGTCCTAAACAGGCTAAAAGGAGAAGGGGGAGAAAAGGTAAATGTAGACCCCTTATCACTTATTTCTATAAGGGGGTTCTTTTTTTAACCTATTAGGCCTTAGCATTTTATATCTTATAGGGGGGTTTCCTAGTTTTTACAGTAGATAATAACCTCCTTAGGTCTCTTATCTCCTAGTCCTAGAGGTAAAAAACTAGGCAAAAAGCCTTATTAGTTTTTACTATCCTTCTACGCCCTTTCTCCTTACTAATCTTACTAGAAGATTTCGAGGGAGATTAGGATAAAAGGTAGTAAAAAAACTAGCTAAAAAAGACTAGTATGGTTATTTTCTTTTCCTATTAGAAGTAGAAAAAACTACTAAAAAAAGGACTTGTTAGGCTTTTACTAGCAAAAAAGTCCTAAAGGCAATCCTCCTTTTACTAAAGAAAATCCAACTAAAGGAGATAGAGAAAAGTACCTACACTCCCTATTTTATTAAGCTTTTACTTTTTATAAAAGAAAAACCTTAAAAAAGTCTATGTTTTATAGTAGTGGCGGTAGTAGTAGTAGTTTTGGTGTTCCTATCCGTGCCTCGCTTATAAGCTAGGACCACCCCTAAAAAGAATTTTCTATTAGGGAAAAGGGGGTAAAACGACAAATAGATCCACCTCTAGCTCGCTAGGCGGTAGGAATTAGGTCTTAAAAGTTGGAAAATCGATTGTTTTTAATAATAAGATGGGTATATGTAAGTTTTAAAGTGCGGCGCCACCTTTTGGTAAGGCTGCATGTGCGGTAAAAGCTTATTCTTAGTAGTTGTATATAGTTATTAGCGATTCGGGCAAACCGCGCATTTTATAACAAATTTGCAGCATTTACTAGCAAATTATAACAAAACGCTTAACTAAAATTAATAGCGCGTAAACTATATAAATTATATAAACTATAAGAACCGTATAAATTATAAACATTATATAAATTATAAAAACTATATAAATTATAATTATATAAATTATAATTATACTATATAATAATGTTACGGGATAAGGGTAGTGGCTATAAAGCGTATGTATTTAAGGAGTCTATAAAACGTTACGCGATCAATTATAAGGGTCGAGGGCGTAAGGAGGTAATATACCTACGCGTAGCTAATATAAGCTATACGTAAGGTATACGCGAGAGCACGGGGTTCTCCTATAGAGGCCCCTACAGTAGGGTTCCGTAATACTACCCCCCCTTCTATAGAGGCGGAGCTCTGGCGACGCTGTAGTTACTATATATATATAAAAGGGACACTTAAGATATAGAAAAGAAGAAAGGGGGGTATTACTAAAGGCTTAAAATAATATTATGTAATAAGGCTTAGCATTTAAAAATCCAACTAATTAAATAATTTTAACCGCCGGTTAAAGTTCCTAGATATTTTAATAATATTCTAGTTACGTAATCGTACTTTACTATAATCTAACAGTAATCTAATGGTAATTTGCCCTTACGTAGTAATGTATAGCGGTTTAACTCTATAAAGGCTCCTATAGAGGATTAGGTATAAAATCTCTGCTTAGGCCCAGTTTCTATAGGTTTACATAGTAAAAGTTACTAATTAGATCCTTTATATTTTTAAAGTCTTCCTATAGTTACTATTCTGGCTAATTTATATTAAATCCTATATATATAGCTCTGTAGTAGAGCCGTTATCCTCTACCTTTGCCAAAGTATTTAGAGTTAATAATTTGTTTAATAGTCCACTCCTTATAGTTTTTGTTTTTATTCTCATCTCGGATTAGTACTGGTAGGGGTTTAGGCTATATCTACCCTAGTAAGGGGTTAGGCTAATAGAGGTATAGTAGCTATAGGTAAAATATAGGCTATATCCTATAGGTGGCTAAGGTAGGTAAGAGTTCTAGCTTATATACGGCTCCCTTATTAATAACTTGTTTAATTAAATAGGGGCTAAGGTTCTTATAATTAAGTGACTTTATAGGCCTCTGCGTAAAGATATTATATATATTTAGCTATACCTAGTC